>Ga0207653_10000276_pt1 | contig 30342 bp, 25 predicted proteins | sample KBSK5251metaG_FD_184341 | JGI IMG/M metagenome (GOLD analysis project Ga0207653, IMG submission 184341) | Corn, switchgrass and miscanthus rhizosphere microbial communities from Kellogg Biological Station, Michigan, USA - KBS K5-25-1 metaG... | ecosystem: Host-associated > Plants > Roots >...
CGCCATCGCGCCGGAGGTGGACGCGGCCATTCATCGCGTCGTCGCCGGCGCCGACTTTATCCTCGGGAAGGAGGTTGAGCTCTTTGAGCAGGAGTTCGCCGCCTTTTGCGGGGTGAACCACGGCATCGGGGTTGACTCCGGAATGTCCGCGCTCGAGCTGGCCTTGCGTGCTTACGGCGTAGGCGAAGGTGACGAAGTCATCACGGTCTCGCACACTTTTTCCGCGACGGCATTTGCCATTTCGCAAACCGGCGCGCAACCGGTTTTCATCGACGTCGACGCCGACACTTACAACATGCGCCCCGATTTGATCGAGGCCGCGATCACCTCGCGCACGACCGCAATTCTGCCGGTGCACCTCTACGGCCAGCCGTGCGACATCGAAGAGATCTCGCGCATCGCGCGGAAACACAATTTGCTGCTGATCGAAGATGCCTGCCAGGCGCACGGCGCGCGTTACCAAAACCGGCGGGTGGGAACCTGGGGCGATGCCGCGTGTTTTAGTTTTTATCCCGGCAAGAACCTCGGGGCCTACGGCGACGGCGGCATGATTGTCACGAGCGACGCGAAAATTGCCGACCGGTTAAGAATCATGCGCAACTGTGGCCAGCAGGAAAAGTATCGCCACGTGCTCGTCGGATTTAATCACCGGCTGGATAATCTGCAAGCCGCCGTCTTGCGCGTGAAGCTGCCACACCTTGATAGCTGGAACGACGAGCGCCGCAAGGCCGCGCACATCTACAACGAGCTGCTGAAAGATTCTCCGGATGTAATCACTCCGCATGAGGGAGAGGCGCGCACACACGTTTATCATTTGTATGTAATCCAGCATCCGCGCCGCGACGAGTTACTCGCGCGCCTGAAGCGTGAGGGTGTGCAGGCCGGATTGCATTATCCGATTCCGGTGCATCTGCAGCCGTGTTACGAAGGCTTTCCCTTCTCGCCTGATTCATTGTCGGTTACTGAATCGCTGGCAACGCGCGTAATCTCTCTACCGATGTATCCTGAACTCACCCGTTCGCAAATCGAATTCGTCTGTGAGCGTGTGCGAGAGTTTCCCGCCAATTAGACTTCACGGATGAAGGTGCTTCGTATCATCGCTCGTCTCAACGTGGGCGGACCGGCGCGTCATGTCGTCTGGCTCACTGATGGACTCAAGCACGACTACGACACCTTGCTGGTCGCGGGGGTGGTGCCGCCCGGCGAAGACGATATGAGTTATGTGGCCGCGAACGCGGGCATCGCGCCGCTGATCCTGAGAGAGATGAGCCGCGAGATTTCTCTCAAAGATGCGTTGACCGTCTGGAAGCTGTATCGCCTGATGCTGCGCGAGCGTCCCGACATTGTGCACACGCACACGGCCAAAGCGGGCACGGTAGGCAGAGTTGCCGGATTTCTCTATCGTTGGATGACGCCGGCCACTTTGGTCGGACGGCCGCGGCGCTGCCGCTTTGTCCATACCTATCACGGCCACGTGTTTCACAGTTATTACGGTCCGAGCAAGACGCGCTTGTTCCTTGCCGTGGAAAGACTGCTCGCGAAACTCGCCACCGATCGTATCGTCGTCATCAGCCGTCAACAGCGCCAGGAAATTAACGAACAATTTCACGTCGGGCGCAGCGATCAATTTGCCGTGATTCCGCTCGGGATCGACTTAAGCGTCTACGCAGACTGGGAGGCGCGCCGCGAGAACTTTCGTCACGAGATGAATGCGAGCTCTGACGAAGTGCTAATCGGAATCGTTGGCCGGATTACTGAAATCAAAAACCACAGAGGGTTTCTGGACGCCGCCGCGCAGCTAAAGAAAATCAGCAAGGCAAAGGTGCGATTTCTGGTGATCGGCGATGGCGGATTGCGTCCCCAACTTGAATCACATGCCGGCGAGTTAGGTCTGCGTGACGATGTTGTGTTCCTTGGCTCGCGCACAGACCCTGAGAATTTTTACCCGGGCCTGGACATTGTGGCGCTCACCAGCTTGAACGAAGGCACGCCGCTGAGTCTGATCGAAGCCATGGCCAACGAGAGACCGGTCATCGCCACAGCCGTCGGCGGAGTTGTCGATCTTTTAGGGCAAAAGATTTCAAGCGCAGATGGATATCACATTTGCGAACGCGGAGTGTTGGTCGAAGCAAAAGACGCTGAGACGTTTGCCCGGGGACTAGAGCGTCTGATTGTTGACGACTCACTGCGCCGGGAAATTGCGACCCGCGGCCGAGAGTTTGTCGAACAGAATTATTCGAAAGACAGGCTGCTGAGCGATGTCGCGAGTCTTTACCGGCAGCTAGTGTCAGAAGCTCGACCGTAAGGAAGGGCAACACCGCAAGAAGCCTCGTCCAGCCGGTAGAACTGCAGTTCGAATCAAGCGGTTTGGAGCTCAAGCGGTCGGTAGTGCTCAATTTGAATGACTTTTCCGTAGCCCAGGCGTTTACGCCTGGGGAATAAGAGACGTCAGTTTCAAAAGCCCCATTAATGGGGCTTTAATAGCGCCGGCTGTTCCCACCCCCAGGCATAAACGCCTTGGGCTAGAGAAAAACCTTACGATGAAATTGGGTCGCCACCCGGCCCTCCCTTACGGTCGGGCTTCTGATACTGGCATGCTAGACTGACAACGCATTTCGAACCTTACGTGGAGGACTCGGGACTTGCGAGTTTTGATTACAGGCGGCGCCGGATTCATCGGCTCACATCTTTCCGACGCTTGCCTAAAGCGCGGCGACGAAGTCTTTATCATCGACGATCTTTCCACCGGCAGTTTTGAAAACATTCGCCACCTTAAGGACAACCCTCGCTTTCATTACACAATCGAGAATGTTCACAACCAACCAGTCGCTGCGGAACTGGTGGACCAGTGCGACGTGATCTTTCACCTGGCCGCAGCGGTCGGCGTCAAACTGATTGTCGAAAGCCCTGTGAACACGATCGAGACGAACGTTCACGGCACCGAGGTTGTCCTTTCTTTAGCCAGCAAGAAAAAGAAAAAAGTGCTGATCGCTTCGACCTCCGAAGTTTACGGTCTCAGCACTCAAGTTCCCTTTCGCGAAGACGGGAATCTGGTCATGGGCGCGACGACGAAAGGTCGCTGGAGCTATGCCTGCTCGAAAGCGATCGACGAGTTTCTGGCGCTCGCCTACTGGCGCGAAAAGAAATTGCCGACAGTCGTGGTGCGCCTCTTCAACACGGTCGGCCCGCGGCAAACCGGACAGTACGGCATGGTGATTCCCACCTTTGTGAAGCAGGCGTTATCAAATGTTCCGATCACCGTTTACGGCGATGGCAAACAGTCGCGTTGCTTTTGTTATGTTGGCGACGTCGTTGGCGCGCTGATGAAATTGATGGATGACGAGCAGGCCGTGGGCGAAGTCTTCAACGTCGGCTCGAACCAGGAAATCACGATCGGCGATCTGGCAAAGAAAGTAAAAGAGCTGACCCGGTCGGAATCGGAAATCACTCTTGTGCCTTACGACGAAGCCTATGAAGAAGGTTTTGAAGACATGCCACGCCGCGTCCCGGACATCTCCAAAGTAAACAAGCAGGTTGGCTTTGAGCCTCAATTGGACCTGGAAGGAATTCTCAGAACCGTGATCGAATTTCACGCTGGGCAGCAGACTCAAGCAACCAGGCAATCCGGATAGAATTACTTTCAAATCCTTTAAACGAGCTGCGCAGCAGCGGTCAGAGTTAGGCCCAAGGTGAGGCTTTGCGAGCCTGGGTCGCCGCTTCGCGGCTAGTCGAATCCAACGACCATTACCCAGGGCTCGCAAAGCCTCACCTTGGGCTTAACTCTGACGCTGCTACGCAGCTGATCGGCCCGACGACCGGCAACTGTCTTGCAGGGCCTTCGACTTACCAAGCCCTCCTTATTGGTGCCAAACCCGCTACCAGGTGAGTCAAGTAAGTAAACGGCCTTATCAGGAAGACCTCTACTCATTCACCGAGAATCACGCGTTTGCATTAGGGTTCGCGCCTGCGCAGCTTGCGTTTTACCTAACCGATCGAATAGCTTTCCTTTCACCGGATTTATTTCATGATTCCCGTCACGCCCAATAACTTGATTCCGCCCTTAGTGTCCTTCGCTCTCGCTTTGGCGTTAACGCCGGCGGTCAGAGTTTTGGCGCGCCGCTGGGGGTTTATCGCCAAACCCAAAACCGATCGCTGGCACAAGAAACCCACGGCCATGATGGGAGGCGTAGCGATTTGGTTGGCGGTAACCATCACGATAATCGCTCTGGTTCCACACACCGCTTTCGGTTGGGTGATCATCGGCGCAGCATCGTTTCTCTTCGCGGTAGGGTTCATAGACGACTGGCTGCACATCAAGCCTTATCAAAAATTGATTGGCCAGGTAATTGGCGCGGCCATCGTCGTTAACTACGGATTGGTTTTGCCGTGGACGCGTTCGCTGCCGGCTAACATGGTGATCACGATCTTCTGGCTGATTGGAATCACGAACGCGATCAATCTGCTCGACAACATGGACGGGTTGGCCACGGGAATTGCCGCCATCGCTTCGGGCTTCCTGACGCTGAACTTTATTGCGTCGGGCCAGACGACTGAAGCTTTGATGCTCGGAGTTTTCACGGCGGCGTTGCTGGGCTTTCTGATTTACAACTCGAACCCGGCGTCGATCTTTATGGGCGACAGCGGATCGATGTTCATCGGATTCTTTCTGGCCAGTGCGGCGCTGATAAATGTCGCCGGCGGCCGGTCACGCAGCTTTGTTCCGGTTCTGGCCGTGCCCATCCTGGTGCTCTTCATTCCGATTTTTGATACGACGTTCGTCACGATTCTCCGCAAGCTTTCCGGACGGGCCGCTTCGCAGGGTGGACGCGATCACACCTCGCACCGGCTGGTGGCGCTCGGATTGTCTGAGAAGCGCGCGGTGCTTTTGCTTTACGCTTTGGCGGCAGTCTCAGGGCTGCTCGCGATCATGGTGCGCCAAATAAAACCGGACGTAGGTCTCGCGCTACTGACAATCTTCACGATTGGGTTGACGCTGCTGGGTGTATTTCTGGCGCGCGCGCGCGGCTACAACGAGGAAGATCAGGTCCTGGTCGCGCGCGACAATCCACTGTTCGCCTTCCTGGTAGATTTTTCTTACAAGCGGCGCGTCTTTGAAGTGCTGCTCGACGTCGTTTTGATCGTGCTGGCTTACTGGTCGGCTTACGCGATCAAATTCGAGCCCTTCTCAAGCAGTCCCGCCTGGAAATTGTTTTTGCGCACGCTGCCCGTGCTGGTGGTGGTGCGGCTCGCCGCGTTCCTGGTATTCGGCGTGTATCGCGGCATCTGGCGATACACCAGCATGGACGATTTGATGACGTTCGCCAAAGCAGTCGCCGCAGGATCAATCGTCAGCATGACGATCGTCTTGTTCAAGTTTCGCTTTCAGGGATTCTCGCGCGCAGTCTTTGCCATCGATGCGCTGGTGATGTTGGCGCTGCTGGCCGGCAGCCGCATTGCATTTCGCTTTTTCCGTAAAGTGATTCCGGCCGTTAGTACTGATGGACGTCGCGTGCTTATCTATGGCGCCGGCGATGCCGGCGAGTTGCTGTTGCGCGAACTGCTCAACAATCGTGAGCTTCGTTACGCGCCCATCGGTTTCATTGATGACGACCCGAGCAAGCATGGCAAATTGATTCACGGGTTTCGAGTTTTTGGTGGAAACGGATCGCTTGCCAAAATCATCAGTGCTCAGCGAGTAGAGCAGGTACTGATTTCCACTCCGCGGATTTCCGCGGAACGAATCGCAGAAATCTGGAGCGAATGTGACGCGCTCAATATTGAATTGAGACGAATGTCGATTCGCATCGAAGCTATTTCTGATAATCCCCTCAAAGCCATCGGACAAATTTCTACGAATGGAGATTTGTAGTACTCCTAATCCCGGAAGTCGTGTCAAAGTCCAAATCTCCATCCGTAATCACGCTGAACTTCAAACCTCCTGCGCTGCGTTGGTTGCTCTTGCCGCTCGCCTTAATTGCATTGTTCGGGGCTTGGGCCGCCGTCAAATGGTACGTGGGAAACACGGTGGCAGAGTTCTCGCCGGCGGTGGATGAAGGTGGCCTCGAAATGGCGCAGATGGCCGTTCGCTGGGCTCCCGGCGATCCCCTCACCCATTGGCGGCTGGCCTCGTTCGAGCAAAAAACTTTTAGTGCTGAGAACCTGGCCGGGGCGGTGCGCGAATATGAATTAGCCGTCCAGGCGTCGCCCTACGATTATCGTTATTGGATGGAGTTGGGGCGTGCTTTCGAAGCGGCCGGCGATCCGGACAGTGGCGAGAAGGCTTTGCACCGGGCCGTTGAGTTGGCGCCGGCGTATTCGCATCCGCGCTGGCACTATGGAAATTTGCTCCTGCGCCAGGGAAAGACCGACGAAGCTTTTGCGCAACTGTCGCGGGCTGCTGAAGCTGATGAACTGATGCAGCCGCCAGTATTTGGTTTGGCGTTGCAAGTGTTTGGCGGCGACGTAGCGAAAATCGTTCAGGTGTTGCCCGCTCCTTCGGTGCGTTTGCAATTCGCCATCAACTTGATCAATACGGGTAAGTTCGACGAAGCCTCGCGCGTGATGCGCACATTGAGCGTCGCGGATAGAAAGGCCCAACCCGATCTCACTGAGCGAGTCTTACAATCTTTACTCGATCACAAACAATTTCACGCGGCTCTGGCACTGATGCGCGAAATTGAGCCGGAAGGTCCGTTACCTGCGTTAGAGCAATTCTGGAACGGCAGTTTTGAACAGCCGGTTCCCGTGTCGGATCCAAAGCCGTTCCGTTGGGTCATCGTCACTCGGCCGCAATCACAGATCTCGATCGACCCGCGCGGGCGCAGTGCGGGCAGTCTGCGAATAATTTTCACCGCCCCAAGCAAGCTGGAAAGCATTCCCGTATCACAGACGATCATTGTCGAACCCGAGACGCAATACAGATTGCAGTTCTATCAACGGAGTGAAGGCTTGATCACCGCCAGCACACCGGCGGTGACGATTACCGATGCAGTCGATAACACTCAATTGGCAACTTCGCCTCCGATGCCGACGGGGACGAATGACTGGCAACTGGTGACTCTCGATTTCAAAACGAAACCCAAGCACGAAGGAATTTCTCTCGGACTAATCAGGGCTAAGTGCGAAGGCAATCAGCCGATCTGTCCGATTTTTGGCACTGTCTGGTATGACGACTTCCATCTCCAACGCGTCGGCGGGGGTTCCGGCGCTTCGCGAAGAGCGGGCAATAGCAACCGCTAAGACAGCGACGCGCGAAACCGCCAAGCGACGTCACTCGCTGGCCAGCAGGCTGGCGTTTCTAACGATCTGCGTGATGATCGTTCTGACGACGCTCGCGTACGGAACTGTGCATTATTGGGCCCTGGGAATTTTTGCGCTGACTGCCGCAGGAATTGTCTGCCTTTGGTGCGTGGACGGAATGGTTCTGCGGTCAGTTCAAATCAGCATTAATTCGTTGCAGTGGCCAATGCTGGGACTGATTGTGCTGGGTCTGATCCAGTTACTACCGCTGCGAACTGCCGCTGACAATGCCGGGCTCGGGTTTTCTTTGTCACATAGTCTCTCTCTCGATCCCTACGCAACGCGCCTGGTTCTGGTCCAGCTAATCGCGCTCTTCATCTTTTTCATGGGAGTGTTGACGTTTACCGATTCGCCGCGGCGGCTGCGCACACTCGCACGGACCATAACGATTTTTGGTTTCCTGTTGGCGATGTTCGGCTTGACCCAGTCGTTCACGACCGACGGTACCCGCGTCTACTGGTTTCGTCAGTTGAGTCAAAGCACCGCTTTTGGTCCGTTCATCAATCGTCACCACTTTGCGGGTTACATGGAACTGGCGGTCGCGATTCCGCTCGGTCTTTTGTTCTCGGGGGCGGTTGAGTCGTACAAGCGACCGCTCTATGCATTTGCCGCGATGCTGATGGGAGTCTCGCTGATCATGACCAACTCACGCGGAGGCATAATTAGCCTGGCAGCTGAGATTATGTTTCTGGTCGTCATTGCCGGTCCCAGTTTGCGACGCGGCGAAGTTTCGCGCGGTCAACGCCTGCGCGCAGTAGTGTTGCGTGGCGGGCTGGCTGTCGGACTGGTCGTGGTTCTGTTTTTTGGCGCGCTGGCTGTGGGCGGCGCCGACGTCTTCGGTCGTTTTCTGGGCACCGTTAACGCCGCCGATCCCACGACCGGACGTTCACATTTCTGGAGCGTGACCATGGATGTAATCAAGGCCCACCCGATCGTCGGCTCAGGCCTTGGTTCGTTTAGCGTGATTTACACTCGTTACGATTCGCGAAACGGAATGTTTCGACTGGAACAAGCTCACAATGATTACCTGCAGATACTCTCAGACGGCGGCATCGTCGGCGGTCTGCTGGGATTAACTTTTTTGGTGATCCTGTTTCGCAAAGGTTTTGCGCGGCGCAACACCGAGGACAAGTTTCGCCGCGGCGTGGCGACTGGAGCACTCGCCGGTTGTTTTGCCGTACTCGTTCACAGCGCTTTTGATTTCACCCTGCACACGACCTCGAATGCCTTGTTGTTTCTGATCCTCGCCGCCATGGCCACGTTGGGCCATCGGGTGGACGAAAGCCGCGGCCACGGACGACGGCGCCGGCGGCGGACCCAAAGTGAAGGCGCGCCCGAACGTCTCGCGGATGCACCACCACCGCTGCCGGCCGCGGCCGCTGCATCATGAATTCGGCACTGCTGGTGGTTTGACTGGCTTGCTAACCCGTGTCCATGCAAACTGAATTGGAAGGAACGCTCGCCCGCCTGCCGGATGGGCAACTAGTAAGAATCGAGATTGTCCATGATGATGGCTTCGCGACCGTCCGGCGAATTGATGGTGATCGCGCCGGCACTTTTGCCGTTTGCCAGATGGTTAAGCTTCAACCTGTTGATTCACGTCACAAAGACAAATCAGCAGAAAGTTATTGACTCCTCATGCTTACAGTTGTATAAGTCGCTTCAACCTCGCACTCGAAGTACCGGAACGGCTTCGTTAAGAAACGAAGCAGGTAGCAATGAGTTCCGACGCCAGGCGAACAGCCAAACCCTCTGACGTCTTTAGCCACGGAGGACACTCTCATGAAATCTCGACCCGGCGTGGTTCTGTTCGGCAGGATCATCATCACGTTGTTAGTTCTTTCGGCGGCCGTCGCTCTTTTGATCAAAGGCCAGGCTGGCCCCACGGCGGCATCCGCCGAACAGCCGCCTCAGAGTGTGCCAGAGAAGGCTCTCAGTAAGCGGTTGTTTGAGAACCGCGTGCCCGAACATCTGCCAATCAAGGTCAAGATAAAACGAGAGAAGGAAAAGTTATGCCGCGATCTCAACAATGAGAATTGGGCGCGCGATTTTGAAATCGAGGTTGAGAATACCGGCACCAAGCCTATATATAGCCTCTGCTTTATGCTTGAGGTCCCGGACGCAAAAATCGCTGACAGTAATCAAGCCTTCACCATTGTGTACGGAAGAGTTGAACTCGCTAATTTGAACACTCGTCCTACACGGGAGGACGTACCAATTGAGCCGGGCGAAAGGAAGGTGTTAAAACTTGAAGATGTCGCCGTCGAAGGCTGGGATCAAGCCAGAGGATTAGGGCTCGTGCCGCGACAAATACGCGGCGCACGGTTGAGCTTTCAGAGCCTCAGTTTTGGAGACGGCACCGGCTTCGAGGGTGACAGCGGTAGCCCACGACCGAAACCTGAAGAGAAACCACGGGCCGCGGCTTGCTCGCCGTCCGGCGATCGCTACGGAGGTGTGACGACAGGTCGCGCCCCTTTTGCTGACGGTGGGGACATCGGGAACATGGCTTCTTTCCGCAAGGCCGGCTTTTTTCAGACGGCTTCTTTTTTTTCCGCGACAACCCAGCTCCCCGTAATTTGTCGGTAATAACTGAACCCGCCCGCACAAACTTCGAGTGCAACTGCGTAAACACCTCCTGCTGGCATGGCAAGTGGACCTGATCAATACCAATCAGACGAACGGATACTGCCACGAATGCGGGAATATCCGTCGGTTTCGCGGAACTGACTGTGAGGAGCCGGGCAGTTGTCTTTTTCTGGATGTCGGTAAACCCTGACAGTGGTGCGCTCTCCGTTCAGGATCCGGAGCATCCTGGCGATCCGACCAGGAAGATTCGGAGCACGTGCTAAGCCGCCTGTAACAGAACCCGCTATTCGATTCTGCTGGAAATGACGCTTTCGGACGGCTCTTCTCTTTCTTGCCAAAAATCCGTTGCTTGCTCGTAGAGTCTCACCATGTCCCGCCTTCTTACGAAAAGCCACATGGCCGATTCGGTTGTATCTTTTCTGACAGAGGATGTAGTCTGTCACCTGCTCTTCCCTTTTAGCGCCCAGTGAAATTTGGACCACCGGCCCAATCTTAAGGAGATAGTTTCTAAAGTGTCTTCGGCTACAGCCGCAACAATCTCACCTGACGAAAAGAGCTTAGACGGTCCTTTTACCTTGACGGCAATGTGTCTGGAAGCCGTCGCGCGCCACAACAAACCCGACACTGTCAGCGAGAAACGCGGCAAGGAGTGGGTCCGGATCTCGGCCAGTGAGTTTGTTCGACGCGTGCGGCATGTTGCGTTAGGCCTGGCCGATGCCGGAGTCCGGCCTTCTGACCGCGTTGCTTTGATTTCTGAAAATCGACCCGAATGGTCGATCGCCGATTTGGCGATTCTCAGCTTCGGCGCTATCACAGTTCCGCTTTATACGACGCAGGCCGTCGAGCAAATTGAATTCATCCTGAAAGATTCAGGCGCACGCGCGTTGCTCGTCTCCGGTGGCCGGATCCTGAAGCACGCTCGCAAAGGTTTCGAGAACCTTGATCAACTTGATCAGGTGATCGTTTTCGATGCCGAGGACGCGAATGGATTGCCCGGATCCAGGACCCTCGAAAGTATCGAAGCGCGCGGAGCCGCTATCGAGCAGGACGATCCCGAGGCGTTCAGCAGGCTAACTTCCGAAGTGCGTCCGGACCACCTGGCCACAATCATCTACACCTCAGGCACAACCGGCGAACCCAAAGGCGTGATGTTGACGCACGATAATTTCATCTCGGACGTGCGTTCGATTACTGAGGGTCTTCCGATCTCACCAGCTGATGTGTCTCTCTCAGTTCTGCCGTTATCGCACATTTTTGAGCGCACGGTCTTTTACGTTTTCTGTTATTGCGGCGTGGCGGTGAATTACGCGCCATCGTTCGACGTAGTCGGCGAATACCTGCGCGAAGTACATCCCACAATCATGACGGCAGTGCCCAGACTTTTTGAAAAGGTCTATCACCGGATCGTGAAGAAAGGCATGTCCGCCGGTGGAATGAAGAGCAAAATCTTCGCCCGCTCGCTCGAGATTGGTCAGCGTTACGCGGAGTTGAAATACAAAGGCGCTTCGATTCCCATGACGCTCAAGGCGCGCCATGCGATCGCCGATCGACTCGTCTTTACGAAATGGCGAGAAGGCATCGGCGGGCGTTTGCGCTATTTCGTTTCCGGCGGCGCGCCGCTTTCGCCCACGCTTTCGTATTCATTTCTCGGCGCCGGAATAAATATTCTGCAGGGCTATGGCATGACTGAGACCTGCATCGTCTGCGCGAATCGTCCCGAAGACAATTGTGTCGGCTCGATCGGCAAACCATTCGCGGGCATCGAAGTTTCGATCGCCGAAGATGGCGAGATGTTGGTGCGCGGCCGGAATGTGATGCGCGGATATTACGGGCACGATGACGCCACCCAGGCAGTGATGCGCAACGATTGGTTTGCGACCGGAGATGTCGGCTACATCGACGATCACGGACATATCTGGCTGACCGATCGCAAGAAGGATCTTTTCAAACTGTCCAATGGCAAATACATCGCGCCGCAACTGATCGAGAGTCTTTTAAAGCAGAGCGAATTCGTCAACCAGGTCGTGGTCGTCGGTTCCAGCCGGAAGTTTCCCGCCGCTTTGATTGTTCCCGACTGGGAAGCTTTGAAAAGCGCGCTGCGCGCCGAAGGTAAAGAGGCCAAAGGCACTCACGCCGAATTGGCCAGTGAACCTGCGGCCACGAAGCTGGTCCAAAAAGACATCACGGCGATCACGGCGCACCTGACGGATTACGAGCGCGTGCGGCGGGTCGCTTTGTTGTCAGAAGAATTCTCGATCGAAAAAGGTGAAATGACGCCCACGTTGAAAGTAAAGCGCGCCGTGATCGATCAGAAGTACGGCGAGCTGATTGATGAACTTTATCGATCCTGACTGGAGCGCAAGCGTCCTCGCTTGCCGACCTTTATCGCGTCAACTCGATCCAGCAACCGAGCCGGTTGCGCTCCAGTCGGGATGCTCTGATTTATCGAGTTGAGACTTTAGCCTGCCGTGAAATCCCACACGACAATCACAACGCTACTCTTTGATTGGGACGGAACCATCGTCGATTCGGCGCAGCTTGGTCTCAACGCTTATCAAAAAGCATTCGCCGAACTGGACTTCGTCTTTTCACAAGAACTTTATGAAGTCTCTTATTCTCCAAACTGGTATCTGACTTACGAGGCGCTGGGCTTGCCAAAAGAGAAATGGGCCCAGGCCGATGACCTTTGGCGGCTTCATTACGATAACGAAACGCCCGCGATTATTGAGGGAGCCGCCGAGGCGCTCATTTCTGTTCGCGATAAAGGATACCGGTTAGGCGTCGTGACCAGCGGCAACGATGATCGCGTGCACCGGGAAGCAAAGCAGTTCGGCCTGGAAGATCTGTTTGAGGTCTTCGTCTGTCATGAGGACATTACTCGTCGAAAACCGGATCCCGAAGGTTTGCTGATCGCTTTGGCGCGACTGAAGAAGCAGCCCGAAGAGTGTGCTTATGTAGGTGACGCACCCGAAGATATTGAGATGGGCCGTCAGGCAAACATTCTGACCGTGGGAGTGCGCAGTAATTATCCGAGTAGTGCCCGGCTGTTAAGTCTGGCGCCCGACATCTACCTCGAATCGCTAGCGGAACTGTCCAATTATTTTACGGGTGTTGCCCAATTTGAATGACTCAAAGCCCCATTAATGGGGCTTTGATAGTTCTCCTGTTTCTCACCCAGGCGTAAAAGCCTGGGCTACGTAAAACATCACAATGAAATTGCCACTCTAGAACGTAAACTTCACGGCCAACTGCAACTGCCGGGGATCGCCCACGCCCTGGCGCAGGAAACCGTCAAAGTTGAACAGGCCCGGCGTGCTCAACGGGTTGATGTTGTTCGCATTGTTGAAGGTATTGAACATCTCGAGGATTGGAATCAAAGCATAACGTTCGCCGAACTTGAACGGACGCTGGATGCGCCAATCGAACGAGAAGTAAGCGTTGTCCTTGCGCAGAGTGTTGCGCGCCGGGTTGGTCGCAGTGCGGGTTCCAGAGATGGGTTGCGCACTGCGTGCCTGCACGCGGAAGTTTCCCTCGAACCCCCAGGGCATCTCGACGAACGAATAGAAGTTGAACTTGTGGCGGATGTCTCGATCCGATACCGAATAGTCCAGACTCAAATTCAGGAAAGTGAGCGAGCGATCAGTAAAAGGATCGCGTTCATTCGAATCATCGTCCTTGTCTTTCGAAAAGACGTAGTTCCATTCGAACTGATAGTGCTTGCTCATGCGTTTGCGCATTCCGACTGTGAACCCGTTGTAGACCGACTTACCAACGGCGCTGGTCACAAAAACATCACCGAGCGTGGGGAACAGAGGAGTCGCCGGCATCAGCGGACCTGTCCGGTTGTAATTGAGAAAACGCGTCAGATGAACGCCTTGCGCGTGAGTGAAATCGAAGAACAGCGCGAGATCGCGCGTCAGTTCCTGTTCGAACTGCGCGTTGGTCGTGTAAATCCTGGGGTTCGCATAGTTCTTGTCAAAAACGCGCACCGAAGCGCCGAAAGGAATTCCCCCTGACGGCGGCACGTTTTGGATGCCCGGCCAGGTCGGTGGTCTCGACGCCGCGCCGAAACAGCTAAAGGCAAAGGTCGAGTTGCAGAAGATTCCGAATTGCTGCACGCCGTTATCGGTAATCGATCCAACTTGTGAAAGCATGTTCTGCCGGCCATAGAAAATTCCATAGCTGGCTCGGATCACGGACGTGCCTTTCTTTGAAACGTCCCAGGCAAAGCCGACGCGCGGTTGGAATTCTTTCTTCGGGCTGTGCAGCGTGCCGTCGGAAGGAAACAGTGGATTGCTCAACAAAGGTCCGTAAGCTGTCTGAGCCGGCGGCACGATGGGCTCCGGAAACAGTTGGGCCTCCCAGCGCAAACCGTAGTTCAAGGTGAAGTTCGAGCGAATCTGCCATTTGTCCTGGACAAACAACGACAAGTCTTCATTGGTAATCGTCGATGCGCCCGGGCTCGGCACGCCCGGGATTCCCGTCGGAATTCCATTCTGCAAGTACAACAGCAGCGGTCCACCAAGGTTGCTACCCGCCGGACCAAAAATGCTGCTTCCTGCGGGACAAGCTTGATTAAACGGAGCGCCTTGCGTGATCCAACCAGTGAACGCGCCGGAGGTGTTGTTAAAGCATTCGGCTACGGTCGGTCCAAACCCGCCGGCGGCCGCCGGTGACGCGTAACGCAGGAAGCCGCTGACACTGTCAAAGATATAACGGCCGGTGAAAAATCCACGGAACACCTGATCGTTGAGTGTGTGCAGCCACTCGCCGCCGAACTTAACCGTGTGGGTACCGTGAATGATCGAAAAGTTGTCCTTCACATCCGTGCGCCAAAGCAGCTCGTCAACGTTTGGCTCGAGGAAGAAGGGCTGACCAAATCGAAATGAAGGTCCAAAACCAATGGCCGTGTCCGCCGGCACGTTCGAGGGAATAGCATTCCGGGGTCGCAGCTCGCGCGTGTACGAGAAGTGAGCTTCATTCAGCTTGTTGGCCGGACCCGAGCTGAACAGATTGACGTTAAAGTTATTAATCTTCGAAGGGCCTTCAATGCCGTTCGCCGAGTTGCCGTAGGTCGCCACGTCGAACGTCTGATTTGTGTTCTTCGAATAGTCGAAGTTATACGAGATAGCCAGCCTGTTCTCTGAGTTTAGATCCCAATCAACCTTGGCCAGCAACGCCTCGTTATTGATGTTGTGCGGAACAGGCAGTCCTTCATCCTGGTTCCGGGTCGTCCGGATGAAGTTGATGAGCGCAAGCCGCTGGCAGTCGGCACTGCTGTTTATCAAAGCTTCGTTGGCTCCGATCGTCGGAGTCGTAACCGGACACGGCGCTCCGATTGGCACACTGAGATTCGAGCGTGTCAGTTTTTCGCGGATGCCTTCAAAAGCTAAAAAGAAAAAAGCTTTGTTCTTGCTAATCGGGCCGCCGACCGTGCCCCCGAACTGCTTCCGATTAAAATCTGTCAGCGGTTGGCCGTCTGATGCGTTTGCAGTCAGGGCTTCAAGACGCTGAAAATAGAAAGCGCTGCCGTGCCAGTCGTTAGTCCCCGATTTCGAGATCACGTTGATAATGCCGCCCGCAGTGCGGCCAAACTCGGCGTTGGCTCCGGTAGCCACGACCTGAAATTCCTTGACCGCATCGAGTGGAATGTCGATCGCCGCGCGTTGTCCGCCCAACTGTTCGCCAAAGAAACCGTTGTTATAGTCGCCGCCGTCCAAACTGACGTTATTGAAAACTCCGCGCTGGCCGGCGAAGGTAATTTCATCTCCATCGGGTCCCTGGACGATGCTGACTCCCGGCGTCAGCGTCAATAAATCTTCAAACTTGCGCCCCAGAATTGGAGTTGTGTTCACGGTGGTTTCGTTGATCGTCGTGCTGGATTCCGTCTTGACAGTGTCAACCGTTGGCGTTGCCGTAATCGTCACGCGCTCCTGTACCGAGGAAACAGTCAGCGCCACCGGGAGATTCAGTGCCTGCCCCACGGTCAGATCCAGTCGTTCAGCCACGGCGGTTGAGAATCCCTGCTTGGTAACTGTGACCGAATATTTTCCCGGCTGCAGGGCCAACGCTACGAAGCGGCCGCCTTCGTCGGTCGTCAACGTCCTGGAGAGATTTGTATCGAGGTTCTTGATTTCGACGGTCGCGCCGGGTAGGGCTGCCCCGTTAACGTCGGCTACCGTGCCCTGAATTGTGCCGGTCGTGATTTGGGTCTGTGAAACAACCGGTAATGCGATCGCCAAAACCGCAAGCAAACTAATACCAACTCCCTTTGTCCAGCGGACCAGGGACGAAAATAGTAGGGTGTGCATAGGTTTCTCCTGACTTGAATCTCAGAGCAGTTTCTCTCAGTGCGAGGCGAAACACTTCCACGTTGATTGCCAAAAAGCTACGAGGGGAATTAATACTCGGGAGCGGTTCGCATGTTAGTGAAAGGCGCGGATCGTGTCAATGAATTTCGCCTTGCAGTTTAACGAGGTGGCACGGGCGTCCCGCCCGTGAATCACGCGCAAGATGCGCGTGCCACATTCAAGGCCGGTCTTCTTCACGGATCTACGTAAGATAATCCTCAGGCTTTGCCAACGCTTCTTCCAGCGACATAAAAAACCGGCCAACATGCAGTCCATCCATCAAGGCGTGATGCACTTCGACAGAAATCGGCAAGCGAATTTGATCGCCGTCTCTCAGGAATTTACCGAAAGCAATTCTTGGTATCGATTCACCGCGCCCGGGAGTACGCGCGTGCGCAAAACTGGTGAAGGACACCCACGGCAGAACCGTAAAGTAGATCAAGTCATAGCGCATCGTCGGCTTCAGTGAACCCTCGGCGCGAACTTTTTCGACGGCTGCTGCGGCTTCGATGATGAACTGATCGAAATCTTGATGATAGTCAAAATATGCATAGGTGAAGGTTTCGTTTGGCAACATGACAGTCGTGCCGCCGTTGATAACTTCATGAATAACCACTTTGTCGGCGCCTTCGAGACGATAGTGGAAAGGTTCAATCTCGTTGGCGATTCGCAAGGCAAAATAATGATATGCCAAAGACACGCTGACTCCCGGACGAGCGCGAAGGACGCTCATGAGCCTGGTGACGTCAAGCTGCGTACAAATATTGAAGTAAGGATTCCGATAATCGCGGAAGAACTCAAAGAGATCGCGGCGCGCCCAGGTTTCGAGATCGAGATATTTCGGCATGAGGTGATTTTAACTCATGCATTTGCCCGTTGATACGATCAATAGATCTCTGAGAATATTTTCACCACGGAGGCACAGAGTTCCACGGAGATTCTGAAATTAGGGCACACCCGGTCGTGTCAACTTGTGGTCAGAATTTTCAATCGAAAACAGGGTGAGATGACGCCGAGGCGGCGGCCTAATTGCAATTTAATGCTCGAAGAGTCTAACGGTCGCTGGGGCGAGTTGGCGTCTGATTCGCCTGCTGCGCCCGCAGGAATTCTCCCAGCATCCGGTCATAACAAGTCTGGCACATCGCCAGGGCGAGTTCGCTGCCGTCGAGACGTATGATCTCGCCGCACCAACTGCACTTGACCATAGCCGGCGAGGCAAGTTCAGGTTCCGGCAAAGCATCTTCAAGCAGAATTGTCATCGCGACTCCTGTGCCGGTCAAAGTTCAAGCTTTAGCTTGCAAACAATGGCAGCCTAACGGCTGAACTCTGAACGGTATTAAGCTCATGCACCTACCAGGATGCAGGCGGGACGCCTGCGTACCGCATTGCTATGCTGCCCGTTTCCGATTCTTTTCCATGAAGATTAAGCGCATCAACCACGCAGGCATCGACCACGTTCGGCCGTCGATATCTCTCTGGACCATTACGCGACCATCGTCATTGAGACAAAGTCCGGTGACCGTGACGATCGCGTCGTCCTCTTCGTATGATCGGCCAATTAGATCCGCATTTGGATTCATGCTCTTATCAAGGCGCTTCGATCGAAACGGCAAAGCGATTTGTCTGGCACTCATATAAACCTCTCTGGGCGATGACCTCGTCCCAATCATTTAGATTACGACGCAGTCAAAGAAGTTGTTTGAAATATCTGGATTGCCAGGCGCGATTATGCCAGGAGATGGTTAAGAACAGGTGAACGGAATGAAAACTCGACGTTAAATCTTGCGAGCCAAACACCGACTGGAGCGCAAGCGTCCTCGCTTGCTCTTCAGCATCCGTACAGCCCAGCGTAGCAACCGAGACGGTTGTGCTCCAGTCTCATAAACGTCGCTGCCGCTCGCGGTTCTGATGGCTCGTTCGAGGTTCGTTAAGAAACAATTCACATCGTCGTAACTCGGATTTATCACGCGCGAGTTAGGATTCGTCACCAGGAAGCACTGCGAACAAGGGAGGGGCTATGTCGGCAGCCATTCACCGACATAGCCCCATTTTTTGCGGTACGAGGTCAGTACCGGGACCGGAAAGCGACCGGGTCTGCTTGATGCAATCAACGAGATCGCAAAACTTACCCGGTCGCTACCGCTCCCGGTACTGACCGTAATACTATTGCGACACGGGGGCGATTTGATGACGCAAATGATCTATCGAACACTTGGTCACACAGGCGAAAGGGTTTCGGCCATCGGCATTGGCGGCTGGCATCTAGCTCTCAAACACGTCGATGAAAAACTGGCCATTCGAATTGTCCGCGAGGCCGTCGACCGAGGCATAAATTTTCTCGACAACTGTTGGGATTACAACGAGGGCGCCAGCGAAACACGCATGGGCAAAGCCTTGCGCGACGGCTATCGCGAACAGGCTTTTGTGATGACGAAGATTGATGGCCGCTCAAAGAAGGAAGCGGCAAAGCAGCTCGATGAATCACTCGAACGTTTGGATATCGATTGTATCGATCTGGTCCAGCATCACGAGATTCTGCGCTTCGAAGATCCGCATCGCATCTTTCATGAAGACGGCGCGAACGCCGCTTTGGTCGAAGCGCGCGAAGCCGGAAAGCTGCGCTACATCGGCTTCACCGGGCATAAGGATCCGCGCATTCACCTCTACATGTTAGAGGTCGCCAGGCAAAACGATTTCAAATTCGATGCCGTGCAAATGCCTCTAAACCTGATGGACGCGCACTATCGCAGCTTTGCTAAAGAGGTCGTCCCGGAACTGGTCAAACAAAACATAGGCGTCCTCGGTATGAAGAGCATGGCGAACGGCATCCTGCTAAAGTCGAACACCGTCACGCCGATTGAATGTCTGCACTATGCACTTTCGTTACCGACCTCAGTCGTGATTACCGGTATCGACAGCATAGAAATTCTTGAGCAGGCATTCGAGGCCGTACGAACTTTTCCCACGCTGAGCAAAGAAGAATTGGATCAGTTGCCGGCAAAGACCGCCACCGCGGCCGCGACCGGTCTATACGAACCCTTCAAGACCACTTCAATTTTCGACGGGACTGCCGAACATCCCGAATGGCTCGGTGAAGAGCCAAAAGAGTTGCGCGAATTGATGCCGGCTTAATCATGGGCGCCCACAACGCGGAATGATTTATTTGCCGAGGCCGTAGCTCACCGTTTTCCGCTTGATCTGCCCCAATTTGAATGGCTTTTGCGTAGCCCGGGCGTTTACGCCTGGGCAATCAAAGGCGGCAGTTTCAAAAGCCCCATTAATGGGGCTTTGATAACGTCCTCTGTTTCTTACCCAGGCGTAAACGCCTGGGCTACAGAAAGCCTTCCAGGGAAATCAGGTCGCCATAATCAGCTTTGCATTCTGCCGCTTGCCTTATAAAATGCGTCCAGTTCCCGACGCTGCACTTCAGTTCCCAATCATAGCGTCTATATGTTTCGAAACCTTCTAAATCGCACTTTCGCATTACTCACGCTGACCCTTTTCCTTTGTTGCCTGCCGGCATACGGGCAAACCGACACGTGGGTGCCTGCTGAGCCCACTCGCGTTGTGCCTATTCAACTGTCAGTCTTTAGTTGTACGGGCCAAACATCGGTCAATTCGCGTTGGGTATTTAGCGACAGCGGTTATCGCGTCGTGCAGACGCCGATCGTAACGCGCAGCGGTCAGACGATCTCTCTTGACGCCCGCGTCGAAGAATATACCGGCGGACGCGCACAGGCGCTCGTTCCCTTCGAGAAAAACTTTGACATTGGCTTGCTCGAGCCCGGCACGTACACGCTTAACTTCAAGTCGTGGAACACCACAGTCAAACAGATTCAATTCACGATCGTCGCGACGCCGCCGGCTGCGCAACCAATCGACGGCATCTGCTTTTTCGTGACGCAGCACTATCGCGACTTCCTATCGCGCGAAGCTGACGGCAGCGGCTTCGCTTTCTGGACCAATAACCTTGCGAATTGCGGAATGGACGCGAATTGCCTCGAGGTCGGCCACATCAACGTTTCGGCTGCCTTCCTGCAATCAATTGAGTTCAAGGAGACGGGCTATTACCTGTATCGGATGTACAAGGGCGCGCTCGGCCGCGTGCCGACCTACGCGGAATTCGTCCCTGAGACAGCCGAGCTCGGCAGGAACGTGGTGGTGGCCAGCAATGACGCCTGGATGATCAGGCTCAGCAGCAACAAGGACATCTATGCGATGAGTTTTTTCAATCGCGCCGAGTTTCAGGCGCGTTATGGCGGGCTCACAAATGCGCAGTACGTTGACAAGCTGTTTGAAACCGAGGGCATTACGCCGACAACGGCAGAACGCAACGAAATCGTCGACAGTCTCGACAATTGTCGCTTCACCATCGGCTGTCCCACTCGAATCAGTGTGCTGCGCAGGATCATCGAGCACCCGGCTTTTGAGCGCAAGGTCTTCAACGAAGCTTTCGTCACCTTGCAGTACTTTGGATATCTCCGTCGCGACCCGGACGCTGCGGGCTTTCAGTTCTGGCTAAACAAACTTAACCAGTTCAATGGTGACTTCGTGAGCGCTGAGATGGTGAAAGCATTCATCAGCTCGGCCGAGTACCGCAGACGGTTCCCGTGAATGGTGGCGACCTAATTTTTTTCTCTAACCCAGGCGTTTACGCCTGGGTTAAGAAACAGCGGTCGCAATTAAAGCCCCATTAATGGGGCTTTTGAAACTATCGCCTTTCATTCCCAGGCGTAAACGCCTGGGCTACGGGAAAAGTCCTATGGGCAGACTAGGTATTCATGGGGGCCGCGCCTTCACGGGCGGGACGCCCGTGCCACTTCTGAATCCGGATGATAAAGCTCATCGCTCTCGACGTCGAACACTCGGTTCAAGCGTGCTCGAAGATTCTCGAAAGCGATCTGCGCGCTCAATTCAATCAACTGATCTTCGGAAAACTTCTTTAGCAGACGCGCGTAGAGATCATCTGAGATGTTCGACGGGGCCGTGACCATCGCGTCCGCCAGTTCAATCACCAAACGCTCTTTCTCGTTGAATGCGTTCAGATCATCGCCTTTTACAGCCAGCAACTTCTCGTCGCTCAAGCCGGCCTTTCTGCCTACAGCAGAATTGACATCGACTCAAAACGGACAACCGATGCGGGCCGCGGTCCGCACTTTCGCCAACTGGATATAGCGCAAAGAAACGCGACGCTTACGACCAAGGCCGGCTTCCATCGCGATGCTGCCCCAGACGAGGCCCGGTTTGCGCATCTGAATTTTGGCCGGCGTCAGATCCTTGCCGAACATCTTGCGCATCACGCCGTAGAACCAACGAAGATGCCAGGGCGCTTCTCTTTTTTCGAGGCCCGAAATTCTCGCCATGACCTCTTTAGTATACGACTCGCGGAAACGAGAGAGTTAACGGACTGGAGCGCAAGCGGCTCGCTTGCAAAGCTTTGTGGTTCTCTGTGCGATCTCCGTGTCTCTGTGGTTGATTCTTTTCTGAAGTATTTTCACCACAGAGGCACAGAGATTCACGGAGGCACACAAAGAAATCTTTCCGACATGCTCCTAAAGCCAGTTGTAAATGATATCGAGCGACCGGGATGGTTGCGCTCCACTCAGCCTGAACCAATCAGCGACGTGAGGCTATTCAGAAATCCATCAGTCTGCCATTGCTGCCAGCGGTCGAGCGCGTCGCGATAGTGCTCGGTTCTCACTTTCGCGAAATGTCTCAACAGCCAGGTGCACGCGGCCGTGGTCCGCATCTGCTCAGGATCCGTGTGGCCAGCTCGCGCAAATCTTTTCAACCGCGTGCCTAAGTCGTCCATCCAAACATCGCAGTCATGCAAGTCGCCCAGCGATGTCTGCAGTTGGGCGATCTCTTTGGCGATCGCCCGCATGTCCTGTCCCCAGCACGCGGCAAACAATTCGCAGGCATAGCGCAGACCTTTGGTCAGAATCCTCAGTTCGTGCAGTTCCTTTTTGTCCGACGGAAAATATATGTGGTGACTTGCGGCCCGGAATTCCTTGAGTCGCGCCCTGATAACCCGTCCGCCGAGGTTCTGGAATGTGGGTGAAGCAGGAACCTCTGTTTGCGTCAGAGCTTTCTCCGGCGAAGGGCCGGGAGGGCTTAGTCGACGCTCAAAGTCTTCGATCAACTCGGCGATCGTTGCGCGGCGAATTACCTTTTTCAAATCGCTGCGCGCCTGGTCGCGACGCGCTTGCCGCTCTTTGATCAGAATCTCAATTCCGTGAGCGACCGCGCCGTGCGTCTCCGCTTTCAACTTTTCCAACGCGGCCAGGGCGACGTCTTCGTCGCGAACGCCGCCCAGACTGCGCGCGATCATCCTCAACCTGGTAACCGGCAAACGAGTTTTACGCAAGTGAGGTTCAAAGTCCGCAATCGTGCTGCGCAAACGGCGCGACAGCACGCGCATCGCATGAACACCTTCGGGGTCCGCCAAATCCAGTGCCTGTCTGCGCATAGCGCACATCGCGGCCAACTGCGCGCGCAACGCATGCCGGATCATCTCGTCAGCCGGAGCTGAACAATCCAAGCCTTCGATGTGTTTGCCTTTCATAAAATGTAGCGCAGACTGCCCAGCCTGCGCGCTATTCCATCAGTCCACAGACTAGACAGTCTGCGTTACATCTCAAGCTCGTTTCAGCACGGCCCGGCGACCGAACGAAAGCCGGCAATCGAATGCCTGTTCGAAGAGCTCGCGCTTTTGTTCAGCCGCCATGATTTCCCGTTCACAGTTCGCGGTTGACTGCAGCTCGATGTGCACGACGCGCCCGTTACGCACACACCGCAAATCGTTAACCCGGCTGTCGTGACGCCGGTCGAGTGCATCGGCAATGCGCAGAATCGCCGCCAGTTGGATCACCGTAGCTCGATCCGTTTCGTTCAATGCGCCGAACGATTCATGGCGCTCTCTGGGATCCGATCCACGATGATAACGCGCGACATTGGCGACGACGTCGCGCTCGGCTTCGGAAAACCCGGTCAACTCAGAATTCTTAATCAGGTAAAGTGAATGCTTGTGATGAGATTCGTGCGCGATGTGATAACCAACGTCGTGAAGCAGTGCCGCCGCCGAAAGCAATGTCCGGTGATGACGAGTGAGATCGGTGGCTCCGGTCCGAATAAGATAGCCACAAATCCTCTCTGCCAGCCGCGCTACCTGATGCGCATGCACTTCTTCGTAGCCGAACCGCCGGCCCACAGCGTGCACGCCCCGCAAGCGGTAGTCCGGCAACAAGTCAGGCAGCGGCGGACTCGATTCGTCTTCAATCTCGCGCAGGCGATCGATGAGCACTCCTTCGCGCAGAGCCCAACTGCACGTGCGCATCGAGTCGATCTTCAAAGCCTGCATCACACCCTCCAGAATCTGGCCGCCCGCGATCAGGATCTCGGATCGTTGACTGCTGATACCCGGCAGCGCGCGTCGCTCTCCGGCATTCATCTCTGACGTGCGCACGTTAAAGCGCGTGAGTTTACCCAGGGCAATTTCGTCGCCGGCTGGACGCGCGCCTTCGGTCCGCCGGTCATCCTGGCTCAAAGCTCGCAGACGCAACGCGGTGCCTATCGCCACGATAGTGCCCGAAGTGCCGGTCGCTTGTTGCCATTTCATGCCCTTCAACTCGCGCGCCGGACGCTCCATCGCCGCACGCACTTCCTCGCGCAGGGCTTTCAATTCTTTCGCTTTGGGCGGATCAAAATTGACGAAAGTTTCACTTAACCCGACCGCGCCCAGCTTCACCGAGAACAATGCTACTGCTGCTGACTCACGCATTAAGGAAATTTCGGTGGAACCGCCGCCGATGTCGACGTTGAGAATGGAAGTGCTTGATCCTGCGCAACCCTGGGCTGCGGCCAGTCCGATCAAGCGCGCCTCTTCAATCGCCGAAAGGACTTCGAGCGAGACTCCCGCTTTGCGTTGGATTTCTTTGATGAATTGCGCCGCGTTGCGAGCTTCACGCACGGAAGCGGTGGCGACGGCAATGATATTAACGGCGCCGCGCGCTTCGGCGATTGAGCGAAGGCGCTTGATCGATTCCGTAGCGCGTTCGATGGCTGCCGGGGAAAGGTGGCCCTGTCTCAAGGTGTCGTGCCCTAAACGCACCACGTCTTTTTCACGCGCGAGCACGGCGAAAGAATCGCTGGCAGCAGCATCGACCACCACCAGCTTGATCGAATTCGAGCCCACATCGATGCAGGCGATCTTCATGACGCTATCTTTGAAATTTCTTTTGCGACTGTGATCTCGACCGGTTTCGCCCTGGCCGGCGTCTCCAGCTTGGGTGTCTCTTTCTCTTTCGGAATAACGCCCCCAACGGAATCGCGTTCGACGGTCTTGTCTTCGATAACTTTGCTGATCCTTCGGCGCAATTCGTTTGCCACCCGACGCACGGGCCGGCCGGCATCGATGACGCTGAAACCGTACTCGCCGGTCATGCGATCGAATTCTTTGAGCAGCAATTTTTGATAAGCAATAAAACTGTCGTAATAATCGTTCCCCAGCCCCAGGTCCATGCCTGATTCCCAGTAATCAAAACCGCGTCCGGAAGTCAGCACGCGCGCCGCCAACTCCTCGGCTGATTTAATGCGAAGATAAAAAACCGCGTCGGGCACCAGCGCAATGCCGTAGGTGGCGCGCACCCATTCCGGATCGGCGCCGCGCACGACGGCCCGGGCGATGGCGGAATAAATGTACCGATCGGTGAGCACGATAAACCCCGCGCGCAACGCCGGGAGCATCTGATTCTCGAGACGGTCCGCGAAATCCGTCGCGTAATAGAGTTGCATCGTCAGACGTCCCAACGTGTGACCGCGGCGAGCATTCTTAATTCCGCGGCCGGCCAGAATTGATCGCGTCATGCCGGTATCAAGCACGGCGTGACCCATTGATTCCAACCAGGTGCGCAGCAAAGCCACGTGGGTTGAGCGGCCCACGCCGTCGGTTCCCTCAATCACGATCAGTTTGCCGGCGTACGGCTCGACCTCGACATCAGTCAGCGCGGTGCCGTAGAACTTCATCTCTTTCATTTCGACGGCACCACCTTCTCTTTGAGTTTTTCTTTCAGGTAACGGCTGACGATGTCGCGCATCTGGCGCTGCTGAGCTCGAATGGGCTGGGTGGCGTCGACCACCGTCAAGCCAAATTCGTTGACCATGCGATCGTATTCGTTAAGAATCTTGCCCTGGAAAATCTTAAAGCTTTCTTCTTCGTTGTCGGACCAATCCATATCCATGCCGGCTTCATAAAACTTAAACGAGGGGCGCGCAGCCGAAATTCGGTCGACGGCGATATCCAGCGGCGCTCGGAAAAAGAAAGCCACCGTCGGCTTGACCGCAAATTTATAAAGTTCGCGCACCCAGGCGCGGTCGCAGCCACGAGCCACGTCGCGAGCAAACGCCGTGTAGATATAACGATCGGCGAGCACGATGGCGCCGGCCTTCAACGGCGGGATGATGTCGCGCTCAGTGCGATCGGCAAAGTCAGTCGCGTGCAGCAGAGAGAAAGTGGTTGGCGTGAACAAGCGGCGCTTCTTGGCGCGCCGCGTCGTGTCTTTCACCAGCGGTGAAGAATTCCACTCAGAGAAAAAGACCGAATAACCTTCGGCCTTTAACCATTGATAGAGCAGTTGCAGCTGCGTGGATTTGCCGCTGCCGTCCGTGCCTTCGACTACAAACAGCCTGCCGGGATACCGGTGATAACCGTATGAGATCATGGATTTTTCGAATTGTGACACCGGCATGTTACAGCCATGTGAAATCTGAGGCCAGCGAGGTCAAATGTACCGCAGACTGTCCAGTCTGCGGTCGGGTGGGTGGTGTGCCGATTTGAGGATGAGGTCAGTACCGGGAGCGTTAGCGACCGGGTCAAGCCGAAAGCATGATAGAGACTGCTGGTATTCTTACCCGCTCCTGGTACTGACTCCGCGACCTCAGCGGGACTGCGCGCATTGTTGAGCGCAAACCTCGTAATCAACTAAAGTAACCAAAAATGAAAACCCTGTATCTGCTTCGACATGCCAAATCGAGTTGGGACGATCCCAGCTTGAACGATTTCGATCGCCCTCTCAACAAGCGCGGACTAAAAGCCGCGCCCAAAGTGGGGGCCTACATGCTGAAAGAAAAAATCCAGCCTGAAATGGTTCTGAGCTCACCCGCTCTGCGAGCTAAACAAACAACTCACATGGTTTGTGAAGCGGCCGGATTATCCAGCCTTATCAATTTCGACGAACGAATTTATGAAGCCAGCGTGCAGCGACTGTTCGAGATCGTGGCCGGGTTTGAAGATGGCATTAACACCGCGATGATGGTCGGCCACAATCCGGGCTTTGAAGAATTGCTCGCAGCACTGACAGGTGAATCGCATCGAATGCCGACCGCAGCTTTGGCTTGTATCGAACTAAAGATCAAGAAATGGTCCGATCTCACGGGAGGCTGCGGCAAGTTTAAGTGGCTGGTTAAGGCGAAAGAGCTCGATTGAGCTTGTTGGCCCAATCCCAATCCGGAAACAATTCAACTGCGAAAAAAGCGGCAGACCGCCTCCGTTTCCGCCTTTGTCATACTCGGCCCGGCGCCAGGAAGCCATTGCGCGCAACACCCAAAGGCGGGCGGCTGATCGGTGAAGTTGCCGAACAGCTCGCCGCCGTTATCGATGGTTCCGTTGCCGTTCCGATCCAGCGCCAGGAAAGCATCGTCGCTTCCGGCAACCGTCCAGCCTGGCCCTTTCGGGCAGCCCGTCCTTATCGAGATCGAAGTTGACTCCACGTGCAAGATCCGTCAATCCAACACTATTGTCACTGACGTCAATCATGATGGGCGATTTGTCGATATAGCCGTCGCAAACACAGGTGAACGGATTTGGATTTGGACACCAGACCACCACCACGGAAAAGCCGCATTCAGACGGGCGCTAACTGAGCGAACATTTCTTTTCTTATCCTTTTCGGCGTTTGAAGTAGAAAGCGGAGTTATCAGCGTAAGCGGTAACGCCGGCCAGCTCCCACCCCTCCGCGCCGAGCGCATTCATCTCTTTCTCGCCGATAGGTCCGGAAGTCTTATATTCCCACACAGGCTGCCGCACCGTTGCGCGTTTACTCTGTCTCTGCGCGATGATCGTCCAGCCGCTCAAAATGAATGCGATCAGGACCAGGAGAATCATGATTTGTCGAAAATGTCTTCGCATGACGTTTTCACTCCATTCTGCAAGTGTAAGAGATGAGTGAACACCCGCAAGCCCTCGGAGGACTTGCGGGTGCTCGGTTTATGTTTTAGTCAATGACGGTTACGATCATTGACAAAGAACACGTCCCAAGCCCAGTGGCCTATGTTCGTGTTTCGGGCATCTTTAATCCTCGCTCGATAGCGGAATTGATTGCCCCATTCGTCGGTCCGCCGCGACTCTTTAAAATCCAGCGAGATCGATTCGAGGCCCAGATCAGGCAGAGAATGAAGGTCTCCCGGCTCTGAAACGCCGTTGTGATTTACGTCCTGCCATAAACGTAACGATGAGAAGATCGCATCGTTGCGATCGATGATGCCGTCTCCGTTTCCGCCTTTGGCCGGCTTGTCATACTCGGCCAGCGCCAGGAAGCCATTGCGCGCGACACCCAAAGGCGGAGGTGGCTGATCGGTGAAGTTGCCGAACAGCTCGCCGCCGTTATCGATGGTTCCGTTGCCGTTCCGATCCAGCGCCAGGAAAGCATCATCTGATTCCGCGGCGGTCCAGGCTAATGGCTCCGGCACGCCGTTGTTATCAAGATCGAAAGTGACCCCAGTGGTGTCGTCGGTGAGCCTGAAGCCGTTCCCACGCACGTCGATAATAATCGGCGATTTGTCTATCTGGTTACAGCAACCGGTTTCGGGATCCCAATCAACGCACCAGACCAGCCAGAAGCCCAACGAACAGCCACCCGGATCACCACCTCCTGGCGGTGTCGGCGACGGCTGCGGCGATGCAGATGGTGACGGTGAGGGCGATGGTGACGGTGACGGTGAGGGCGATGGTGACGGTGAGGGCGATGGTGACGGTGAGGGCGAAGGAGAGGGCTGCGATCCTCCTACGGTGAAGATGGCCGGAAGGTTATTGGGTCCAATCGTCACAGTTGGGGTTCCGGGATTAGTCGAATCAATTCGAACAAGGTTGGTAACCGCAGGGGGGAAAGGTCCGCTCCCGCCCGAATTAACGGTTATGGGCCACGTGATGTTTTGCAGGTGTGGGCTGCCGTTTCCTAAGGTTAGAAAAACCACTCGATTATTCGAGGTATCACGCACCCCGTCTCCGGTGGGAGCTTCAACTGCATAGAGCACCCCAGCAGGATTCGGCCCCTCGTTGAGTTCAATTACGGCTGTCGTAGGGGGATTGGTGGGAACGCCTTGGGAAAAGGAGATCTCGCCAACAATATTTAAGTGACCCCCGACCGATACAGTAAGGTGGTCGGAAGCTGCAAACACGACGCTGATCTGGGCGGCCACTGCCACGGCGTTCACCTGGTAGGCGTAATATCCATTGCTGCCCTCGAAAACAGACTCTACGGTGAACGTTCCATCGTTTGGCATTATCGGCAGATATCCCGTACCCGTTACCGAAGGATAGTCCCAGCCGGCCTGGCTGCTCGAATACCTCGAGCCGTCGGGCGCGACCACTGTCGTGGTGACGAGGTATTGCGTGTAGTCGTAGTAATCAGACACGAGCGTGCCGGATCCATAAACATTCTCGCCGTCTTGCCAGCCACCGGAGTAGACGTAAACACCGTCACCAACCATCGGCGAAACAGCGTGATGTGCTTTTCTTCCGATGCTGCGATCAGCTTTGCCATCATTCGCACGCGCAAATGCACCGGGAAGTTTTTTACTCAGCGGCTTCACATGATTTTGCAGGTGAGCCCGGATTTTGTCGGCCCCGCCGTTACCCAGCAGCAGCGGAAATTCGTGCTTGAGATTGTGGTTGATAAAGTCTTCCTTCTTTTTCTGCAACTGCGCCAGCGAATTAAGATTGCTGCCGGACGATCGCAGAGTTCTGGCAGCGCCGTCCATTGTGCTTAGGACTTTTTCGAAAGATTGCACGTAACTCAGCACATTGGTCATCTGATCTGAATTAAGACCAAAGTCTTTGAAGGATGCTTCGGATGGATAATCGGCAACCGATCGCATGAAAAGTTCAAAGGCGATCGGATCAGGAATGCTCTCCGGATCTGTAGCGCCGCTAATCGTGCCAGGCGAATCAGGTTGAAGCGTTTTGCGTTGCACCTGCGGTTGCGGCTTTTGGGGAACGGCCGGCTCAGAATTGGCGCTGGATTGCGTGTTATGAATAAATGGCGCGGCAACCGACATTGTGACTGCCACGATAAAAAGAACTGCGGCCCCCAAGAAACGGTGATTAGAACGAAGTGTGGACATATCGAATCTCCTTTCGGTGGAACCTGGGGTTTGACCGCCGATCAGCAGAATGGGCCAAAGGCGCGGTGAATCACGTTTGCTGGTTGTTCGTCTGCTGACCGCGACCACTCGACAATTCGGGAAGATTGGGAAGATAGCTGCCGAGATCGTTTTGGGGCGTTCTTGCAGTTGTCATGCCGCTGAAATATTGGCGATTTCAGGGAAAGCCAGCATGATTGCTACGGAATTTGACGCAAACGGATGGGAAGAATTTCTCATCGATTCCCACCGGCGTGGATTATTACGCGGGACAAAATGCTGCGAGAGTCACGCTGGCAAATGGACCAGCGCGAGTCATACCGAGGGCGCATCCAGGCGCAGTAACGTCCCAGGGTTCCGTCACAACCGACGACGTAGAAGTGGCACAGACTTCAGTCTGTGATCTCATTCTCAAGACTCACAAGATCGGGGTCAGTAGCCTCCGGCAGGCGGACTCGTCTCTGAACTGAAAGGACCAACTCTCATTGACCTGCGGCTTTGTCTCAAAAGCCCGAAACCGACATCTCATTAGCACCGGGCTTTGGCCCGGTGTCGAACGACGATAAGAAATGCGAAACCGTTTTAACGGCATTAACATACTTGACTCATTGCGGCGATGGCTCTGCCACTCTGATGCGCGGCAAGTCTGCGACTTGCCGGCGGCGAACCTTCTTTTTCATTCGGGTCTTCG
>Ga0207653_10000277_pt1 | contig 30318 bp, 14 predicted proteins | sample KBSK5251metaG_FD_184341 | JGI IMG/M metagenome (GOLD analysis project Ga0207653, IMG submission 184341) | Corn, switchgrass and miscanthus rhizosphere microbial communities from Kellogg Biological Station, Michigan, USA - KBS K5-25-1 metaG... | ecosystem: Host-associated > Plants > Roots >...
GCCCAGTCGCTCCGGCAATTCCTCTTGCGTCGGTACCTCATACGGAATGGCTATCTCACGAATCTTTGCCTTAGCGCGCACGATGCGCTGCGCCAGCGTACGCGGAGTGATGAGGAAGCCGCGTGCTATCTCCTCGGTCGTCAGCCCGCACACCTCACGCAAGGTGAGCGCAACGCGCGCTTCCGGCGGTAGCAATGGATGACAGCATGTAAAAATCAGACGCAGGCGGTCATCTTCAAGGCCATCTTCAAGATGGTCCTCTTCATTGGAGCTTGCATCTGTATTGGACCTTTCGGGCGAACTCCATTGCGCTTCGAGATGTCGCGCGAGCTCGTCTTGAGACGCATCAAATCTTGCCCGTCGACGCAGAGTGTCAATGGCCTTGAATCGGGCCGTCGAAATCAACCACGGTCGCGGGTTATCGGGTACTACACTCGTCGGCCACAGGCTCAGCGCAGCCGCGAAGGCTTCGTGCATCGCCTCCTCGGCAAGATCGAAATCACCGAGCAAGCGGATCAGAGTTGCCAGAATTCGTCCCGAATCCACGCGATAAAGACGGTCGAGCAATTCGCGTATCTGCGCATCTAGTGGCTTGGGGGAACGCTCGGACATGACGATGACCGTAGCAAACCAGCTACCCCGAATCAATTTGGCAAACGGCGGATGTTGGCAAACGGCGGATCAATGCAAAGTGCCCAGGTCGTGACTCTGAAATCTGGACAACAGAACGCTTCCTCGGTTGACTCAAGATCGCCAATGCACTCATTGATGACTCGCGCTCTTGCGGCATCCAAATTCCGTGCTTGACTCGCGAAGGTAACATTCATAGGATGGCCGCTGGAAATAGATTCTGAGTCGCGTTGTGATAGTGAGAACGTCCTTTGAAGTATCAAATCGCTTTCGCATCGACTCAGAGTTCGGAGTTTAGTTTCATTCTTGAGCCCGTACTCAGGTTAAGAACGGCAAGCGCCGAGAGACATATGACGCGACCGCAGACGCGGCGAACGATTAGCGTAGCGAGCGGTGGTCACTTATCGGGGGCTGGGACAGGCATGGTTTCTGCCGCGTGGATTCGCGATCAAGGAGAGTACCTGCCTATCGACCTTATGAAGGGGTGATTCGAGGGGCGCTCGAGTGATTTGAAAACGCAGAGTTTGCAATGATGGCAGGTTGGGCACCGTGGCAGGCATCACAGAACGCCCCTCGAAGAAAAATTGAAGTCGATGCCCGAGACTAATTCCGGTCTGCCTGATATCTCTCAACGCAAGGCATGATCTACCAACAAGCACGACGACACAAACCGCCAGGATTCCAACACTCAGCAAGGCTGTTATTGCGAGCGGCCATGTTGGCGCTGATGGCGGTTAGTCCGGGTTTGCTTGCAACTCTAGCGACACGCTCATCGCGGGCAAGCGAGCCGGTATCAGTGTCGCCCATGACGCCACGGCCGGCGAAAGCCGAGATCACCGATCAGTATGGCAAGCTACCGCTTAGCTTCGAAAGCAATGAAGATCAGACTAATCGGGATGTTAAGTTTCTTTCGCGCGGTTTGGGATATGACTTGTTTCTCACTGCCACGGGAGCCGTACTCAACTTACAAAAACCCCGGCCACCAGCGGATAAGTTCAAACCGCCGGCATCGACCGATCAGAAGTTCAGTAATCCAACGTCCGAAACCACCGTCCTTCGTCTGAGGATGATCGATGCGAATTCCCAGTCAAATCCTGTGGGTGAGGATCAACTGCCGGGAAAGATTAACTATTTAGTTGGCGATGATCCTGATAAGTGGCGCGTCAATATTCCGACGTATCGCAAAGTGCATTACACCGAGATCTATCCAAAGGTGGATTTGGTTTATTACGGAAACCAGTCAGAGCTCGAGTATGACTTTGTGGTAGCGCCGGGCGGCGATGTGCAGGCGATCAGGTTTCAGATTGAAGGGTCGGGCCGAATGACGCTTGATTCCGCGGGCGATTTGCATTTAGCCGTGGAACAAAGCGAAGTGGCTTTGCGCAAGCCGGTGATTTATCAGCTAACGGACGAGGATGATCGTCGTGAAGTAAAAGGTGAGTATGTAATCAGAGGTAATGAAGTTCGGTTTGAGACGGGACCATTCGATAGGTGCAAGCCTCTCATCATCGATCCGGTGCTTTCATATTCAACGCTCTTGGGAGGGGGCAGCAATGAATATGCATCCGGTATCGCCGTTGATTCGTCCGGCAGTGCCTACGTTACTGGCCACAGTGATTCGGGCGGTTTCCCAACGACGCCGGGAGCGTATCGCACCACCAGTTCGATATACGGCAATGCATTCGTAACGAAGCTCGATCCGACGGGAACCAGCCTTGTCTACTCGACCTATATCAGTGGCAACAACGGCGGAACATCTGCAAACTCCGTCGCCGTTGATTCGTCGGGCAATGCCTATATTACTGGCCGCACTTCCGCGAGCGACTTCCCGATGGTTAACCCAATAAAGACGAAACGCAGCTTCTTTAAGACTACTGACGGGGCGGCCAATTGGAATAACAACAACAACCTCGACATTGAGGTCAATACACTGGCGATTGCTCCAAGCGCACCGAGCACCATCTACGCAGGCACATTCGCCGGACCTTACAAAAGCACGGATGGAGGAGCCACGTGGCTCGCGACACAGACCGCGGGGCTGCCTTCCTTCCCCTCTGCAACGGCGCTCGCGATCGATCCGGGCAATCCTTTAGTAGTGTATGCCGGAATGATAAACGGCGGCCTCTACAAGACGATCGATGGCGGCGCTAGCTGGAGTTCGGTTCCTGTGGCGCTAAGCGGCGCGGCTGTTTTTAGCATTGCGTTTGACCCGTCGACGCCGTCGACGATTTATTTGGGTTCAGGCAATTCTGTCTTCAAGAGCACCGACAACGGGAGTACCTGGACTCAGTTGACCAACTTCGGGATTCCGGGCACTCCCAACGTGCGCACACTGGCAATTGATCCCACAAATCCGGCGATCATTTATGCCGGAACCTTTGGTAGCGGGACCTTCAAGACAACTAACGGCGGCAGTAGTTGGACCGCTATCAACGCGGGGATGGCAGGTTCATTTAAGGACTACGTGAATAGTATCGCTATTGACGTTCTAAATCCGTCTGTATTGTACGCAGGCTCGGGTAATTCAACGACAGGCGGAAGCATTAACAAGAGCACCAACGGCGGAAGCACATGGGCGCCAGTGAACACTGGAGTACCCAACTTTCAAATAAGTGCGCTGATAGCAGACCGGACGAATTCCCAAACAGTCTATGCGGCGACGACTGGCGGCGGCGTGATCAAAACGACAAACGGAGGAAGCAGTTGGGGACCCGCGAATGCCGGTCTGTGGAAGGGCAGCATCCTGGCGCTGGGAGCTGATCCTGCAAATCCAGCGATTCTGTATGCTGGTTCAGGCGGCAGTGCTCTTATCGATGATGACGCTTTTGTTTCTGAATTGAACGCTTCGGGCACAGCCTTATTGTTCTCAACCTATCTTGGTGGAAGCGGCAGCGAAGGCGGCTGGGGGATCGGTCTCGATGGCAGCGGCAATGTAGTTGTCGCCGGACAGACCACCTCGACAAACTTTCCAGCGGTGAACGCCATCAAGTCCACGCTAAGCGCCTCGGATACATGCGGGGATGGTTTTGTAACAAAACTCCATCTCGCCGGACCATCAATTGTCTACTCAACATACTTAGGCGGCGACGGGTGCGACATCGCTTACGCGGCCGCCGTTGACGCCACTGGCAATGCATACGTAACGGGAACTACCGCCTCAGCCAATTTTCCAACTCTGAATGCGTTTCAGTCGATGTTCGCGGATTCGTTCAACGGCGATGCCTTTGTGACAAAATTGAACACTAACGGGGCGCTTGTCTATTCTACTTATCTTGGTGGTGAAGGCACTGACATTGGGTACGGCATCGCAGCGGATGCTTCAGGAAATGCATACATAACGGGGCAGACTACTTCGTTTAGCTTCCCTTTGGCGAATCCGCTTCAGTCCGCTTATGGCGGCGCCTTTGTAACCAAACTAAATGGCGCGGGCTCCGGTTTGATCTATTCGACCTTTTTGGGCGGGTCTGGCGCGGACGGTGGTCGTGGTATTGCCATTGATTCGGCGGGCAACGCCTACGTGACCGGGTATGCGGGATCAGCGGACTTCCCGGTTGTAGCCGGCGCCCTCAGAACTAAGAGTCCTTTCTTTAACAGCGCAGATGGGGGCGGCGGCTGGAACAACGACAACTACGGATTGAAGGGTGACATAGCGGCCGAACTCGCGCTGGATCCAACGAAACCGTCCACCCTTTATGCGGGAACACGAAGTAATGTTTATAAGAGTACAGATGGTGGGCAGAATTGGAGCCCGAGCGGTAACGGGCTTGTGCGGCCCAGTGTCGTTGCGCTGGTAGTCAACCCGACAACGCCGTCGACGATTTACCTGGGGGCTAATCTCACTGATCTCAGCAACAGTTGGGGCGTTTACAAAAGCACCAATGGAGGAAACACGTGGAACGCCGCGAACACGGGACTGAGCAATAGAAATGTTCTGTCGCTCGCTATTGATCCCGTAACAACTTCAACTCTGTATGCGGGCGGCAGCGGCATTTTCAAGAGCATCGATGGAGGCGCCAACTGGACGACGCCAGGTACGATAAATTCGGCCGTCGTCGCGATTGCAGTCGACCCCGTAACGCCAACAACAATCTATGCGGGCGGTGACGATTCTAACGGAGGGGTCTTCAAATCCACAGATGGCGGGGTCACCTGGAAACTAACGATCAGTTTTTACGCTCTAAGTTTGGCGATCGATCCCGTAACGCCTTCGACGATCTATGCGGGCGCCAGTGAAGGGTTGTTTAAGAGCACGGACGGCGGCGGCCATTGGACTCCCATTAACGCAGGCTTAACTAACTCTTTCATCAATTCGATCAGCATCGATCCAGTTACGCCAACCACCGTGTATGCAACTTCAAGCGGCTACACCGGAGGTGTATTCAAGAGCGTCAATGGTGGCGATAACTGGACTCGCGCAAACAACGGGCTGACGTATCCGTTCGTTTCGTCGCTCATCGTAAATCCGATGACCCCGGCAAAAGTTTACGTGGGCGTGAACGTGTATCCGCCTGACGACGACGCCTTCGTCGCTAAGCTCAACCCCTCAGGCGCCGCGCTAGTCTATTCAACTCTGCTTGGAGGCAGCCCTGGCCCTAACGATTCCTTCTTCCTCAACGACGAAGGCAATGCCATCGCAGTCGATTCGCTCGGGAACGCTTACGCCGCCGGAGCGAGCCGCTCGCCGGATTTTCCCGTCACTCCCAACGCGTACCAGCCGTTCAATCGTGGTTTTACCGACGCATTCGTCTCGAAGCTCACGATGTCCTACATCATCAGTGGTCACGTGCTGGATGGAAACAACGCTCCAGTAAACGGCGCAACCGTCACTTTGAGCGACGGCGCGTCAGTAGATTCGGTTGTGACTGAAAGCGATGGTTCTTACCACTTCTCACACTTGCGCGAGGGAGGAAACTTTACCGTAAGCGCTGCGAAGCCCCAATTCACAATGACGCCCGCGTCGCAAAGCTTCAACGATCTGCACAGCAATCAAACCGTTGACTTCATCGCCGCGCCGACGAACGCGGCCTTCTATACCGTCAGCGGACACATTACGAATAATAGCGACGCCCTGGGTGGCGTGACCGTAACGTTGAGCGGTTCGCAGCAAGGTATTGCAACCGCCGACGGCAACGGCCTGTATTCATTCACGCTCGCCGGTGGTGGCAATTACACCGTGACACCTTCGCTGTTGGGTTTCACGTTCACTCCGGGAGGCCAGACCTTCAACAACCTGAGCGGGAATCAGACCGCCGACTTCGCAGCGGCGCGGCAAAACTTCGTAGTGACCAACGTAAACGATCATGGGCCGGGCTCATTGAGGCAGGCAATCCTGGATGCGAACGCCACGGTTGGAACTGACATGATCGTCTTCAACATTCCCGGCGCCGGAGTCAAAACGATCAATTTGCTATTCGCTCTACCGGAAATTACGGATGCCGTCGTGATCGATGCGACGACACAACCTGGCTACGCCGGCGCCCCTCTGATCGAATTGAATGGAGCGCAGACAAATTCCAACAGCGCTGGCTTCCGAATCAGCGCCGGAGGCAGCACGATTCGCGGTTTCGTCATCGGCGCGTTCGATTGGGGTATTTTGCTGATCGGCGGCAACAACAATGTAATTCAGGCAAACTATGTCGGAGTCGATCCGACGGGAACTCTGGTTCGTGGTAATGACGAAGGCATTTCAATCTTCAATTCCACAAACAATCTGATCGGCGGCACCAGCCCGGCCGCTCGTAATGTAATTTCCGGAAACGGTTTTGACGGACTGGAGGTCGCGGGCGAAGGAAATCACATCCAGGGAAATTTCATAGGCACCAATGCGAGTGGCAGCGCCGCGCTTCCTAATGGCGTCAACGGCATCGATATTGGCCGGTCAGCTCAGTCTGGTAACAACACAGTTGGAGGAACGGCGCCAGGCGCAGGTAACCTCATTTCTGGAAACCAGCGCGGCGTTAATTGCTCTTCTTCGGGCAATGTGATTCAGGGAAATTTGATTGGCACAAACGCAACCGGCACTGTCGCCGTTGGCAACAACACCGGTATTTCGGCTAGTGGCGTTACCGTTGTTGGAGGGACGGTCCCTGGCGCGCGCAACATCATTTCAGGGAACACGGGCGATGGCGTGTCAATCAGTGGGCCGGGAAGTCTGCTACAGGGCAATTTCATCGGGACCGACATCACAGGCACGGTGGTTCTGGGGAATGGCGGGAGTGGAGTCGTTGCGGGTGACGGCGCGTTGGTTGGCGGCACGACACCGGAAGCGCGCAACGTGATCTCAGGAAACGGCGGGTTCGGAAATATTTCGCTCGGCTCCAACAACGCTGGCGCGCAAGCCACCGTGCAGGGCAACTATATCGGTACAGATGTGACCGGCAATGTGGCCTTGAACAATCCGCTCGCGGGTATTTCGATTTCTGGTTCGTCCAATCTGATCGGCGGATTGACGCCAGGATCGCAGAATGTGATCTCAGGCAATCGGGTTGGAATACAAATAGGCGGTTCGATCGCTCCAGGGCCTATCGGTAACACAATTCAGGGAAACATAATCGGCCTGAACGCGATGGGCGCTTCTCCGGTTCCCAATTCACTGGCGGGGATCCGTATTTCTGATTCATCGAATAACACCATTGGAGGCGCTGAAACCGGAGCGGGTAATCGGATTTGTTTCAACTCGGGTCCTGGTGTGAGCATCTCTTCTGGCACGGGTAATTCAATTATTGGGAATTCCATTTTTTCCAATGCCGGTTTGGGAATCGATCTTTCTCCCAGTGGAGTAACCGCGAACGATTCGGGAGACGCGGATACCGGCGCTAACAACCTTCAGAACTTTCCGCTATTAACTTCCGTGGGGTCAGCCGCCGGCAGCACTACGATTCAAGGGACGCTCAACTCGAAACCCAATACGAGCTTCCGCATTGATTTCTATTCAAACGCAGGGTGCGATCCTTCGGGCAATGGTGAAGGAGCGCGCTTCTTCGATACGACTAATGTTACAACAGACGCCAACGGCGCCGCGGCGATAAATTTCATCTCCTCGATGACCCTGGCGTCGGGCAGGGTCCTTACCGCGACGGCTACGGATCCAGCGGGCAACACCTCCGAGTTTTCGCCGTGCGACTCCAGCAACGCAATCGGAAGCATCCAGTTCAACACTGCAACCTACAAAGTGAGCGAGGATGTTGGCAGCGCGGTGATCACGTTGATTCGCGCCGGCGGCAGCAAAGGCACGGTCTCAGTCAACTACAGCACCGCGGATGGTACCGCGACTGCCGGATCCGATTACACGGCCGTTTCAGGAACACTCTTATTTGCGGATGGAGAAACCAGCAAGACGTTTAGCATTCCAGTTGCAAATGATGGAGTGCCCGAAGCAGATGAAACTGTGCAACTGGTATTGACCGCCATTTCAGATTTAGAGGCAGTGGGAAATCCAGCCATTGCGACGATGACAATCCAGGACAGCAGCACGCCTTTGGTACTGACTATGAACAGCATTGATGTGCCCGAGGGAGACAGCGGCAATGCGAATGCAACCGTCACGGTTACCTTATCGGCTCAAACAGGAAAGACGATATCCGTGGATTACAATACCAGTGCTGTGTCGGCAACAAGCGGCGTCGACTACGTTGCGGCATCGGGCAGCCTTACCTTTTCACCCGGAGTAATGACGCAACCGATTACGGTCTCAATCATCGGCGACACGATCAGCGAATCAGACGAGACGTTCCGAGTCGTGTTGTCGAATCCCGTGAATGCAACTGTAGGAAACCTTGCGACGGTGCGAATTTTGGACGACGATCGGCCAACGATCACCGCTGTGGCTGTGAACCGTCAGCGAGGCAGCGCACCAAGCAACTCCACCATCGCCAACGTGACTGATCCCCATCAGGCTCTGGACACGTTGACCGTCACCGTCAACAGCGGCGCGTCCGCCACGAGCAACGGGGTCACTGTCTCGAACATCAGCGTCAACGCGGCGGGTGTGGTGACGGCTGATGTCGTCGCAGCTTGTACCTCCAACATTGTCGGCTTTGCTCTCAAGGTGACCAACAACGCTTCGGGCAGCGCCAACGCCACGCTGGTTGTTTCGGTCACCGCGAACGATCCTCCGGCGGTGGGTAACTATTCCGATTCGACTGTCCTTCCGGGAGGCACGATCGCGGTAACACCGGCCGTCGCCCCCAGCGACAACAACACCGTCACCAGCGTTACGGCCGTGCCCGCGCCTGCTTCCTTCGCCGGCACTCTTTCCGGCAATACAGCCACCGGCGCTGTGACTGTTATGGGCGCTAACCCGCCCGGCGATTACACCGTCACCGTCACCCTGGCTGATAACTGCAACTTAACAACCACGCGCAGCTTCACACTCACGGTCAGCTCCTGCGTGGCCAGCTTGAGCAAGTCGAGCCAGTCTTTCAACGCTAATGGCGGCCCCGACACGTTCACGGTGATGATAAATGCTGACTGTCCCTGGACAGGCGTTAGCGATAATCCAAATTGGATCACGGTCACCTCCGGCTCAAGCGGCACCGGAAACGGCACGGTCAACTATTCGGTTGGTCTGAACCTCAACGTCGACTCCCGAACCGGCATCTTGACCGCTGCCGGCCAAACCTTCACCGTCGCCCAGTCCGGCATTCCGGCAGTCGGGCTGAGCTACTTCAAGATGGATTTTGACAGCGACAACAGGACCGAACTGGGCTTCCATCGAGCGGGGCTGTGGGGCTTCCTGAAGTCGGGGCAGACTTACAGCACCGGCAGCCCGCAATTCTTCAGTTGGGGCGGCGGCGGGTTGCAGCCGATTTGCGCCGACTTCGACGGTGACGGCAAGGCCGACATCGGCTACATCGTTCCTCCCGGCGGAGGTCAGAGCGCAACCTACTCGATTCTGCTCTCGAGTAGAGGCTACAGCTTTGCCGCTGGCCAGCCTTTATTTGTACCCGCGGGATTCCCGAGCCTCGGCGACATACCGGTCGTTGGAGACTTTGATGGTGACGGAAAAGGCGACCCGGGTATTTGGCGTGCCTCGCAAGGCGTCTGGATTCTCCCAACCTCATCGTCGAGCTACACGAATCACATCTTCGCTCAGTGGGGTCAACTCGGAGACATTCCGGTGGCCGCCGACTTCGATCATGACGGCAAGGCCGACATCGGTTTCTATCGCGACGGCCTGTGGGGAATACTGCAGTCGTCGCACGCTTACAGCACAGGCAGCCCGTTGTTTTTCAGTTGGGGTGGCGCTGGGCTGCAACCGATCATCGGCGATTTTGATGGAGACGGCAAATCGGACATCGGTTATATGGTGCCTCCATCGAGCGGACAAAGCGGGGCCTATGCGATTCTGCTGTCGAGTGAAAATTACGGCTTTGGACCCGGTCAACCGTTGTTCGTATCGGCTGGCTTTCCCAGCCTTGGCGACACTCAAGTGATTGGTGACTTCGATGGCGACGGCAAGGCAGATCCGGGAATCTGGCGCGAGTCTCAGGGGGTCTGGATTATCCCGTTATCATCGGCGAGTTACTCGGCTTACATCTTCAGCCAGTGGGGACAACCTGGTGACATCGCTTTCCCTAATTCCGCTGGAAGACATTAAGCACATTTTTTTCCTCGATTAACGCCTCGACCGGCCGGTGCTCCGGCACTCTTAACAGCAATCAGGCACCAGTATTTCTCCAACCACTCAAAAGTTTTTTAGCATGCGTTAAACATCGAGGCAAAATAATAGTGCCGTCAGCCTGAAACCCCTCCGATGACCGCGACATCTGCTTGCGTGCGCAAGACGCCGATATTATATACAGTGACGGGACTACCCCCAAACATCCAGGTGAGAGAAACAACATGCTTCTCCACAACTATGCTGGTTTCGTTGGCGATTTCTTAGAGGGGAGTGGGGGAGTGTCTATCGCTGCGGAGCGCCAATTGAAAACCGAGGCATGATCGGCGTACTCTAAGACCTGATGGAGTTGATATTCGAATGGGACGAGACGAAAGCCGATCACAATCAAAAGAGCCACAAGGTCAGCTTCGAAGAAGCGAAGACAGTTTTCAACGATCCCCTACTGATCACCTTCCCCGACGAGTTTCATTCCGATGACGAAGAACGGTTACTCAGTATCGGGAGATCGACACGTTCGAGAGTGATTCTAGTGGTTCACACCGAACAGGAACGGGGGGACGATGCAGTCCTCATTAGATTGATTAGCGCCAGGAAGGCAATGGCGTCGGAGCGGAAGGCATATGAAGAAGACCAAGGATAAAGCGGCGGCAATGCAAAACATGCTGCCCGAGTACGATCTTACGGACCTGAAGGGCGTTCGTGGAAAATACCACCGAGCCTATCGACGTGGCCACACCGTCAGAATTCAGAACGCCGATGGTACCGTAAGCGTTCAATACTTCACGCTTCAAGACGGCGCGGTCATGTTGGAGCCTGATGTGAAGCGCCACTTCCCAACCGCTGCGTCCGTGAATAAAGCGCTGCGCTCGTTTATAGCAGCGCCGCGCGGCAAATCAAGACACAAGTCTGTCAGCAAAGAACGTTGATTGCATTTGGGGTAGGCACGCGTCCAACCCCGCTATACCTTTCTCTTACAACCCTACCTGATGGAATAAACCCATCGCCCACCGGCATATAGTCCACCCAAGGATTTGGTGACCTGCACGTGATCGCATCGAGCCGATTAGCGCGAACCGATCTCTTGTGGGTCCATTCATGAGCAGTACAAACGGTGGTTATTAATTCCGGCCGATTTTCGAACTCAATTATCAAACAGCCCTCGACCACAATAAACAACTCGTCCGAAGCCGGATGCTGATGCCATTGATATGCTTCACTGAAGACGGCGTGCCGCAGACAGCTATTGTTGACTCGGCTTGTTACCGGTTTCCCAATACGGATGCGCGCCGGCTAATATCCCGACGACAGCCTCGACCAGCCGCTGGGCAAGCGTTCCATCGGGATCGCGGACAGAATTGAATTCAGTAATAATGAGGCCCGCAAACGAGGAGCTCGAGGCCAGGACCTTCAACACATCCATCGCTTCGTCAAAGGCAAGGCCCCCAGTGTGAAGAACATCAGCAGCCGGGAAATCATTGGCATCAATCACGTCAACATCAAAGTGGACAAGTATCTGTGGAGCCCTAGCCTCCAACGTGGCTAATGCCTCGGCCGCCGCTTCGCGCGCTCTTCCGCGAATTTTCGTCACCGGGTATGTCATCATTGAACATTCCTCAAGGCGCTGAACTTCAGCGGCATCTATCCAACCTGCCTCGGAGTTATATCCGAACAAGACGATGTGCTCTTCGGGCATGAGCGGATATCGAGGGCCGATGTGTGTCAACGCATCCGCGCCATCTCCCGTTATGTGAGACATAACCATCCCGTCAAATATCCCTGAAGCCGTCGTCTGGGGCGTGTTCAAATCGATGTCTCCATCAAAGTACATCAATCCAAGCGACGGACGATGACGAATCATGCCCGCGAGAACGCCGAGCGTGATCGTGCAATCCCCGCCCAGAACGATGGGCGTCGCATTATGTTGAAAGGCAAGTGAGACCTGTGCGGCCACTCGTTCGGCGACATCGCGCACGAGAAGTAAATTCTGCTCTTTTGGATTCTCCGTGCCGGGGAGGAAAGAAACCGGCTCCAGATCTCCAAAGTCATCCACGTGCAGCCCGCTTGCACGGAGACGCTCGATGAGCCCTGCCTGACGAAACGATTGAGGCGCGCCTTCCTGACCAATGCGGCGAGCGCCGGCGCTCGATGGAACGCCGATTACGGCAATCTTGTTCATTTGTCGTTGCCAACCTTTGTACCTGATGCCGCCTCGATCGATTGTTATACGTCGCGTGTATTGGAAATGATGCCACGTTTGGTGAAATGTTATCGGCGCGATGAAATGCGATCGCGAGACGGGATCGACGGTTGTCCGCTAATATTTCAGATGGAAACTTAGTTCTTGATTATTCGCTCGAATCGGGCGGCATTATGATTTTGGTGAACTTGCCTGGCTTTGACCTGATCGCAATTGTAGCGATTGCATTCCTGCTGTTGATGCTGTTCCTCGCGTTGTTCGAGCCCGGGCTGCGCTATCGGATCGCGGCGCCTCCCGCGGTGGCCCTCGAATCCGAAGACTTCCTGCGAATCCTCGGTGCGCTGGCGAATTCGACTATTCACCGGAACACGGGTATCGAAGTGCTCACCAACGGCGAGGTCTTTTACGAAGCCGAGATCGAGGCGATTCGCAACGCCGAGCACAACGTCAATATCGAAGCTTACATCTTTCAAAAGGGACGAGTCGCCCATCGATTCATCGAAGCGCTTGCCGACAGGGCGCGAGCCGGAGTCCAGGTTAATCTTGTGATCGACGCCGTAGGCAGCTTTGCAACATGGAACGAATATTTCGAACCGCTTACGTCGGCGGGCGGACGCGTCGAATGGTATCACCCGATCCGCCTGCATACGCTGCCTCGAATCAACAATCGCACGCATCGCGAGTTGATAATCGTGGACGGCAGGATCGGATTCATCGGCGGCGCGGGCGTCGGCGATCACTGGCTGTATGGACGCCGCAAGAGCCCGCGTTGGCGTGACACGATGTTTCGCGTCGAAGGCGACGCCGTCACCGAGCTTCAATCAACCTTTGTGGAGAATTGGGTGGAAGCTTCGGGTGAAGTACTGACTGGCATGGACTATTTTCCGTTGCCCGATTCGGTGGGAACTTCGAAGGCGCTGGTCGTTGACAGTTCGCCTTCGGTCGGCGAATCAACTCGCGCTCGGTTCCTCTATCAAACGCTCATCGCATCCGCTCGCAAAAGTATCTGCATTGCGACTCCTTACTTCCTGCCGGATCGCAGCGCCCGGAAAGAACTGGTTCGCGCTATCAAAGAGCGCGGGGTGAAGATCAAAATCATTACGCCGGGTAAGAAGACCGACCATCTGCTGACCAGAACATCCAGCCGCCGGCTGTTCGGATCGCTGCTGGAAGCGGGCGCGCAGATCTTCGAGTACCTGCCGGCGATGCTGCACGCAAAGGTCATGATTGTCGATGATGTGTGGAGCGTTGTCGGCTCGACAAATCTGGATAATCGTTCATTTGGTTTGAACGACGAAGTGAATCTCGCCGCGTTCGACGGCCAACTGGCGGCCCGCTTGCAGGAAGACTTCACGCGCGACCTGGCGGACAGTTTGGAAATCACGTACGAGGAGTGGAAGCGCCGCTCGTTGTTCGAGCGCGCGCATGAGTGGCTTGGATGGGTGCTTGAGAGACAGCAATGAAAGTTTCTGGTTTCTAGTTTTGGGTTTCTAGTTTCTGGTTGTTCGTGGACCACGGGGTTCGCGGGAGCACGGGACGAGCAAAAAAACTAGAAACCAGAAACTAGAAACCAGAAACTAGCAACCAGAAACCAAAAACTAGAAACCAGACTAGAAACCAGAAACCAGGAACTCTCCGATACAATGCGAATTCGAGTAGCGACCTACAACATTCACAGATGCCGGGGGCTTGATCGGCGCGTGCGTCCGGCTCGCATAGTCGAGGTCCTGCGCGAAATGGACGCGGATATCATCGCGTTGCAGGAAGTATTGAGCCTTCGCGGCGCGGCCCGGGAAAAAGATCAGGCGCGATTTATCTCAGAAGAAATGGGGATGACCTGCGCGGTGGGAGGCACTCGCATTCACCACGGTGGAATCTATGGGAACGCGGTTTTGACGCGGCTTCCCTTGGTCGAGACCAGAAACTATGACATAAGCGTTCGCGGCCGCGAGCAGCGAGGATGCATGCGAGCTGACATTAGCGCTAACGGAGGCGGCCTGCTGCATGTTTTCAACGTTCACCTTGGAACCGCTTTCATCGAGCGCAGGCATCAGGCTCGCAAGCTCGTGAACTCGGTGATATTGAACAGTGGCGAACTGAGTGGCCCACGGATTATGCTTGGCGATTTCAACGAGTGGACGCGCGGGCTGACAACGCGGCTGTTAGCTTCCCATTTGAAAAGCGCGGACGTTCGCGCGCACTTGCCGCGATCCAAAACTTATCCTGGCGTCTTGCCTTTCCTGCATCTCGATCACGTCTACTTTGACGATTCGCTCGAACTTGAAGCGATGAGTCTACACAAAAGCCGCACTGCGCTTATCGCATCGGATCATCTTCCGCTGGTTGCTGATTTTCAAATCAATCAGGATTGAGGTTCACACAACGGAACCTTTGACGTGCCGGCTGGCGAGGCTTGCGATGACGACCGCAAGCTCGGCGGGCTCGAACGGTTTTGCCAGGTGCATCTGGTAGCCGGCCGACAGCGCGCGCATCCGGTCTTCGCTTCTCGCATAGGCCGTGAGCGCCACTGCCGGAATATTGCCCCCGTCCTCCGGGTCCCGATCGCGGATCTTGCGGATCAGTTGATAGCCGTCTTCGTCGGGCATCTCGATATCGCTGATCAGAACGTTAGGTTCCCAGTCATCCAGAACTGCAAGGGCCTCGGCGGCGCTCGAGCAACATTTCACTTCCGCTTGAAAGTCACCAACCATGACGCGCAACATCGCGAGCGTATCCGGTTCGTCGTCGACGATCAGCACTCGAAGACCCTCGAGCGTCGGAGGCTTTTCGGATGGTAGCGAATTGCCTACCGCGACAGGGTGAATCCGCTCCAGCCTTAGCGCGCCTGTATTCACAATCATCAGCGGCAACTGCACGGTGAAAGTAGCTCCCGCGCCTTCGCCGGCGCTATCGGCTCGCACGGTTCCGCCGTGCATCTCGACCAGGTGCCGCACGATTGCCAAACCAAGACCAAGTCCTCCGTATCTGCGTGTGCTGGTGGCATCGGCTTGTCTGAAACGGTCGAAGACGTACGGCAGAAATTCAGAGCTGATGCCCTGTCCGGTATCGCTTACGATAATTTCGATGTGAGAATCAACACGTTCCAATCTGACCTGAACGCGCCCTTCGCGTCTGGTGAACTTGACAGCGTTTGATACCAGATTCCAAACGACCTGCTGCAGACGATTCGGATCGCCGGACACGGGACCCGCGAGCGGATCCAGAATGGCTTCGATCTGTATTCCTTTGGCGTCGGCCGCGGGGCGCATGGCGTCGATTGCGCCTTCAACTACCGACGCGACTTCGACCGGACGGACATCGAGCCGCAATTTACCGGTCACGATTCGCGACACATCGAGGATGTCCTCGATCAGTTGCGCTTGTGATCTGGCGTTTCGCTCGATCGTTTCAAGCGCTCGCGTTTGGGTTGTTGAATCAAGCGTGCTGGCACGAAGCATATGCGCCCATCCGAGAATGGCATTCAATGGAGTGCGAAGCTCGTGCGACACGGTGGCAAGGAATTCGTCTTTTGAGCGATTGGCCATCTCCGCTTCTTCGCGGGCGGCGTGCTCGCGTTGCAGCAAATCATCGCGAAGCTGCAGCGCGTCTTCACGCGCGGTGACTGCGGTCTGAGCTTCGCGGTAGAGCCGCGCGTTATCGACCGCAAGCGCCATGCGATGCGCCAGGTCCTCAGCAAGCACGAGATCCTGGTGATCGTAATATCTGCCGGATTCGGCGGTCACTAGTGTGATTGTTCCGAGAGTCCGGTTGCGAGCGACGAGCGGAACGATCATGCAGGATCTGAGACCTTCCGCTCTGAGTATTTCAGCGAACTCCTCGTTTCGAGCCGCAAGGGTCAGCCGCTCGGGATCGATTTGCGGATAGAACTCGGCCCGGCCGGTGCGCAGCACGTTGGGCACTCCGATCGGCGCGTCGATCTCCAGCGGAAACTGGCGCTGCCACACTTTGGCGGCCTCCAGTTTCGCCGGATCGGAATGTGCAATCGCAAGCTGCCGCGGCTTTCCATCCTTTTCGACTATGTGAACGGTGCACCAATCAGCGAGTTTTGGAACGGTAAGTCTCGCGACGCTTTCGAGTGTTGTCTGATAGCCGAGTGAACTGGCAAGCAATCCGCTCGCTTCGGCGAGGAATTGTTGAGCGTCCTCGGTGCGCTTGCGTTCGGTGATGTCCATGGTGACGCCCCGCATGCCCAACGGATTTTCACCATCGTCGCAGATTACAACCGATTGGGCTTCGACCCACAGCACGCGGCCGTCTTTTGCCAGCCACCTGAAGCGGCTTGCGCCACCCTTGCGTCCGCCAAAGATTGCGGCGGCTTCTTCGGCTGCGCGATGCCGGTCATCCGGGTGAACGATCGTCAGCCAGAAGTTTGGCGTCGACAACCATTCCTCCACGCTGTAACCCAGCAGTTTTTCGACGTAGTCGCTGACAAAATCAATCTTCTGCGTTGCTTCATCCGGCTGTCCCCACGCCTCCCACACGACGCCTGGAACATTGGCCACCACGTTATCAAGCCGCCGGCGCTGAGATTCGATCTCCGCCGCGAGCATCATTCTTTCCTGAGCGACACGTTTCCGGTCGGTGATGTCTCGCACGATGGTCGAGGCGCCGGTTATGTGTCCGGTCTCATCACGGATCGGAGAAATGGTTAGCGCGACATCTATCAATTGTCCGTCTTTTCTCCGGCGCACCGTTTCGAGGTGAGTGACCGGCTCGCCTCGAGACAAGGTTTCAAAAATCTGCGATAGCTCATCTCGCCGGTCTGATGGCGCAAGCAAGGCGACGTTTTTACCCTTCATCTCATCCGCGGTATAACCGTAGATCCGCTCCGCCGAAGCGTTCCAACTGACGATTGTGCCTTCCAGTGTCTTGCCGATAATTCCGTCCTCGGTTGATTCGACTATCGACGCCAGAAAGTAAGAGGCTTCCTCGACTTTCTTTCGATCGCTGATGTCGACGCACGAGCCGGCCAGCCCAATAAACTCACCTTTGGTGTAACGAGGCTCGCCGTTGTCTAAAACCCAGCGATAAACTCCATCGCTGCGCTTCAAGCGGTACTCGATGCCGAATGCGGACCGCGATTCGACCGAGGACACATAAGTATCCAGGCATCTGCGAAGATCATCGGGGTGAATATTGTCCGCCCAGCCGTAGCCGCTCTCCTGCTCCTGGGTGCGCCCGGTGAAGTCGAGCCACGTCCGATTGAAAAAGTTGCGCACACCGTCGACGCCCGCAAGCCACAGCATCACCGGCGTCGTATCGGCCATGGTCCGGAATCGCTTTTCGCTCTCGCGCAGGGCCTGCTCCGCCAGCTTGCGTCCGGTGATGTCACGCGAAGAGCACCTCACATAAACGAGCCTTCCTTCGTCATCCACCTTCGCGTTCGATGAAAGAAGGACGTGCCTGATCGATTCATCCTTCGCCAGAAGCCGTACCTCTAATTCATGGAGCGCGTCGCCCGCAAGACAACGCCGCCACACTTCGGCCGCAACGTCGGGATCAGCGTGGAACGCACCCGCGTCTCGTCCCAGGTATTCTTCTCGTGTGTACCCGAGCAGCGCGAGCTGCGCGGGGTTCACCCGAAGTATCCGCCGATCGGCGCCAATCCACTCGAACCCCACGGCTGCGGTTTCGAAAAACTCGGACAGGTCCTGTTCGCTGCGCTTGATCGCTCGCTCAGCTTCTTCGGCTCGGCGCCGCGCGCTCTGGATCGCGTGGACCAACGCGGAGAGACCTCCGGTGAGAGCGCAGAAAGAGATCAACCGCAAGACGTCCGGACCGCTTGATAGGCCGAACGAATGTCTCGGGTCGACGAAGAAGAAGGCGCCACAAACGGCGCCAAGCGTCATACTGACAAGGGCGGGGCCCAACCCGAAATAAATCGCAGTGATGATCACGGCTACAAAGTAAGTGGTGAACGGGAGATTTGTCTTAACCAAGGGATCGAGCAAGAACCGAAGGACGGTTGCCAATAGTACGCTAACAACCGCGCCTCCGTAGCGCGCAATCCGCGGGGATAGTTTGAAACGCGTTTTGTTCAAAATTTCTCGGTGAGCTTTGTACGATGCGCTTGGTTACACCATCGCGAAACGGGGATATCTGGCATTCTCACAATTGCCGGCGTAGTGCCGCGTCCGGAAAGAGATTAGCAAACCCACCGCCAAGGTTCCAATGCTGGTTTGACCGCTTATGACCCCCTCGATACTATGATGAGCCGCTTGCAGGTCGAGAAAAGGAGGCGACAAATGAAAGCCATCCGCGCGCATCAGTGGTGCACCCCGAGGGAACTCGTCGTCGATGACATCGATATACCGGAACCCGGCGAGCATCAAATACTTGTGCGCGTTCACGCAACGGGTCTCAATTTCCCCGACCTCCTGATCATCACCGGCAAGTATCAATTCAAACCCGCGCTGCCGTTCTCGCCCGGGTTTGAAATCGCGGGCACCGTTGAAAAGATCGGCTCCGGTGTCACCCGGTTTGCCGAAGGGCAGAGAGTGATAGCCCAGATCCCCGTCGGCGGATGCGCCGAGTACGCCGTCGCCGACGAAGCGTACGCGCACCCGAAGCCTGATTCGATGAGCGATGAAGAAGCAGCCGCGTTCCCGCTCGTTTATCAAACGGCTTACTTCGGGATTGCGTATCGAGGCGCGATGCAGAAAGGCGAAACCGTGTTGATTCACTCGGCGGCTGGAGGCGTCGGCCTGGCGGCTGTTCAGATCGCTCGCGCGTTTGGAGCCGGCAGGATCATCGGCACTGTCGGCTCAGACGAAAAGCTCGAGCTTGTTCGCGAACACGGCGCGGATATCGCGTTGAATTATCAAACCGAAGACTTCGTCGATATAGTAAAGCGCGAAACAAACGGGCGCGGTGCCGATGTAATCTACGATCCGGTTGGCGGCGAGATCGGCGAGCGCAGCACCAAGTGCATCGCGTTCGAAGGAAGACTGGTTGTGGTTGGTTTCACCAGCGGGAAGTTCTCGAACTACGTTGCGAATCACGTCCTGGTGAAAAACTACAGCGTGGTCGGGCTGCACTGGGGAGCGTATCGGCAAAACAATCCGGCGAAGATCGAGCAGGGGTGGAACGAGCTGATGAGTATCTACGAGACAGGCGCCTTGAAACCGGTGATCGGCGGCCGTTTTCATATGGAACAAATCGCGGAAGCGATGGAATTCCTGGCATCACGAAAGGCCGCCGGCAAAGTCGTGCTGCACTGGTAAACGGGAATCTGGTAATCAAATGTTCGGTTCATCAACGCTGTGGTATGATTCGGTTTCGTTAGCTGACCCCCGTGTTATGAAGTACATTCGATCAGGAGGACCGATTGCTAAAGATCAAGCTCACGGTATTCGCAATTCTTCTTCTTTTCATGACGACAGTCATTCCGGCTCACGCTCAGGACAAGAGCAAAGGCGCGCCCGGCGTAGTAGCGCTTCTGGAGAAATCCGGTTACACCTACACAAAAGTGAGCGACGGAGTGTGGGAAATACCGGGCACCGGCAAGAACCTGAAAGAGTTCGGCATCAGGCTCGCGCTGGCCGATGACATACTGCTCGTTATGGTCAAAGTCGCCGAACGCAAAGAGCTGAGGCTTCAGCCGACGCTCCTAACAAAAGTTCTCGAGTTGAATCACAAGTTCGATTCAATCAAGCTGGCTTTATCTGAAGAGATGTTGTATCTGAGGATGGACACGCATCTGCGATTGCTGGACAACCAGGAATTGAAGTACCTCGTCGAACAGATCGCGAACGCCACCGATGAAACATATCCTCAGATAAAGCCTTATCTGGTTGCCGCGAAGTAACGCTTTAAGGAGGTCGAAATGAGTTATCCAAAACGATCGCTTCGAGTTCTGTTCACTTCAATCGCCATCGGTTTCAGTGCGATGCCGATCGCGTTTGCGCAGCACCAATCGCAGGACAAACCGGAGCCGCCCAAGATCATTCGCAAGTCGGGCGGCGTGCTTCAAGGCTCGGCAATCAAACGAGTCGAACCGGATTATCCACCACTGGCGAAAGCCGCGCGCGTGAGCGGCTCAGTTGTCGTCGAAGTGACTATCGACGAAGAAGGAAAGGTCTTTGCGGCGCGCGCGATCTCAGGGCATCCGTTGTTGAAGGACGCCGCGGTCGGGGCTGCAAGGGAGTGGACGTTTTCGCAAACGATGCTCACCGGTGTGCCGGTGAGGGTCATCGGCACGATCACATTCAATTTCAGTCTGGATTACAAGAGGGAAATCAAATCGGCCAGGAACGAGTTGGCCGCCAAGCCCAATTCGGCGCAACTCCATTACGAGTTGGCGGATCTACTCAGGTCCGACAGTCAGTACGATGAGTCCCTCGCGGAATTCAATCAGGCGCTTGCGCTCGACCCTCGTCACGTAGAGGCATTCATTGGGCTCGCTACTCTCTATCAATCGACCGGACGTTTCGATGAATCTATCGATACCGCAAGACGTGGTCTGGAATTGGGGCCGGCGCCGGGATATGCGGAAATGCTCAACCTGCTTCTGGGAGAGACATATCTTCGACAGGATCGTAACCAAGAAGCGCTTGAGTCGTTCAAACAAGCGGTTGCGGCCAAATCGGATTCTATAGCGGGTCACTATCAACTCGGTCTGACTTACTTGAAGCTCGGCGACAAACAATCGGCGTACGCTGAGTACTCGATCCTGAAAGATATGGGCACGCAGATGGCCGAGGCGCTCAACCGGGCACTCGAGAAAGACAATTGAAACTCATTGCGAAGTAAGCCAACGCACGATCTCATCGAGCACCGACCGATAAACTTCTTCCTGAGGCACGCCGGCGCGCTTCGGAACTTTGAATGAGTGATCTCCGGCTTCGACGGCAAACAGCTTCGCCGGAGCCGGAAGCTTGCGGATGATCGCCAGCAATTCCTCGGATGTTCCAAACGCGTCGCGCGAGCCTTGAACAAATAACATCGGCGCTTTGATGTCGGGTAAGTGTTTCGCGCGAAGCTGATCGGGCTTGCCCGGCGGATGCAGCGGATAGCCCAGGAAAACCAAACCCGCCAGATCACCCGCGCCCGACGCCGCAACCTGCGAAGCGATTCGCCCGCCCATCGACTTGCCGCCAATCGCGAGCTTGTTTCGCTTGAGCTTCTTGTGCGCGCGAACCGTTTCGATCACCGCTCGCCAACACTCCTCGAGCTTGTCGTTCCGGTCGGGAACCCCGCGGCCGTGCTCTGTGTAGAAGAAGTTGAACGTGACCGCATCGATGCCGCGCGACGCAAGCTCCTCCGCGAACTTCACCATGAACCCGCTCATTTGGCCCGAGCCCGCGCCGTGTCCGAGTATCAGCGTGACGCCCTCGCGCTTCTTCGCGGCCGCCGGGTACAACATCGCCGTCACGCTTTGATACTCGTTGATTTCGACTTTGAATTGTTCGGCCACTTATGACTTTGGAAAGTTCGGATTGTTTATGATCTCGGCAATCTGTTTGTTGTGCCTCAGATTGTGCGCCGGGATGTAGACGAACCACTGATAGGCGTTCAGCGTGCCGAATACCGGAAACGGATGATCAAACGTGTGCGCCTTCAAAGGGAGATCGGTCGTCTCGATAAACTTCAACGACTTTGCGCGCCCCTCTTTCAACAGTGTCATGATCTCAGCTCGAGTCATCTTTCTCTTAAGCGGCTGGATCGGTTCCGGCGCGTTGGCTTTGCCTCTGCGCGCCGCCAGCAGATTGTCGAGGATAGCGTCTTTGCCGGCGGTCTTGGTTTCCCAATCGGGATTGACCGGAGTGGCAAGCGCTCGTTCCATTGCGCCGAACAGCAAGCCTTCGGCAAGCGCGATGTGCTCGGCGGTTTCGCCCACGGTCCACTTGAACGGCACGGGCCGGGCATTCCATTGCGCGTCGCTGAGCTTCTCGATATATCCCATCAATTCATTCTGCGAATCGTGCAGCATCTTGATGGCCTTCGTTCGGTCATCGGCGGTCAGCTTGCCATCGCCCGAGCGCGGACGAGAGCCGGCCTGCACCAGCGCAGTAATCATAAGCGTGAAAAGAATCAACGTAATCATGTTCTTCATGGTGTCTCCTTCCAGATTGTCGTGTGATGATACTGGACTCACCGAGTCGCGGCAATGTACGGTTTGAGGTCCGGCGACTGACGCTTGGACCGACTGAGTCGCCGGCCGCGCTATGAGTTTCGAACAGTCCTTAAGAGAGAACGTTCCGCTCGCGCCGATGACCACGCTGGGCATTGGCGGACCGGCGCGGTACTTCGCCGATATCACCGATAACGAAGCGTTGCTCGCGGGTGTAAACTGGGCCGCCTCTCGCGATGTTCCGATGTTCGTGCTCGGCGGAGGAAGCAACATTGTAGTCGCGGACAGGGGCTTTCCGGGACTGGTGCTTCGCGTGTGTATCCGCGGGATCGTGACGAAGCTCGATGGCGATCACGTCGAGTTGACGGCGGGCGCCGGCGAAGAATGGGACCCGCTCGTTGCTCGCTCGGCCGCAAACAACTGGACCGGGTGGGAATGCCTCTCGGGAATTCCCGGGCGCGTCGGAGCTACGCCAATTCAGAACGTTGGAGCCTACGGTCAGGACACAAGCGAGACGCTTATTTGGGTTGAAGCGTTTGATTTGAACACCAGGAAGTTGGTCCGCCTGTCCGCGTCCGATTGCGAATTCGGTTACCGCTCGAGCAGATTCAAGAAACGCGATCGCGAAAGATTCATCATCACGCGAGTCAGTTATCGGCTAAAGGTTGGCGGGGCGCCGGCGATTCGCTATCCGGAGCTTCAGCGGCATCTCGCCGGCCGCGGATTGAACACTCCGGCGTCCGCCGATGTTCGCGAGTCCGTGCTCGCAATCCGCCGCGGCAAAGCGATGGTTATCGATCCGAGCGAACCCGATTCACGCAGCGCCGGTTCATTCTTCGTAAATCCGACAGTCACAGTTGAAGGGTTTTCTCGAATGAAATCGTTATCCGAACCCTGGCTTCACCCCGGTGAAGAGATTCCATCATATCCGGCGGGAGATAATCTTTTGAAGTTGCCGGCGGGTTGGTTGATCGAACACGCAGCCATCAAGCGCGGATACATCCACGGCAACGTGGGCACATCTTCAAAGCATGCTCTCGCGATCATCAACCGCGGCGGCGGCACCGCGAAAGAGATTCTTGAGCTAAAAGAGCTGATTCAGTCGCTTGTTCTCCAGAGGTTTGGAATAGAACTCACCCCTGAGCCCGTTCTTATTGGTTTCTAGCCGTGCCCGGCACGCTTTCTCCAAAGCGGAAACACACTATTGGTCTCGTAAGCACCTTCAATGCTTTCTGCTCGTATTAGGAAACGGTATGTCACCGGCTTGTCCCCATTGAGTAATAAGAAAAGACGAGTAGTTAGCCGAGGAAAGCGGGATGATCCATGCGGCTTCGGACTCCCTCCAAACCCCGGGGTCTGACTTTCCGTCACCGTCGAAATCGCCAACTATGGGAGTGTCACCCAACGAAGGAAAGCCGGCCGGAACGAACAAGGGTTGGCCCGGCGCGAAGCTATATCCGGAACTCGATTTTAGTATCGCGTACGTAGCGCTTTGTCCGCCGGAAGCCGGTACGATATATCCGATATCGGCTTTGCCATCTCCGTCAAAGTCGCCAATGATCGGTTGAAGCCCGGCGCCACCCCAGCTAAGAAATATTGGGCTGGCGGTGCTGTACGCCTGTGTTGACTTCAAGATCCCCCAAAGACCATCGCGATAAAATCCGAGATCGGCTTTGCCGTCGCCATCGAAATCACCTGTGACCGGTATGTCGCCAACCATCCCCCATGAGCTGAAAATGAATGAGCCATAATTCGCCGATGACTTTGGAAGGATCCAGATGCCCGGAGATTCCCGCCAGATTCCCGGATCCGCTTTACCATCCCCATCGAAGTCTCCGACAACCGGGGTGTCGCCGAGGCTTGGAAACCCGGACGGCACGAACAACGGTTGACCGGAGCTGTAATTGGCCGTCGATTTCAGAATGGCGTACGCGCCGCTTTGACCGCTCGTTGGTGGAACGATGTAGGCAACATCTGCTTTTCCATCCCCATCGAAATCGGCGCAGATCGGCTGCAGATTAAGCCCTCCCCAGCTAAAGAACTGAGGGCTGCCGAAGCTGAAAGACTGGGTCGACTTCAGGAATCCCCAGAGTCCTGCGCGATAGAAACCAATTTCGGTTTTTCCATCGTTGTCAAAGTCGGTCTTGTAATAGCTCAACCCGACAGTTGGAAGTCCTCCCTGCCTGACAGTGAAGGTCTGGCCTCCGGCTGTGATTGTGCCAACACGGGAAGCAAAAGTTTGATTCGAGTTGACAGTGTAGTTGACAAGCGCGCTGCCGGTTCCATTGAGCGCTGAATTTATTGTGATCCAGTTGTCGTTGCTGGTTACGCTCCACGGGCAAACCGATTGGGTGACGAGATTGAAACTCGAAGATCCACCGGCTGGTGGAAAGTCTGCCGCGCCTGGATTAACCGAGTACGTACACGCGGACTGGTTAACCGTAAACGTCACTCCGGCTATGGTCATCGTCCCGGTCCTTGGTGGGCCTGGGTTTGAAGCGACATCGTACTGGACCTGGCCATTGCAGCAGTTAGAACTGAAGGTAATCGTTATCCACGAATCGTTACTCCGCGAAGTCCACGAGCAGTTGTTGTTGCCTTGATCCACGTTCACAAATCCATTGCCCCCCAGCACGGAGAAACTGGCGCCGGCAGGGTTCAACATCGTTGGCGGCTTCGTCGCGGTGATGGTAGTCATGGCCGAATTATCAGACGGGTTTGAATCAGCGGCCCCAGACGAGACTGTCGCAATGTTGGTGATCATTTCGGTGCTGCCTATCGAGCAGCTTACACCAGTAAAGATAGTTCCACTGACCGACGCACCGGGGTCCAGCGAAGTGAGGTTGAATGAGACGCTGTTGCCCGAGTGGGTACAGGAAATCTGATTAGAAGTGCAAAAGCTGAATACGAGGGACGAAGGCAGATCATCACTAATTATGACGCCCGGGGCCCTTTCAGGTCCGTTATTTGTTACCGTAAAACTGTACGACACGCTCCCGCCGGCGGTGTATGGGCCTTGAGAAGCGGTCATTGTAATAGATAAGTCCGCGGAGAGGCTCGGCGCTGCGTTGAGTCTGGTAAGGAACCCGTCATTGTTGAAACCGGCCATCGTTGGTTGAACAACACCGGAAGTTGTCGGAAAGTTCTGTGATTGAGTCATGCCTGTCACAAATGCGCTACCGGAGGAATCTACGGCAATACCGAAACCTTCATCAAAGCTCTGGCCTCCCAAACCTGTCGAATATATCAAAGCAGTACCTGTCGGGTTTAGCTTCGTGACAAAGGCGTCCGAATTAAAATTGTTACCGGCGGGAAACACTCCCGGCGTAACCGGAAAGTTTTGCGAGTTGGTGAGTCCGGTCGCGTACGCGTTGCCCGTCGTATCGATGGCGATAGAAAGGCCCTGATCCGTGTTAGTGCCGCCGAGATAAGTCGAATAGATGAGCGCTTCTCCTGTAGCGTTCAGCCTTGCCATGAAGGCATCCAATGAGCCGGCAGCCGAACCACTATAGATTATGGACGGTGTCAGAGGATCGATGGCTATCGCATTAACGAGAGCTCCCGCAAGGCCTACATTGATCGGACTCCACGCCCCGCCTGCATTCGTAGATTTGAAGATCCCGTCCCCGGTTCCCGCATAAATTATCGAGCTATCAGCCGGCGAGATCGCAAAGGCATTCACATTTCTGTTTAACAGTCCGGTGTTGACACCGCTCCAGCTTTGGCCGCCGTCGGTGCTCTTCTGAATTCCATTGCTGGTGCCAGCGTAGAGCGTAGTTGGAACCGAGGGATCGATCGCCAGCGCTTGAATGGTTGTGTTGGTGAGATTGGTGATATTCCAATGAGCGCCGCCATCGGTACTCTTATACACTCCACCAAAGCTTGAGCCAGCGTAAAGGGTAGACGTGGCGAGAGGATCGATAACCAGGCACGCGATGAAGTTCCCTTGCAGACCTGTGTTTGCGGCAGTCCAATTTGCTCCGCCATTCGTACTCTTGAAGACACTCTGTTCGGTGCCCACATAAATGATGCTCGAGTTCGCGGGATCGATTTTGATTGCATTGACCGTCATTCCGTTTTCGCCGTTGTTGATCGCGCGCCACGAAGCTCCGGCATCGGTGCTTCGAAAAACACCACGCGAGCTTGTTCCAAGATAGAGAAGCGAGGTGGCAGTCGGATCAATCGCCAAAGACCTGATAAGAAGGTCAGTCAACCCTAAACTGCTGGGTACCCAATTCGTGCCGCCGTTTGTGCTTTTGAACACCCCTCCGCCGGAACTCGCGGCATAGATGGTATCCGTGTTTGAGGGGTCGACGACGATAGCCGTTTCAGTAAAATTAGTCAGCCCTGAATTGATTGCGTTCCAACTCAAAGCTCCATTCGTACTCTTCGCCATGCCGCCGTTGCCTACACGCACGACTCCCGGGGTCGTTGGAAAGTCACCCGATCCCGCGACACCCGTCAGATACACTTCACCCGAATCCGAAACCGCAAGACCAAACGCGCCATCGTCGCCGCTTCCACCAAGGTAGGTTGAATACACAAGCGCTGTCGCCGTTGGATTCAGTTTGGTTACGAAGGCATCTCCGAATCCGCCAAACGTATTAGCGGCCCCCTTGTAAGTCACTTGATAAGCGCCCGGGGTAACATCGAAGTTGTTCGAACTGGTGACACCCGCTACGTAAGCGTTGCCCATTGCGTCAACTTTGATCGCGTATCCCACGTCTGAACTCGAGCCTCCAACATAGGTCGAATAAACCAATCCAGTGCCCGTGTCGTTCAGTTGCGCAACAAATACATCTGATGAACCACCATTCGTTGTTTGGAACACTCCGGATGTCGTCGGAAAATTGGTCGAGTTCGTATATCCCGCAATGTACGCGTTGTTCGCGGAATCGATGGCGATGCAATTCGCCTGATCAGAGTTCGTGCCTCCGGCGTAAGTCGAATAAAGAAGAGCTGTCCCGGTCGCATTCAGCTTCGTCACGAATGCATCTCCCGGGAACGACCCTCCCTTAAGCATAGTTTGATAGGCGCCCGGAGTAGTGGGATAGTCGGTTGAACTGGTTGATCCGGTTATGTACGCGTTGCCGCTCGCGTCAATCGCAATGCCGTATCCCTCATCTTGTGAACCGCCACCGAGATAGGTTGAATAAAGCATCGCGGTTCCATTTCCGTTTATTTTGGTCACGAAGACATCGAAGCCATTCGCATAAGTGGTGTCGTACGCATCGATCGTAATTGGAAAATTAAATGAGCCCGTGCGCCCAGTAATGTAAGCATTGCCGGCAGCATCGAGGGCTATGGCTCTGCCCTCGTCTGTATTGGTGCCCCCAAGAAACGTTGAGTAGGTCAATACCGGGTCAATCACAAGCGCTTGATTCTTGTCGTACTGGCCTATTTCAAATCCGATCTGGCGGCTTCCGTGTCTCTTATAGTTTGCTGCAATATTCTTCCGTCCGGCGGGGGATTCCTGATACACAACCGGTTTGTGCATTCGAATCTCGCGCCGCCCAGAGTCCAGGACCAAATCTCCTTCTTCGTTAATCCGAACCTTCCGCACGCCGCTAAATGCTAACTTGATCTCACGCGGGTCGGCGCCCGCGGCAATCTCAAAATCGTATTCGAGTTGTCGCTGATTCCCGTAGTAAACAAGATTCACGCCGGGGTATATTTCGGTGTACTTCACCTTTGCATAGTTAGGAACGTTCGAACGCCATCTCTCTGGATTGCTTCCTCTAAAATAGTTGGTGTCCCCTTCCAGCCGTTCGCTGCCGAGAACTTCTGCTTCCGGATTGGCGCCTACCAGATCCATTTTGATGGCGGCAGGGCGAACTCGCGGCCTTGATGCCGTTGATTCCGTAAAGACAAGTGATGCGCCCCGCGAAGTCAAAAACACAGTTGAACCGCCCGCCCTCGATAGGAACTTTACTCTTCGATCTGTTTGCCCCACGTTTCTCTCAAAACTCAAAGGCAGGTGCGCGTACGCCTCGTTTGCGCGGGCTCTACGCAGGCCGGCATTCGATTCGATTGCTGGTTCACGCCCCGCCAGCGGGTCAAACGCAGCCGGCCGCATCACATTAGAATTCGACTCTACCGCGGGCAGCGCGATCGAGAGCGACAGCAAAACAATAAACATGAAAGTACGAGCTTTGACGTGAATTGCCAGGTTGTTACTCATTTTGTTTCTCCGAATCCGCGCTCAATAAACACTCAATATCGGTACACCACTATCGCTCTCCGCAGACAGGGATGGGAGAACATGAGCTTTATTCTGAGGATCTCTCGATGCTCTTAAGGCGAATAACGACATTCGAAGTTACTTCTCTTTGTCAGCCGAAAGGGACCAGATGGTCAGTCTTCAAACCACAACTGCAAGAACACAAAACGCTCGCTGCGCAATGTTTCGGTGAACAGAGCCAATGTGTCTGACGCGCGCAAATACTAGAACAGAGCCAATGTGTTTGACGCGCGCCAATACTAGAACAGAGCCCTTTACCCGTCAAGCAAAAAATCCGGCAGGAAATCCGATTCAGCCCGGGTATGCCAGAGCCTTAAGCTCCAGCGTCACATTCGAGTTGTAATGCCGATTTATTTGACGCGAGACTCGTCGACGACTCTGCGATAGAGATCTTCGTACTGCGGAATAATGTTATCGGTCGCAAACCGAGAAACAGCGATCGCACGTCCGCGGGCACCGAGGCGCATTCTCTCGTTTTCGTTCGACAGAATCCGGACTGCGGCGCTGGACATCCCATTAACGTCTCCGATTTCGAACAGGTAACCGCAGCCGCCGTCTTCGACAACCTCGGGGATTCCGCCCACGCGTGTGGCAATCACCGGGACTTCGCAGGCCATCGCTTCAAGCGCCGTCAGCCCGAAGGACTCGGATTGACTCGGCAGCAACAACAAATCTGCCACCGAAAGATATTCGCGAATCCGCGATTGAGGTTGTTTGCCGGCGAACTCGACCGAGTCACTGACGCCGAGCCGGTTTGCGAGAGCTTCGGCTTCGGCGCGTTCAGGGCCGTCGCCGCACATCAGCAGCTTGACGCCAAACTGGCTCCCGGAGCCGGTCACAAGTTGCTTCATTCCGGCCATCACTTCGATGCAATCGCTGATTCGTTTGATCGGCCTGAACGTCGAAACGTGCAGGATGATTCGCTCGCCGTTCGGAGCAATGCTCTTGCGCACCGCGTTGTCTGGCTGCCGTTGATAGTAATCCGAATCGATGAAGTTGTAGATTACCTGAATGTCGCAACCCGTGCAGAACCGCTCATGGGTGGCGTCTCGGAGATAGTTTGATATCGCCGTCACGCAATCGGATTGCTCGATTCCAAATCTGGTGATCGGCAGGAACGACGGGTCTTGTCCGATTAGCGTTATGTCGGTGCCGTGAAGCGTAGTAACGAAGGGCACATATCGAAACGGCCTGAGCATCTCGCGCGCGAGGTAAGCGCTAACCGAATGCGGTATCGCGTAGTGCACGTGAATCAGATCAAGCTGCTGACCCATTGCCACCTGAAAGAGTCTCGACGCAAGAGCGTCCGTGTAGGGCGGATATTCGAACAGCGGATAGCTAAGCATATCGACGGCGTGGAAGTGGATGCGTTCTCGGCACTGGCCGCCGTCGAGCCGCATAGGCGGAGCATAGCTTATGAAATGAACATCGTGCCCGCGTTTGGCGAGTTCGATCCCGAGCTCGGCGCCCACAACGCCGCTTCCGCCGTAAGAGGGATAACAAGTGATACCCACTCTTAGGGGTTGGGGGTTAGG
>Ga0207653_10000280_pt1 | contig 29983 bp, 32 predicted proteins | sample KBSK5251metaG_FD_184341 | JGI IMG/M metagenome (GOLD analysis project Ga0207653, IMG submission 184341) | Corn, switchgrass and miscanthus rhizosphere microbial communities from Kellogg Biological Station, Michigan, USA - KBS K5-25-1 metaG... | ecosystem: Host-associated > Plants > Roots >...
GCGCGCAAGGCGATCGTGCAGGACGCGCGCGACATCTTCGTCCGCTTCTTCGTGTGGCCGGCGCTGCAGGCCGGCGCGCTCTACGAGGAGCGCTACCCGCTTGCGACCGCGCTGGGCCGGCCGCTGCTGGCGAAGCTGCTCGTCGACGCGGCGCGTGAGGAGAACGCCCGCTTCGTCGCGCACGGATGCACCGGCAAGGGGAACGACCAGGTGCGCTTCGATCTTGCCGTCGGCGCGCTAGCGCCCGACCTCAAGGTGATCGCGCCGATGCGCGGCGGCATGAACATGACGCGCGACGAGGAGATCGAGTACGCGCGCGAGCGCGGCATCCCGGTCGAGGCCACAAAGAAGAGCCCGTACAGCGTGGACGAGAACCTCTGGGGTCGATCGATCGAAGCCGGCGTCCTCGAGGATCCGTGGGGAGCGCCGCCGCGCGACGTGTTCCAGTGGACCGTCGATGCCGACGAGGCGCCCGCGAAGCCGCGCGAGATCGTGATCGGATTCCGCGAAGGACTGCCGATCAGCCTGGACGGTGACGCGCTCGACGGCGTGGAGCTCGTCGAACGCTTGAACAAGCTCGGTGGCAAGTACGGCGTGGGCCGCATCGATCAGATCGAGAACCGGCTGGTGGGGATCAAGTCGCGCGAGATCTACGAGGCGCCGGCGGCCGTCATCCTCCACCTCGCGCACCGCGCGCTCGAGGACATGGTGCTCACGAAGGAGACGCTGCGCTTCAAGGCGAAGGTCGCGCAGGAGTACGCAGACCTCGTGTACAACGGCCTGTGGTTCACCGCACATCATCAAGATCTCGCGGCATACGTGCGCAGCACGCAGCGCTTCGTCAGCGGCGAGATCCGCGTGCGCCTTCACCGCGGGCAGGCGACGATCGCCGGCCGCCGTTCGCCGCACTCGCTCTACTCGACGGCGCTCGCGACGTACGGCAAGGGCGACCAGTTCGACCACAAGGCGTCCGAGGGCTTCATCACGGTCTTCGGTCTGCCGCTCCGCACGCAGGCCCGGATCCAGGCGCTGTGGGGTGAGGGGAGCGAGGCGATGCTCGACGTGCCGAAGAAGGCCCTCGAGGCGCCGAAGGCGAAGAAGAAGACCAAGTGAGCAAAGACCTGTGGAAGGGACGCTTCGAGGGCGCGCTCGATCCGAAGGTGCGCGACTTCACCGCGTCGCTCGAGCTTGACAAGCGCCTTGCGTCGCACGATGTGCGCGGCAGCATCGCGCACGCGCGAATGCTCGGCCGCCAGAACGTGATCTCGAAGGACGAAGCGGCGACGATCGTGCGGGAGCTCGAGCGCATCGCCGGGGAGCTGAAGAGCGGCACGTTCGAGTGGCCGGCCGATGCGGAGGACGTGCACTCCGCGGTCGAGCGCGTGTTGACGGAGCGCACCGGAGCGGTCGGCGGGAAGCTGCACACCGGCCGCAGCCGCAACGACCAGATCGCGCTCGACCTGCGCCTGCTCGTGGTCGAGCTGCTCGACGGACTCGATGCCGCCCTGCGGTCGCTCGCGCGCGCGCTCGTGGAGCGCGCGTCGGAAGAGTCCGACACCGTCATGCCGGGGTACACGCATCTGCAGCGCGCGCAGCCGGTGTCGCTCGCGCACCACCTGCTTGCACACGTCGAGGCGCTCAGGCGCGACCGGATGCGTGTGAACGAGGCGCGCGAGCGCGCGGCGGTCTCGCCGCTCGGCGCGGGCGCGCTCGCCGGGGTGCCGTACGCGATCGATCCGCAGGCGGTCGCGAAAGAGCTCGGTCTCGCGCGCACCTTCCGCAACAGCATCGATGCCGTGGCGGACCGCGATTTCGTCGCGGACTTCGCGTACGTGTGCGCACTCGCGGCCGTGCACGCGTCGCGCTTCGCCGAGGAGCTCGTCCTCTGGACGAGCGCTGAGTTCGGCTTTGTCGAGTTCTCGGATCAGCACGCGACGGGGTCGAGCATCATGCCGCAGAAGAAGAACCCCGATGTCGCCGAGCTTGTTCGCGGCCGGACGGGCCGCATCATCGGCGATCTCGTCGCGGTGCTCACGACGCTCAAGGGCCTGCCACTCGCGTATGACGGCGACCTGCAGGAGCACCGCGTTCCCCTTTACGACGCGGCCGCGGTCACCCCTGCCCTCGAGACGCTCGCGCTCGTTGTCAACGGACTGCGCTTCGACCGCGAGGCGATGCGCCGCGCGACCGAGCGCGGGATGCTTACGGCGACCGATCTCGCCGACCACCTCGCACGCCGTGGTGTGCCATTCCGCGAGGCGCACGAGATCGTCGGCCGCCTGGTGCGCGACCGGCTCGCGCAGAAGAGAGACCTGGCCGATGTCACGATCGGCGAGCTACGCGCCGTCGATCCGCGTTTCGACGAGAGCGCGGTCAGCGAGACGGACGTGTCGCGCTCCCTCGCATCTCGATCGTCGCCCGGCGGTACCGCGCCAGAGCGCGTGCGAGCGGCGATCGAGGAAGCTCGCACCGCGCTCCTCGCATGAGCTTTCAGATCCGGCCGGCACGCGCCGATGACGTCGATGCGATGCGACAGCTGATCGACGGCTACGCGGCGCAGGACCTCATGCTGTCGCGCTCGCATGAGTTCCTCCTCGAGCACCTGGGCGACTACGTCGTCGCCGACGACGGCGGCTTCGCCGGATGCTGCGCGCTCGCGGTGCTCACGCGGGACCTGGCCGAGATACGGTCACTTGCGGTGAAGCCAGAGACATCGCGACGCGGAGTGGGAAAGGCGCTCGTCGATGGCTGCGTCGAGCGCGCGCGGACGCTCGGCCTGCGGCGCGTGTTCGCGCTCACGCTGGTCCCGGAGTTCTTCGAGCGCTGCGGCTTCACGCTCATCAGCCTTGGCCGGCTTCCAGAGAAGAGCGCCGCGGAGTGTCCCGTGTGCCCGAAGCGTTTCGCGTGTGACGAGCAAGCGATGCTCATGAATCTCGACGGGACCAAACCCGAGCCGCTACGACCCGGCGAGCCGTGGGGGTACACGCGCATCTTCCTCGGGCAGGAGCCGGCCCGCTAGCGTCACGGCTGCGGTTTCAGCATCTCCATCGTCGCGGCCCGGCCCGTCGCGCCCTCCACGACGTAGAGCACGTCGGCGATCGTGACGAGTGCTTCACCGCCGCGCGGCGACTGCAGGCGCGGACCGAACTGCCAGTGGTCGATCATGAAGATGTGTATGTCGGGCGCGACGACCCAGAACCACCCCGCGGCTTCTGCCGCTCGCCCGCCCGTGACCGGCTTACGCAGGTCGGGCAGCCGCGCCCACTCATTGCGCGCCGGGTCGTAGCACTCGAACGCGCGCTCGCCGCCGTTCCCACCAGCCGCGCAGATGCGACCTCGATACGTTCCGACGGCGAGGTGGTCGCGCGGAGTTGGTATCGCCGCGAAACCGGTGATGAGCTTGCCATGGTCGTACGCCCAAACATCTTTGATCCAGTTACCGTCCCGGCCGACGCCCCCGACGATGTACGCACGCTCGTTGATGACGGCGATGCCACCGGCCGCGCGCGCCATGGGCATCGGCGAGTGCTCGATCCATCGCGCATCGTTCGAGCCGAAGCTGAACACGCGCGCACTGGGTTGGCCGGCGATGAATCCACCGAAGACGTAGATGCGATCGGTCAGCGTCGCGGCCATGGCGTGATCGACCGAGACCGGCAGGTCCGGCATGCGCTCGCGCGCGCCGGTGGACACGTCGTAGCGGTAGACGTGGAGTCCGTCATCGGTTGTCCCGGTGCCCCCGATGACATAGATCGCGCCACGCAGTACGGCCTCGGCAACATCCCCGCGCGCCGGGTGGGCCGGCCCGATCGCCGACCAGCTGCGGTCCGTCAGCACCTCGGGATCGGCGAGCATCACAGGCGCCGCAGTCGGGGTCGGCGGGTTCGTCGGCGCGGGAAAAGCCGTGATCAAGACGAGGCCCGGGGGACGTGTCAGCTCGGGTGCCGCGACCGGCACGGCCAGTGGTGGCGCGTTCGAAAGCACGACGGTGATCGCGACGATCGCGAGCAGCGGCGCGAGAACGATCGCCAGGCTTCCGACCCGCCGGGATGCGGGAGCCGCGACCGGCTCGGGCTCGTCGAGCTCGACGATCTCACTGTCGCTCACAGCAGTAGCGTATTGACATGCCAGTGCGCCTGACACCAAAGGGCACGCGCGGCACGGGATTCCCGAAGATGCCCCCGTTGGTGCTCGCCTTCTTCAACTTCATGCAGATCGGGATGTTCCGCCTCTTCGGTCGGAGGATGCGCGTACAGGGGCGGCCCCTGCTCCTTCTCACGACCACGGGCGCGAAGACGGGCAAGGCTCGGCAGACGACGCTGGGATGGTTTCCCGATGAAGAGGGCGCGAGCGATTCGCGGCTGATCGTGGCATCGAACGCAGGCGCGATATCACATCCTTCTTGGTACGTGAACCTGGCGCACCGACCCGATGGAGCGGCGATCGAAGTCGATGGCCGCCGCTTCGCCGTGAACGCCGACTCGTTGCAGGGACCAGAACGCGACCGCGCGTGGCAGCGGATCGTCGCGCTGGCGCCTGGTTATGGCAAATACGAGCAGGACACGGATCGAGAGATCCCGGTGGTGCGACTCACGCCGAGAGACTGAGGCGGCTAGCCTTCGCCGATGTCCCGACGCGCGAAAGCTTTTGTCGCCGGCATCGACGCGCTCATCATGGGAGCGTTCGCTTTTAGCGAGAGCGGCGGGACGTTCGGGATCAGCATCCCGGACCTCGTGCTCTGGGGCTCGGTCATCGCGGCGGTGATCTGTGCCCTCATCGTGTACCTCGAGGGCCGGGCCGTCGTCGCATGGGTCGCGATCGGCTACGTGCTCTTCGGCGCGTTGCTGACGAACGGCAGCCCGAACTGGCCGCTCGTGGCCCTCGCGCTCGCCCTGATGCCGCTCGTGCCGCGACCGAACGGATCGCTCGGTCTCGGTCTCCTCATCGCGTCGGCGGCCGCTCTCATGGCACGAGTGGTCATCGGCCTGCTCGTCTGACGCTCGCGAGCCGATAGCATCTTCCTGTGACCACGCGACCGACGATCCGTTCGGTGAACGGACTCGTGGCGACCGACAACCATCTCGCGACGGCCGCCGGTATCGCCGTCCTGCGTGAGGGCGGCAGCGCGGTCGATGCGGCGGTCGCGGCGGCGGCCGTGTGCACTGTGACGCAGCCGCACCGCACCGGGATCGGCGGCGACCTCTTCGCGCTCGTATACGACGCGCGCACGCGCGAAGTACACGCATACAACGGGTCGGGCGCGGCACCCAAGTCGCTCGACCGCGAGTCGTTCCCGGAGGGTTTCCCAAAGGGTGGGCCGCGAGTCGCCACGGTCCCCGGCGTTCTCGCGGCGTTCGCCGACCTGATGGCCGACCACGGCCGTCTCGGTCTCGAGCGCGTGCTCGCGCCCGCGATCCAATACGCCGAAGAGGGATTCCCGGTGAGCGACGGCCTCGCGGAGGGATTCGTCGACAGCGGCGCGCGACTCGACGAGGAGTGCGCGCGCGTCTTCGGTCCGGTCGGTCGTTTCCCGCGCGCCGGCGAGATCCTGCAGCAGACCGATCTCGCTCAGACGCTCCGTGAGATCGTGGCGAACGGGACCGCGGCCTTCTACGGTGGCGACCTCGGCGAGCGTTTCGCGAAGGGCCTCGCGACGATGGGCGGTCACATCACCCTCGACGACCTCGCGGCGCACACGACGGATCGACCCGAGCCGATGGCCGTCACCTACCGAGATCTTCGCATCTTCGGACAGCCGCCTGTATCGCAAGGGCACATCCTGCTGGAAGAGCTTGCGATCGCCGAGGGGCTCGACATGAAGGAGTTCCCGTGGGGCAGCGCCGATCTCGTCCATCAGATGGTCGAGATCAAGAAGATGGCGTTCGCCGACCGCGACGCCTACGCGGGCGACCCGAGGCATGTGGGCTTCGAGGTTGAGCGTCTCTTCGACGGACCGTTCGTGGCCAGTCGTCGCCGCGCGATACCCGCGAAAGCGAGCGAGCGCACCGATGCCGGAGCGCTCGCCGTGCTCGCCACGGACACGACGTACATGGCGATCGTCGATCGCGACGGGAACGCCGTCTCGCTCATCGAGAGCGTCTTCAGCGAGTTCGGATCCGCGTCGATGGTCCCCGGCACGGGGATCCTGCTCAATGACCGACTGACGGGGTTCTCCCTCGACGCGGCGTCGCCGAACGTGCTCGCCCCCGGCAAGCGGCCGATCCACACGCTCAACACGGTCATCGCGCTTGGCGGCGTCACACCGCGCCTCGTCTTCGGCACGCCGGGACGCCACGCGCAGGTGCAGACGAATTTCCAGCTCGCGGTCGCGCTCATCGATCACGAGATGGATGTCCAGCGCGCGATCGAAGAGCCGCGGTGGTATCACGAATCTGGCCGCGCGCTGAAGATCGAGAACCGTTTCGCGGAGCAGACGCGCAAGGGCCTCACGGCGAGGGGTCACGAGATCGCGCTCGTCGGCGACTGGGCCGAGGTGACCGGCGGCGCGCAGGCGATCGCGATCGACGAGAACGGCGTGTTCAGCGGTGGCGCGGATCCTCGCCGCGAGGGCAACGCGGCCGGCTACTAGCCGATGCGCTCCCTGATCCCGCTCCTCTATGCCGCCCTTGCGGTCGCCTCGGCGTGCGAGGCGCTTCCGCCATCGCCCGATCCCGTCGCGAAGGCATACGCCGATGCCTGGACGAAGGGGCATTACCAGGAGATGTGGGATCTCCTCACCGACGAGTCGCGCGCGCGTGTCGGAACGGAGGGATTCGTCGACCGGCTGCCACTCATCGCGCAGGAGATGACGCTGCGCTCGCTCGAGGCCACGACCGGGCCGTCGACGCGCGCGAAGCTGCCGAACGGATCGCCCGATCCGCGCAGCGCGACGGTCCCGCTCGACGTGACGTTCCACACGACGCGGGTCGGCGACTTCAAGCGGAGCACGGAGCTCTCGCTCGTGCTGGTCGGGGAGAAGGACAAGGCTGCCTGGCGGATCGCGTGGACTCCCGAGGCGATCCTGCCGGCCTTGTCAGCGGGACGACTCGTGCGGATGACGCGGATCGACACATCCCGCGGCGTGATCAGAGCGCGCGATGGAACGGAGCTCGCGACGTTCGTTGCCGGATCGATCGTCGGTGTCGTGCCCGGCCAGGTGCGCTCGGAGGATGGGCTCGCGCTCAGCCTCGCGCCGATCGTCGGCCTCACGCCTGATCAGATCAAGGCGAAGCTGCATCAGCCCTGGGTGCGTCCCGACACCTTCGTGCCGATCCGAACACTCGGCGGTGCCCAACTCGATGGCCTCAAGCCGAAGCTCTCGGTCATCGAAGGGGTCGCGTCGCAGGCGACCCGCGTTCGCAGCTACCCGACCGGTCTCGCCTCGCAGACGCTCGGTTATCTCGCGGAGGCAAGCGACGTTGAGGCGCAGAAGCGCGCCGGGCGAGGCGTGCAGGCCGGTGATCTCATCGGCAAGGCGAACAGCGGTCTCGAAGACACCCTCGACGACGTGCTCGGTGGTACATACGGTTGGCGGCTCTCGATCATTGAGCCGAACGGCGACCGGGCGGAGCTGCTGGGCGAGACCCCGGCTATCCCCGGCATGGACGTCGTGCTCTCGCTCGATCCGGCGCTCCAGCTCGCGGCCGAGACCGCGCTGGGCGACCGCAAGGGCGCGCTCGTCGCGGAGGATCCCTGGACCGGCGAGATCCTCGCGATCGCGAGCCGGCCGACGTTCGATCTGAACGCCTTCGCGAACGGCGACGCGCTCAACATCGCGCGCTTCTCGGCCGACGCGCGCAAGCCGCTCTTCAACCGCGCAACGTTCGGTCAGTACCCGACCGGCTCGTCCTTTAAGCCGATCACCGCTGCGGCGGCCATGAAGGAAGGTCTCTACAAGGCGGGTGACCGCATCGATTGCCCGGCGCGTTGGACTGGTTACGGGGAGCAGTGGGCGCAGCTGAACCACGAGACGGGAAACCTCGGCCTCATCGATCTCCGCACCGCGCTCGCGCGCTCGTGCAACACGTTCTTCTACGAGCTCGGGAAACGGCTGAATGACAGGAATACCGATCTCCTTCCGAACGCGGCGAAGAGCTTCGGACTCGGGAAGGCAACGGACATCGACTACGTGCTCGAGGCCGAGGGGATCGTGCCGAGCCCGGCCTGGAAGTCGCAGTACTTCGCGAACCCGGCGGACAAGGTCTGGAACCCCGGCGACGCCACGAACCTCGCGATCGGGCAGGGCTTCCTCCTCGCCACGCCGCTGCAGATGGCGAACTACGCCGCGGCGCTCGCGAACGACGGGATCGTCTGGAAGCCGCGCCTCGTGCTCGAGTTCCGCGACCGCACGGGCACCGTGCAGAAGAAGTTCGAGCGTGCCGAGCTCGGACATGCGGCCAGCGTGCCCACCGACCTCACGCAGATCCGCGACGGGATGCGCTCTGTGGTCGCCGACACCGATGGCACCGTGTACTTCCCGTTCCGCGGATTCCCGGTCTCGGTGGCCGGCAAGAGCGGCACGGCCCAGACCCCGACCGACCCCGACGGTTGGTTCATCGGCTTCGCGTCCTTTGAACAACCGTCGATCGCGTTCGCTGCGGTCTTCGAGGAGTTCCACGAAACGCCGGGCAACTTCGCGTCGCAGTTCGCCGGCACCGCGGTCCGTTCCGTCGTGGGCGCGAAGTTCGGAGTGAAATGAGTGGTGTGACATGGATCAGGTGAAGTTCACGTACCCGCTCACGCTCACGTTCAAGTTCCTGACCATCAGCTCGTACATCCGCGTCGTCGACGCGACCGGGCGGCTCGTCAGCTACGTGAAACAGCGAGCGTTCCGGCTGAAGGAAGACGTCACGATCTTCGGCGACGAGTCTCAGACGCAGCCCGTCTACCACATCAAGGCGAACAAGATCATCGACATCGGCGCGACCTACGCGATCACCAGTGCCGATGGCCGATCACTCGGTGCACTGAAGCAGCGCGGGATGCGCACCTTCTGGAAGGCGACATATGACGTCCTCGACGAGACCGGGAATGCCGTCGGTCTCATCCACGAGCAGGACGCCTGGGTGAAGGTGGTAGACGCACTGATCGGCGAGATCCCCTTCGTCGGCTTCGTGATCCAGCAATGGATCAACCCGACATACCTCATCGACGGCGCCGACGGCACGACATATCTGCATCTTCGTAAGCGTCCGTCGCTGATCGAGCGCCGATTCCTTCTCGAACAAGACTCACCACTGCCGTCGCGCCTCGAGCAGGTGGCGCTGCCCGCGGTCCTGATGGTCGTGCTGCTCGAGCGGGGTAGGGGTTAGCTGGGCGCGTTCGAGATCAAGACCACCATCCGCGCGCCGGCGGCTCAGTGCTTCGATCTCGCACGTAGTGTCTCCGCCCATGTCTCGTCGATGCAGACCACACACGAGCGCGTCGTGACGAGCATTGCATCTGATCTGCTTGGACCCGGTGCCGTCGTCACGTGGGAAGCGACGCATTTCGGTGCACAGATAAGGTTGATGTCGAAGATCACGCAGTTCGATCCGCCGCGATCGTTCGAGGACGAGCAGATCGCCGGACCATTCCAGAGCTTCTGGCACCGGCACGAGTTCAGCGAGGAGAGCAGCGTGACGATCATGACAGACCGCATTCGATACCGCGCGCCGTTCGGTCTAATCGGGAGTCTGGCGGAGCGTGTCTTTCTGGACCGTTATCTCCGCAGCCTGCTCGAGCGACGCGGCGCGCATCTGCGGGCGCTCGCGGAATCCGCGGAATGACCGGCTTGATTCGGCTGGCGATCGCGGCGCTGATGGCGTACATCTTCATCGGGCTCGTGTACGCGACTTGGGAGACCATCGACTACCAGCTATTCGCCAAGAACCGTGATGCGCTTCCGCCGCCGTGGTCGGATCCGATGTCCTTCCTCGCGTGGTTCGTCCTTCCTGCGGTCCTTTGGCCCTGGAACGTGGTCGGATTCCGCGGCCTCCCGGAGCTACTCGTCGGCTGTGTGTATCTCGCGACAGTCGGGCTCTTCTACCTCGCCGCGAGCCGACGGTCGGCCCCCCGCGGCCTAAAATCGAGCTATCCCGACAATCACTGACGCCCCGGCGACGCGTCGCCTCGACAACGGTCTGGTGCTGTACGCGCTCGAAGCGCGACACGCGCCAGTCGTGTCGCTTTGGGTCTGGTACCACGTGGGCGGCCGCAATGAGGTCCCGGGGACGACCGGCATGTCGCATTTCCTCGAGCACATGCTCTTCAAGGGCACGCCGAAGCACCCCAAGGGCGATCTCGACCGCTTGCTCGCGCGTTACGGCGCGCAGTGGAACGCCTTCACCAGCGAAGACGTGACTTGCTACTTCGAGACTGTGCCGAAGGCGCGGTACACGACCGCGCTCGAGCTCGAGTCCGATCGCATGCGCAACGCGCTCATCTCCGTCGAGGAGACCGAGGCGGAGCGCACCGTGATCGTCAGCGAGCGCGAGGGCTATGAGAACGATCCGTCGTTCCTTCTCGGTGAGGAGCTGCAGGCGATCGCGTTCAGCCGACACACGTACGGGCAGGGCGTCATCGGGAGCAAGGACGAGATCAAGCTCATGTCGCGCGACGGCCTGTACGCGCATTACCGCCGCTTCTATGCGCCGAACAATGCGTACGTCGTCGTGACTGGTGACGACGACCCCGAGCGTCTCATCGAGGAAGCCGCCGCTGCATTCGGTCCGCTCGATCCGTCGAGCGATCTGGGCGAGCCGCCGAAGGCGCCTGAGCCAGAGCAGCACGGCGAGCGGCGCATCGTCGTGCACCGCGCGGGCGGCACGCTGCCCATCGTGATGCTCGCGTTCCGCGCTCCGCGCGCGACCGACCCGCGCGCGGCGGCGATCTCCGCGCTCACGGTCGCGCTCGCGGGCACGTCGACGGGGAGCGACGGCGCCTCAGGCCGTTCGTCGCGTCTGCATCGCGCGCTCGTCGAGACCGGGCTCGCGACGGACGTCGATGCGTCGTTCCAGCTGATGAAGGATCCGTACCTGTTCTTCGCCGACGCCACGCTGCGCCCTGGCATCAAGCACGCCGACGTAGAGCGCGTCCTGCTCGAGGAGCTCGCGAAGCTGTCCGCGGATCTTCTCGCTGAAGACGAGTTCGCGCGCGTGCGGCGCCAGCTGCTCGCCTCGACCGCGTTCAACACCGACACCATCACCTGGCGTGCGTATCGCTGCGGTCAGCTTCTCTCGACCGGCGCGGCCACATCGATCAGCGAGTGGTACGAAAAGCTCGCTGCGGTCACCCGCGAGCAGATACGAGACGCAGCGAGCAGCCTCTTCGTGGAGCGTTCGCGCAACGTCGGCTGGTTCGTACCCGAGGGCGACGCCGCATGAACAAAGTCCATCGCTCCGCACTCGCGAACGGCCTGCGCATCGCGACGGTCCCGATCGCGGGCCTTCGCTCGACCTCGGTGTTCCTCGCGGTCGAGGCCGGGCAGTGGTTCGAGCCCGCCGGCCGACCGGGCATCGCGCGGCTGGCGGCGCAGACGATGCTGCGCGGCACGAAGCGGCGCGATGCTGCGGCCTGGGCCACCGCGGTCGACGCGCTCGGCGCGGTCGCCCGCCTCGACGTCGGGGCGCACGCCGCGGTCTTCAGTGCGCAGTGCCTGGGCGACGATCTCGGCGAGCTGCTCGGACTCATCGCGGAGGCCGTGCGCACACCGGCGCTGGCGGATGCGGAGATCGAGTTCGTGCGAGGGCAGACGCTCGCGCATCTCGAGAAGGACGAGCGCGACACCCGCGCGGTCTCGGACCGTGCCTGGCGGGGGCTCGTCTACCCGACGGGGCATCCGTTCCACGCACCCGCGATCGGCGACGCGGCCGTCGTGCGCTCGGCGACCGCCGACGACATCCGCGCGTATCACAGGAGCGCGATCGCGCCGGACGGCGCCGTGCTCATCGTCGCGGGCGCGACGACCGCGGATGCGGTAAAGGACGCCGCTGATCGAGCGTTCGGCGACTGGCCGAAACGAGCCAAGGCACGCGACGGCAACTATCCGCCGGTCGCCCTTGCGGCGACCAAACGCCGCCTCGAGGTCGTGCCGGACAAGACGCAGAGCGACGTGATCATCGGCTGGCCCGGTCTGCCGCGGACGGATCCTCGCTTCACCGCGGCGCGCGTCACGAACATGGTCTATGCCGCCGACACCTTCGCGAGCCGCGCCGGCAACGTGATCCGCGATCAGCTTGGCCTCGCGTACTACGTGTTCAGCGGCATGGGCTCGAGCTGCGGACAATCGCCGTGGATCGTGCGCATGGGCGTGAATCCGCAGAACGTGCATCGCGCGATCGAGGTCGCGCTCGACGAGTTGCGCAAGATCACGGTCGGTCAGATCGCCGACGACGACCTCGCGCTCGCGAAGGACAAGCTCGTCGGTGAGCTCGACGTCGCGCTCGAGAGTCCCGCCGGCGTCGCGTCGATGGTGCTCGAGGCCGAAATGTTCGAGCTCGGTGAGGATCACTTCGAGCGCTATCCGCGCGAGCTTCGCGCGGTCACGAAAGAGCAGGTGATCGACACCGCCCGCACGTTCCTGCCGCCTGACCGCTACGCGCTCGCAGTCGCAGGCCCCGCGCTGCCCGAGGCGCTCGTCTGATGGCGACCTTCCCGCCCGCTGTCCTGAAGAGCTTCGACGAGACAAAGGTCGTCGACATCGAAACGCGCTCGGCGAAGGGAACGAAGCACCAGATCCCGATCTGGATCGTGGTCGTCGACGGCGTTCCCTACGTTCGCTCGGTGCGCGGGCCGGCAGGTCGCTGGTATCGCGAGCTCGTCGCGAGCGGCGACGGCGCAGTGGTGGTTGCCGGGAAGCGCGTCCCGGTGCGCGCGACGAAGGACAGCTCTGCCAAAGCGATCGAAGCGGTCAGCGAAGCCCTTCGCAAGAAATACGCGCGCAGCGGCCAGTCGCTTCAGTCGATGCTGCGTCCGAACGTCTTGGACACGACCGTCCGACTTGACCCGGCGAAGTGACACACGCCGCGTGAAGGCGGCCGGGCGCGTCCGCTCCCTATTGGTACTTCTGCGCCAACGCGCGGTATAGGGCTATGGGTGTGACGATGACAATGGCGGGCAACATGTAGTAGAGCCCGAGAGGGCCAGCGGCGAGCAGCGCGACAATTGGCATGACCGCGATCGGCGCACCAGACCGAGGTCGGAGGCGCTCGAGGGCTAACACCGCAAGTCCGACAAAGATCGTTGCGATGGCGATCATGAAATAGCCCCGCCCGATTCCGAGACCGTTCGTGGCGAGTAGACCTAGTACCGCCCCGCAAACGTATCCGAGAAGCGCTGCTACCAGCGTGACCAGCATCGCTCTACGACGATCGGGGTCCGGCGGTGTCCGAGTCCAGAGGTATCGTCGCAGTTGCTGCGGCAACATGACGTCAACGGTACCCCGCCGCTAATCCTGGTGTGGGCCGCACAATCATTCTCATGCGCATCAAGAAGTTTCGCCTGGCCGAGGCGATGGCCCTGGCGTTTCTAGCAACCACAGCGATAGTCGGTGCTACGGCGGATTGGCGTTCGGCTCTGGCAGGTCAAAACGAAACGCCTCTAGGAATGTCTGTTCCCGCCGCATACCTCGCGGCACTTGGCATGTTTGTTCTGGCCCTCTGGCTAGCGCGCGACGCGATTCGACGCAGGTAGCGGCGGTGGCGGCGCGATTCAGACTCGAGAGGCCGCGACGCGAGCGGCGGTGATGATGGCGGTCGCAAGGTCGAGCCGCGTCGCTTTCTCAGCATTCTCTGGGTTGAGCAGCTCGTACCCGCGCACGATGTCTCGCAGCCGCGCGGTATCGAGCGCGTCCAGCTGGCGGATCAATATGTCCTCGCCCTGGGCGTACACGTCGAATGGGTCGAGGATCGCGTGCGGATCAGGCACCGTGGGTCGCACCGGTTTTGGTTCAGGTGCCGGACCGTCGAACAGCGGCGCGACGCGGCGCAGTGGTGGCTGCGGGGCGGGCTCGAAGCGTGCTCGCTCCAGCGCGCCCTTTAGGTAGACGGGCGTGAGACCGGTCGCCCAGTAGATGAGGCTCTCGCGCGAGGGCTGCGTGCTCTCGCGTCGGCTGCGCACTGGCACAGATGCCCTGTCCAGCGGAACGAACTCGATCCAGCCCTCCCACATGTGCCCTGCGCCACGGCGCCCGCAGGCGCGTGGCGTCCAACGGCTTCCGTCGGTCTCGGAAATGATCGGTTCGTATTCCATGAGGACTTCGCTCATGCGGCTAGATGCCGCATCGTTCATGCCTAAAGCAGATCTGAGGTAACGCCTACCCAACGAATGCGACTCATCGGCCGTGCACTGTGGATTCAGCTTCTGGCAGGCGCACACGCCCGCCGGCGATCTCCAGCAAGCCTTCACCCGCGAGTGTCCGCGCAAGCTCCGGAACGCGCGGGTCTTCGAGTCTGGCGGTGAGAGCACGCAGTGTCATGCCGTCGCCGTCGCGAAGCAGCGCAACGATGCGTCCGCGGATACGCCGATCGCTCGTCGCGAACGTGGCCTGACGGCGCGGCGCCGCCCGAACGACGCGGCCACGCGACCGGCAAACGACCGCGATGGGGCAGACGTCGCACCGCGGCGTTCGCGCGAGACACACCGTGGCGCCAAGGTCCATGAGTGCGTGATGCCAGCGATCGGCGCGCCGGCGCGGGACGAGATGCTCGTCGAGCGCGACAGCCTCGCGTTCGGTCGCGATCCGGCCGAGCAGCGCGCGACCCAGCACGCGGCGGATGTTCGTGTCGGCGAAGGCCACGCTTTCGCCGCGGCTGAAGCAGCTCACGGCCCCGGCGGTATACGCGCCGATCCCAGGCAGCGCATCGAGGCCGTCGCGCGTCCGCGGAAGCGAGCGGGGATGCAATCGAGCGATGCGGTGGAGATCTCGCGCGCGGCGGTTGTAGCCGAGGCCAGACCACGCTCGGAGGACGTCGCCCAGCGAGGCCCGAGACAACGCGGACAGGCTGGGAAAGCGTCGGAGGAACATCGTGTAGGCGGGGAGCACGCGCGAGACCTGCGTCTGCTGGAGCATGACCTCCGAGACGAGGATGGCGTACGGGTCGTGCGTCCGGCGCCACGGAAGGTCCCGCGCCGTCCGGTCGTACCACCGCTGAAGGCGCCTTCGGAGCGTCGCCGCCACGGCCCTGTCCGTGTACAATCTGTCGCCAGCATAGGTAGCCCGGAGTGCTGAGGGCCGCGAGGTCTTCAGTTCTTTTGTTTCTAGGGCGGTGGGTAGCGCGAGTCGCACCCGGGTAACGGAGGCTCAATGAACAATCTCGAGAAGCCGGTATATGTCTCTGCCGATGGGCTCAAGAAGCTGCAGGCGGAGCTTGAAGAGCTGCGGACGGCCAAGCGCACCGAGGTGGCCGAGCGCATCCACGCCGCCATGGAGTTCGGCGATTTCACCGAGAACTCTGAGCTCGAGCAGGCGAAGAACGACCAGGCCTTCCTCGAGGGCCGCATCATGACCCTCGAGCAGATGATCAAGAACGCTCAGATCATCGACGAGAACGAGAAGCACGATCTCGTCGAGGTCGGGAGCCACGTTACGGTCGAGGCCGACGGACGCAAGGAGAAGTACACGATCGTCGGATCGGCTGAGGCGTCGCCGCAAGAGGGGAAGATCAGCAACGAGTCGCCCGTCGGTCGCGCGCTCCAGGGTCACCGCGCGGGTGAGACCGTCAAAGTCTCCGTGCCCGCGGGCACCATGGAAATGAAGATCCTGGCGGTCAGTTGAGCGTAGATTCCACAGCGAGCGTGACGGCCAAAGGGTCGGAGCAAGGACACCAGGCGCGCTTCTGGGCGGACGAGGAGGCCGACCTCCTCGCCACCGATCGCCAGCATGTGATCCGCGACTCCAAAACGCCGTCGGGCGCCGTCCCGATCTCGGGTCTGCGCGGTCCGATCATCACCGATGCGCTCTACCGGACGTTCAAGAAGCGCGGCCTCCAGATCCGCTACGTCTTCACGATCGACGACTACGACCCGATGGACTCGCAGTCGCTGAAGGAGAAGGCGGCGTGGGCGGAGCACATGGGCAAGCCGTTCGCGCACATCCCTTCGCCGGAGCCTTCCGCGGCGTCAGACTTCGCTCGGTATCACGCGTCGGCTTACCTCGAGACGTTCGCGACGCTGGGGATCCGACCAGAAGAGACCCACTGGATGCGTGACCTCTACGGAAAGGGTGAGCTCGACACGCAGATCGACCTCGTGCTGCGAAACGCCGCGGCGATCCGCGAGATCTACGAACGCGTCTCGCATGTCACCAAGGACGAGCGCTGGCTCCCTATCGGCGTGATCTGCGAGAACTGCGGCCGTCTGGGAACGACCTTCGCCTTCGACTACGACGGGAAGACCGTCGCGTATGAGTGCCGCAAGGACTACGTCGAGTGGGCGGAGGGCTGCGGATTCACGGGACGGCGCTCGCCGTTCAAGGGAAACGCGAAGCTCTACTGGAACCTGCAGTGGTGCGCGATGTGGGACCACTTCGGCGTGACCTATGAAGAGGGCGGCAAGGACCTGCTCACCGCCGGCGGGTCACGCGATCGCGCAAACGAGATCTACCGCGAGGTCTGGAAGAAGGACCCGCCGATCGGCCTCGTGCACGAGTTCTTCACGACCGGTGGGAAGAAGATGTCGACGTCGAAGGGGCTTGGCGCGGCCGCCACCGACCTGGTCAAGGTGTATCCGCCCGAGCTCGTTCGATTCCTGATGCTGAGGACTCATCCGAAGCGCCACGTCGAGTTCGACCCGACCGGCCCGACGCTGTCGAAGCTCTTCGACGAGTACGACCGCTGCGCCGACGCGTTCCGCAACGAACCGGCGACCGATCAAGCGAAGATCTGGGCGTTGTCACAGGTCGCCGAGGATCCGGAGCCAGCCGGTTTCCGCGTGCGGTTCGCCATCGTCGCCGACTGGGTCCAGATCCCGAGCGTCGATCCGATCAAAGAGGCCGAGGAGCGCAAGGGAGCGCCGCTGAGCGCGACGGAGCGCAAGGATCTCGATCAGCGCATCGCGCTCGCGCGCGTCTGGCTCGAGCGGTGGGCGCCCGAAGAGGCGCGTTTCAGTGTGCTGCGCGAGCTGCCCGAGATCACGCTGTCGGATGTGCAGCGCCGCTACCTCGTTGCGGTGAAGGAGCTGATCGGCAAGATCAAGGATCCCGAGGCGCTGCAGCAGGAGCTCTACGAAACGGCGAAGCGCGTCGGCGTCGTCGGCCCGGATGGCAAGGTGTCGCGCGACGCCTTCAGCGCGATCTATCTGGCGTTCCTCGGAAAGCCCAGTGGTCCGAAGGCGGGCTGGTTGCTCACGACATTGCCGGACGACTTCGTGCGTCGGCGTCTCGACGAGGCGGCGAAGGCGCGATGAACGGCAAGCTGCCCGTCGCGATCATCTGGCACATGCATCAGCCGTATTACCGGCATCCGCAGACGAGCGAGTTCGTCCTGCCCTGGGTGCGCCTGCATGCGTCGAAGGACTACCTCCACATGGCGCGACTGCTCCAGGAGTTCCCCGGCGTGAAGGCGCACCTGACGATGGTGCCGAGCCTGCGCGACCAGCTCGAGGACTACGCCCAGGGCGCGGATGACGAGGACACGCGCGTGACGATGCGGACCGTCGACGGCTCGCTGACGCCGGAGGAGAAGGAGCACATGCTGCGACGCTTCTTCTCGATCCACCACGGCAACGTGATCCATCGGCACGACGAGTACCGCCGTCTCCTCCAGCTCGGCATGGCCACGCGTGATCGACCCGAGCTGCTTTCGGACGACTACTTCGTCGATCTGGCCCTTTGGTTCAACCTCGCGTGGATCGATCCCGACGACATCGCGAGCGACGCCCGGCTCGAGGAGCTGCGCCGCAAGGGGAAGCAATACACGCGCGAGGACGTGCGCTACGTCATCGGACGGCAGCGGATGATGGCGTCTGGCGTGCCGCACCTGTACCACCGGCTCGAGCACGACGGGCAGGTCGAGATCCTCACCACTCCGTATTACCACCCGATCCTGCCGCTCATCATCGACAGCCGCAGTGCGCTTCGCGGCGACCCGAACGCGATCATTCCCGATCCGCCGTTCCAGTACCCAGACGATGCGGCGTTCCAGATCGAGGAAGCGATCGCGTCGCACGAACGCTCATTCGGCAAGAAACCGCGCGGCATGTGGCCGTCCGAGGGATCGGTCTCACCGGAGGCCGCGAGCGCCATCTTCAAGTCGGGCCTCGACTGGTTCGCGTCCGACGAGGGCGTGCTCGCGCGTTCGGTGAATGTCGAGTTCAAACGCGACGAGGTCGGCGGACTCCTCGAGCCGCAGCTGCTCTACCGCCCGTACCGCATCCCGGGCGGCGGGACGGCGATCTTCCGCGACCGCGAGATCTCGGATCGCATCGGCTTCCTCTACGGCGACATGTCGCCGCACGACGCCGTCGGCGACATGATCTGGAAGCTCGAGCGCGCACGCGAGCGCCTGCCCGACGAAGGCGGCCCGTACCTCGCGACGATCATCCTCGACGGAGAGAACGCCTGGGAGCAGTACCCGAACAACGGCAATGACTTCCTGCGTTACCTCTATGGCAAGCTGCAAACGGACGAACGGTTCGAGACCGTGCGCGTCAGCGATTTCCTCGACAAGACGCCCGCGAATGTCGATCTGCCGACCCTGCACACCGGTTCGTGGATCGACGCGACGCTCGGCGTGTGGATCGGCGAGCCCGCGCACGCGAAGGCGTGGAGCGCGCTCGAGCGCACGCGACGCTTCGCGCAGGAGCAGTGGGGAGCGCTCCGCTACATGCCCAAGAGCGTGCGCCAGCCGCTCATGGTCGCCGAGGGCAGCGACTGGTTCTGGTGGTACTCGAGCCGCAACTCGAGTCCCGAGGACGCCGTGTTCGACGCGCTGTTCCGCGCGAACCTCGAGGTCGTGTGGTGGTACGCCGGTGCCGAGCCGCCGGAGGACATCCGCACGTCCCTCATGGATCCGAATCGTCTCGCCGCGGTCGTTGGCCGCGGCGGCGCCATGCTGCCGGGAGCTCGCGAGCAGTACGGCTAGCGGCGACCTCCACCTGGCGCGAGGAGCAGCTGCTCGATCTCGTCCAGGTGCTCCTTGCGGTGGATCGCGCGCGACAGGTTGAACGGCGGGTTCCCCTTCGCGCGGATCTTCGCCAGCATCTGATCGCTCAGCGCTTTCACCTTGCCGTCGGCTTCCTCAGCCACCCGTAGCGCCAGCTGGGCCGCGACTCGCGGGGGCAGCGCCAGACATAGCGGCTTGGCCGAATCGTTCGCCGCGTCGGTGTCCTCCGGCTCGTACGTCGTCGGTTCGCCATTGGGTCCCCACTTGTCGAGGAAGTAGATCGCTCGCGCGTCCCAGAACGCGATGTGTGCGAGGACCGCGGATACAGTCCAACCGCCCGGCATCGGCCGGCCCAGCTCCTTGTCGCTGAGCCGCTCGACGAGGGAACGCAGGCGCTCACGCTCCGCGTCGGTCTCGGTGTCGTGGCTCCGATCCACTGACACGGCCTCCTCCTATATCGTCGCGATCGTCATGCCAACAAGTTCGAGCGCGGCAAGTACGAGCGGGGTCGGCAAGATCCTGCCCGCTATCTCGTCACTGCTCCGGCCGCCGCCGCAGCACGAGCTCCGAGAATACGGCGGCATCGGTCTGGTCCGCGGCAAGCGCGTGATCGACATCGGGTGCGGCGACGGCCGCATGGCGCTCGGGTGCGCACCGCACGCGTCGGAGGTCGTCGGCGTCGACCCGGATCCCGATGCGATCCGACTCGCGCGCGTGAAAGCGCGCGAGCTCGGTGTCGGGAACGTGGAGTTCAAGGTCGGCATCGCCCAGGAGCTTCCCTTCGCGGACGAGCATTTCGACGTGGCGATCCTCTCGTGGACGCTCTGATGCGTCCCACGAGGGGGCATGGTCGATGCCCTGAAGGAGGCACACCGGATCCTGCGACCGCGCGGCATCCTCGTCGACGCGCGGCCTGAGTCGCGCATCTTCGCCTACGCGGAGCACCAGATGAGGAAGGGCAAATACCGGTCGGCCGGTGTGATCGCGACCGCGCGTGAGGAGCTGGTCAACGATCGCACGTCCGATCGGTCCATCGCGAAAGCGGTCGGGAGCGGGTGGTTCCGCTCGCGGCGCGCCGGTCGCTTTTGGCACCGCGTGCTCTTTGACGACCGACCGTCGCTGCAGCGCTACCTGGATGACCACCTGCGCTTCGTACACCGTGTGCGCTGGATGGTCGACGCGCCGAAACGCCGGAAGTGGGAAGAGGACCCTTGGGCGATCAGGCGCGCCGTGCGCTATGAGGTCTTCGAGCGGATCTAGCTCGTCAGCGCGAACGCGGTCTCCCAGACGGATTCATAGCCTTCGAGGATGCGCGGCCACGCGAACCGCTTGGCCGTCGCGCGTCCCTCGGTGCGGATCGATCGGCCGAGCTCCGGGCGCTCGCGCAGCATCAGGTAGGACGTGAGCAGCTCGCGCGGATCGTCGCTCTGCACCACGATCGCGTTCCCGAACGGCACGGCGTAGTCCTCTCCGGTGCGACCGAGATAGGCGATCCCGCCGGAGGCCATCACCTCGAGCCCGACGAGGCCGAACGGCTCCTTTTCGGAGTTCGCGAGGACGCCGTCGGCCGACGCGTACAGCGAGCGCAGCGCCTTCTCGTCGATGAAGAAGTCGAGGAACACGACCTCGGCGCTCGTGGTCGCGATCGCCGCGGCGAGGTCGCGCGACGTCGCCGTCGAGGGCAGCGCGAGCCGCTCCACGGTGAGCCGGCGTCCGAAGATGCGATCGCCGACGACATCCGCATATGGGCTGCGGCTGCCACGCATGATGAACCGCGGCCGCATCCCGGCGTCGCGCATGGCGGCGATCGCGTCGATAGCCCAGAGCCAGCGCTTGTCTACGTCGAATCGTGCCACCTTCACGAACGTGGGCCGTTCGCCGAACGCCTTGCGCATGCTGGTCACATCGCTCGGCGGGAGTGGCTTCAGATAGCGCTCCGCGATCCCATTCGGCAGCACGGCCGCCTCGACGTCGACCTTCGCAAGCTCCATGCGCATGTAGCGCGAGATCGTCGTGATCGACGCGGCGCGCCGGAGCAGCGGAAAGTCGATGCGTCCGAAGCCGTAGGTGTTGTTGGCGTTCCAGAAGAGCGCGGCGGAGCGGTCGCTGCGCATCGACAAAAGAGTCGCGGTGTTGATCGCGGCCGTGGCGGTCTGCCAGTCCTCGAACAACACCACGCTGCGCTCGCCCCTGGCCGCAGCCGCAGGTATCACCTCCCCAGCCAGATGCGGCGGCACCGTGCGCGAGAAGTCGAGGTACTTGCCGTCCTCGCCGTCGTACACGTCCTTCGGGTGATAGCGACTGATCCACTGGCCCCACCGCTCGAGCACGAGTCGTCCATCGTCGCGCTCCTCTCTTGTCGGCAGCGATGGGTCGCCGACGAAGAGGTGATGCACGCGGTGCCCGCGGTCGAGCAGCGCACCGGAGAGGTCGATCATCCGCGTCGCGAGACCGCCGACGAACGAATATCGGTCCGGTCCCTCGAACGCGACGAGTACGACGTGGAACATGAACGCCGATAATGACACGCTCATGAATCCACTCCAGTTGATCCGGGAGCAACCTGACGCTGTCCGGGCGATGCTCGACAAGCGTCACTTCGCGGCCCCGCTCGATCGCATCGTCGAGTTAGACACGCGCAGTCGGGCTCTGCGAGCCGAGCTCGAGCAGCTGCGGGCCGAGCGCAACAAGGCGAGCAAAGGCGGTCCACCGAGCGAAGCAGTCAAGGTCCGTATGCGCGAGCTGGGCGATCGCATCAAAGCGATCGAGGCCGAACTCGGCCCGCTCGAAGCGGAGCGCGACGAGCTGGTACTCCATATCCCTAACGTGGTCGATCCCGCGGCCCCGCTCGGCGCCGTGTATGACGACAACAAGGTCGTTCGTGAGGACGAGCGGAGGACGCTTCCGTTCCCTGCGAAGCCCCATTGGGAGATCGGCGAACAGCTCGGCATCCTTGATATCCCGCGAGGCGCGAAAGTGTCCGGCTCCCGCTTCTACCTGCTTCGGGGCGCGGGTGCGGCGCTGCAGAGGGCCCTCATTGCCTGGATGCTCGATCTCAAGGTCGACGCCGGTTTCACGGAGATCTACCCGCCGTTTGTCACGAAGCGGCAGACGCTGATCGCGAGCTCGCATCTACCGCACTTCGCGGAGAACCAGTACCACGACGAACAAGACGACCTCTGGCTGATCCCGACCGCCGAGCCGCAGCTGGTCGGCATCCACGGCGACGAGATCCTCGACGGCCAGAAGTTCCCGTTGCACTACGTCGCGTACACCGCATGCTTTCGACGCGAGCACATGAGCGCAGGCCGCGACGTGCGAGGCATCAAGCGCGGTCATCAATTCGATAAGGTCGAGATGGTCGTCTACTGCCACCCGGAGGAGTCACCGAAGGAGCTGCAGGGTCTCGTCGACCGTGCGGTGGAAGTCCTCGAGCGGCTGGAGCTTCCCGTGCGCGTGATCGAGCTGTGCACCGGAGAGCTCGCATTCCAGGCGATACGTGGCTTCGATGTGGAGACATGGGCGCCGGGCGTCGCGGAATGGGTTGAGGTGTCGTCCTGCAGCAACTGCGCATCCTTCCAGGCGGAGCGCGCGAGCATCCGCTATCGCCGAGAGCCGGGCGGCAAGATCGAGCATCCGCATCTCTTGAATGGATCCGGCCTCGCGTTGCCTCGCTTGATGATCGCGATCATGGAGAACTACCAGCAGCCGGATGGGTCGCTCGTGATCCCGAAGGCCGTGCGCCCCTACATGCGCGGGCGCGAATCAATCCAGCCCGGTGAGTTCGCGCTCTAGGACGCGTCGCAGGGCAACGCGTTCCGGCGGCTCACGAGCGAGTTGTATCTGTCGACCATCGCGACGTAGCTGTCGTAGATGGAGCTCGGAATTCCGCGTGGGTACTGGGCTTCGATAGAACGGATCTGAACGCCGAGAGAATTGAGCTCCGATTGCAGCGACAGGACCTGCGTGATGCACGGATCGGGCGCGGGCGGCGGGAAGTTGGCGAAGCCGAGCGCGACCATCTCGCGGTCGCTGAAGCGGTTCGGGCAGCTCAGCACTGCGCCGAAGCTGACGCACGTCACCGGGTCGGTCATGAGGCCGTACTTGTCGACGCCGTAGAGACCGGGACTGGCCTGTTTCGTCACCCAGTGCCCGGTGTCGTTCGCGTCAGGACCGTGGCAGCACCAGATGTGACCCAGCTCGTGAAGCGCGACGGCGACGTTGTTCTCGACGGTCCTGGCGCCCAGCACCTGATCCGACACGTAGATGATGATGTCCTGCGAGTCGTCCGAAGACGTGCTGCGATGGACCGAGATTCCGCGTGATGCGACGACGTACATCGTGATGTCCGCAGACTCTTCTCTGATCTCGAGTGAACCGAGACCACGAGTCGCCGCCTTCCACTCGGTCGCGAGCGTTGCCTTGATCCTCGCGAACGATGAGTCGCGCAGCGGGACGAGCGATGGGTCTGGATTGAACTGCTCGCGAGGCGGGAGCTCGGTCGTCACGCGGACGGTCAGCGAGGTCGCGACGATCGGATGTGTGGGGATCGTGAAGTTGCCCGACTTTGTTTCGGTTGCCGTCGAGTTCTGGCAGTTCGCGGTGTACGCACCGGTGCCTGCGGGGATGCGCGGCGTCGGATACGTCCAGCTGATCAGGCCGTCGGGGCCGGCGCTCTGCTCGGGGAGCGAACCGGGTGGAACGTCCCCGTAAAAGCCCCCCGCGATCTGCAGGAAAGCGTTGCAGCGCACGCCCGGCGCGGTGCGGACCGACAGCGCGCCGTACTTCACTTCCGTGACGCTCAGCGGCAGCGGAGTGATCGCTGGCGTCGCCACGGCCCCAGGCGACGACGCACTTGCGCCGGGATCGGGTGTGGTCGTCGTGGCGCAGCCGACGACGGTGGCCGCGAGTGCCACCGCAAGCAGGAGTGGAAGAGACCTTTGTCGAGCCACCGGTAATTCAGGCTAACGCTCGCTTGGAAGCAGACAGACGTTTGACAGCCTTGCGCTCAAGGTAGTACTACACCATCTAGTTAATTAACCGGATGGTGTAGTAGACAGATGCCCGCCGACCACCTCAGCATCACCTTCGGAGCCCTCGCAGATCCGACGCGGCGGGCGATCCTGGCTCGCCTCACAAAAGGCCAAGCGTCGGTGACCGAGCTGGCGAAACCCTTCGATATGACGCTTCCAGCGATCTCAAAGCACCTCAAGGTGCTGGAGCGCGCTGGCCTCATCACACGCAGTCGAGACGCCCAATGGCGGCCATGCCGGCTCAAGGCCCAGCGGCTCGAGGAGGCCGCCGACTGGGTGGAGCGCTATCGCATGTATTGGGAGCGGAGTTTCGATCGGCTGGACGAACACCTGCGCGAACTGCAAAGGATGGACAGGAAGAAATGACCAAAGCAACTGACCCCGTCGCCGCTGACCGGACGCTCACGACAACTCGCGTCTTTGACGCGCCGCGTGCGCAGGTGTTCAAAGCTTGGACCGATCCCAAGCAGTTCGCGAAGTGGTTCCCGCCGGACGGGTTCACCGCCGAATGCGATCTCGACGTGCGGCCCGGCGGCGCCTTGCGCGTGGACATGAAGGGAGCCGACCCCGCACTCGGGCCGGACTTCTACGAGAAGGTCTTCCCAGGCAGCGGCGTCTACAAGGAGGTCATACCGAACGAGCGCCTTGCGTTCACGTTCGCTGCCGCCGCGGACGAGGGCTCGCCTCCGATGAACATGCTGATGACGGTCATCTTCGAAGACGAAGGGCGGAAGACCAAGCTCACCATCCACCAGACCGCGGACACGGTCGCCGATTACGAAGCGCTGTTGAAGATCGGCGCGAGCGAAGGCCTGCGGCAGAGCCTCGACAAGCTCACCGCGCTGCTCGCGGGGAACACCGGCGGTGCCGTTCCGGGCAAGGGCCGGATGCTCACCCTCACGCGCGTCTTCGACGCGCCACGCGAGCTCGTGTGGACGGCGTACACCGATCCAAAGCACATCGTGAAGTGGTCGTTCGCGCAGGACTGGGAGGCCCCGTTCGCGGAGACGGACGTTCGCACCGGTGGCGCCTTCCGGACCGGCATGCGTCCGAAGGATCACAGCGACGAGGGCTTCGTCTTCGAAGGGAAGTACCGCGAGGTCACGAAGCCCGCGCGGCTCGTGCAAGAGCTCAGCGACGGACGTGTGATCACGACCGCCTTCGACGACGTCGGAGGAAAGACAAGAGTGACACTCACCGTCGAAATGGCTGAGAGCGAGGAGCAGGAGCGGACCGGCTATGGTCAGATCCTCGACAACCTCGGTAGTCACCTCGCGACGCTCTCGGGGAGGAAGCAGTCTTGAGCACGCAGACGCTTTCTGATCTGTCTGGTGTGACCGGGCAGGTCATTCGTCCGGGCGACGCTGACTATGACAAGGCGCGCACGGTCTTTCTCGGCGGGATCGACCGCCGTCCCGCGGTCGTCATCCGTGTCGCCAACGACAGCGATGTGTCGCGCGTGATCGCTCTCGCGCGCGACACCGGGATGCCGCTCGCCGTGCGCAGCGGTGGGCACAGTGGCGCTGCGCACGGCGTTGTCGACGACGGCATCGTGCTCGACCTCGCGGAGATGCGGGCGCTCAAGATCGACGCGGAGCGGGGGACGGCGTCGGCCGAGACTGGTCTCACAGCGGCCGAGTTCACCAAAGCTGCTGACGCACATGGACTGGCGGTCGGATTCGGCGACACCGGCTCCGTCGGCATCGGCGGGATCACGCTCGGCGGCGGCGTCGGCTACCTCGTGCGCAAGTACGGCCTCACGATCGACGATCTCATCGCAGCCGACATCGTGACCGCGGACGGTCAGCTGCATCACGTGGACGCGAAGTCCGAGCCCGACCTGTTCTGGGCCATTCGTGGCGGCGGTGGGAACTTCGGCGTTGCGACGCGCTTCGAGTACCGGCTGCATCCGGTCGACGGGATCGTGGGCGGGATGATGATGCTGCCGGCGACGGCCGACGTGATCACATCATTCATCGCCCTGGCGGAGGCGGCTCCCGAGGAGCTGTCCACGATCGCGAACGTGATGCCCGCGCCGCCGATGCCGTTCGTGCCGGCGGAGCATCACGGCAAGCTCGTGATCTTCGCGATGCTCTGCCACGCCGGCGCAGGCGAGGCGGGCGAGCGCGCAGTCGCGCCGTTCCGCGCACTCGCCAGGCCGATCGTCGACATGGTCAAGCCCGGCCGGTATCCAGAGATGTACCCGCCGGATGACGAGAACTACCACCCGCTCGCGACGAGTCGGACGATGTTCATCGACAAGGTGGACCGGGGCGTGGCGGACACGATCCTCGAGCATCTGAATGCGTCGACGGCGCCGATGCGTGTCGCACAGCTGCGCGTGCTGGGTGGCGCGATGGCGCGCGTACCGGTGGAGGCCACCGCGTTCGCGCATCGGCGGTCACGGATCATGGTGAACTGCGCCGCGATCTGCGAGCGTCCCGAAGAGATGCCGAAGCACGCGCCGTGGGTCACCGGCTTCGCGGCGGCGCTGCGACAGGGCGACGCAGGCGCGTACGTCAACTTCCTCGCGGACGAGGGCGCTGCGCGGGTTCGCGCCGCGTACCCGGGCGCGACCTGGGACCGGCTCGCGGCGATCAAACGCCGCTACGATCCCACCAATCTCTTCCACCTCAATCAGAACATCCCACCGAGCGAGAGGAGCTGACGATGCCGGCGAAACGGACCGCCAAGAAGACCCCGACGAAGAAGCCCGCGACGAAGTCGACCGCAGCGAAGAGCACCTCGGAACCGTCCGTCGCCGGTTACTTCGCGGAACAGCCCGCGGACAAGCGCGCGCTCCTCGAGAAGCTCCGCGCGCTGGTGGCGAAGGGCGCGCCCGATGCCACACCAACGATCAAGTGGGGCGTACCCGTCTACCAGCGGAATGGCCGGAACCTCTGCGCTCTCGCGGCGTTCAAGGATCACGTCGCGATCAACTACTTCGTGGGGCCGGGCGTGCTCTCGGATCCCGGCAAGAAGCTCGAGGGCGGCAAGACGAACCGCCTGTTGAAGGTGCGCAGCGCCGGTGACATCGACGCCGCGGCCATTACGCGCTGGCTGAAGGCGGCCGCCGCAGCCAACTCCTGAGCACGGCGGTGCGCTATTCCTTCTTGTTCTCCGCGATCCGGGCTTTGACGAGCGTCCTCACGAGAGTCGCCGACAACGGCTTGTCCGCCGGAAACTGGATGGAACCGCCACCGAGCTTGTAACCCTTGAGCGCGGCCAGCCGCGCCCGCATCGCGTCCGATGTGCTCATGAGAAAGAACGTGCAGTGGGCGGTCGCGGCACCGAAGCCCACGAGCGGCTTGCCGTCGAGCTTGAAGACCGGCACCTGATAGCTGATGCCCTCGGTCGCACCGGGAGCCGCGGCCTTGATCGCCGCACGGAGTTTCGCGAGGGCATCGCGCTTGTCCTTCGGCAGCGTTGCCAGGTACTTGTCGACGCTCTCGGGTGACGAAACCCCCTTCTTGACTGTGGCGGGCTTCTTCATTGTTGCGTGACGGCTCTTCGCGGCGCGTAGATCGGCCAACGCATATAGCCCACCTCGTCAACACGAACGTAGTTCGTCTCGATCCATGAGAAGAGCCGGTCCATCTCGGGAAGGATGGCGTACTTGGGCTCGAGGAGCGTCCAGCCTTCGCGCGCCGCACGGTCGAGCGGCGGTACGTCGATCGTTGCCGGCGACGCGTCGACGATCAGCGCGGGTGGATCGCGCTGCAGCGCCGCGAGCAGCTCGTCCACCTTCGCGGGGCTCTGGTAGTTGCGCATGTACAGCGCGTATTGGTACGCGTAACGAGTGGGGGCACGCCGTCCGGTCGTGAAGTTCAGGCCGCCCTCGCCACCCCAGAAGAGCACGTGGTCCGTGCTGGCCGTGTGCTCGACGACGTACGTCGTGGCCACCGGTCGTGTGCGCTCCTGCTCGTTCGGTCCCAGCCCGCGCCGGAATGTGGCGAGGGTCGGGATCGCGCTCGCGGAGAGAACTGCGACGACAGCGAAGGTTCCTAGGACTACGGTCCGGGCGGGCAATCTCAGACCGCCGGACGCCCGCTCAAGCGCGGGTCGCACTGCGCTCGCCGCGATCGCGGCGAGAACGCCCAGAGTGGGGAGGCAGCCGAGGAAGTACTCGCGATACGGCCGGCCGGTCCCGCTCGCGAGCGCGTAATCGAGTGGCAGGGCGAACACGCCGAACAGAAGTAGCGGCCGCGCGTTCGCTGGAGCGGTGCCGCGCACGACTTGCACGACCGCCGCGACCCATCCCGCCAACGCGATCGGGAACAAGCCGGAGAACGAGGTGTATCCGATGCCCGCAAGGAGAGCCTGAACATGTTCGGACGCGGTCGCGCTCGAGTACTCGACGTTGAACCGGAGCACCTGATCCACGAAGTCGCCGATGATCCCGGTCGCGACGAAGTAGAGGCCGACGGGAAGTGCGACCGCGAGGCCGCCGAGCGTTCCCAGCACCGCCGGCTGGACGATCGACCGCGCCGAGCGGAGTTGCCACGCGCGCACCGCCTCGGCCAGATAGATCGCCGCCCAGACACCGATGATCGTCGGCTTCAACAGTCCTGCGAAACCGGCCGCGATGCCAATGGCGAACCAGCGCCATCGCGACGGCCCGGCGCGTTTGTCCCAGAGGAACAGCGCGATCGCGCTGAACTGGAACGGCCATGCGTACTCCTCGGGACGGTTACCGCCATCGAGCAGGAGGGGGACTGCAGTGATCCAGGCGATGGAGCCGAACAGCGCAGGCAGGAGCCCGAGCGTTCGATAGAGAGCCCAAAAGCCGACGATCGCGGCGAAGAGCAGCGTCGCGAACTCGACGACGGTGACGCCCGTGATCCCGTGATCTCCGAGCGCGAGTCCGATCAGGCCGAAGTAGTAGATGAGCGGCGGCTTGTGGTCCCACACGTCGCGATAAGGAAGGCCGCCTTCTTGGATGCGCTGGGCGACGTAGAGGAACAGGCTCGAGTCGCGGCCGATGAAGAACTGGATGCTGCGATCGAGCCATAGCGCGCCGGCGGAGAGGGCAGCGAGCGCGATCGTGATCAGGACTCGCTCTCGCAGCCGCATCGACGGGTCGAGTCTAGTCACACATCTATGCTCGATTGATGCGAAGCCAACTCGGTCACCTGATCGCGCTAGGCATTGCGGTCGTTGTTGTGGCCGCCGGCCCTGACACGGCTGCCGCGTTCAGCACGCCCCGAGGTGGTGTCGCGTATGGCGCGACCGTCGTCCAACAGGTCGACGGCGAGACCTTCTGGATCGATCTGGGTCCAGCAAAGGGGAGCGAATCGCGGGGTGTCGTACTCGTTCACGCGAATCGCTTCACGCGCTTCAATCTGTCGGCCGGTGCGCGCGGATCGGTGGCTTACGGATCGCTCGGCGCTATGCGGATCGGCTCTGGTATGTCGGTGACCTGCGTCCTCGGCGTCCGCCCTCGGCCCGACGGGTCCCTGACCCTCGTGCAGCTCACGACCAACACCCGCTAACCGTGCGGATCCTCCACGGCACTTGACGCCGGAGGCGTGGCGCTGTATATAACTAATAGGTTATGGAAGAGAGAGACGCAGACCGATGAGAGCCGACCCCCTGGACGCGACATTTGCGGCGCTGGCCGACCCCACACGGCGCGCGATCCTCGCTCGCCTGGTCTCGGGCGAGGCGTCGGTGACGGAGTTGGCCAAGCCGTTCGCGATGAGCCAGCCGGCGATCTCGAAGCACCTCAAGGTCCTGGAGCGCGCGGGCCTGATCTCGGGGGGCCGTGAGGCACAGCGACGGCCGCGGCGGATCGAGGGCGAGGCCCTCGCGGTCGCAACGGGATGGCTGGAGCGCTACCGCGAAGTGTGGGAGGGCAACTACCAGCGTCTC
>Ga0207653_10000286_pt1 | contig 29567 bp, 26 predicted proteins | sample KBSK5251metaG_FD_184341 | JGI IMG/M metagenome (GOLD analysis project Ga0207653, IMG submission 184341) | Corn, switchgrass and miscanthus rhizosphere microbial communities from Kellogg Biological Station, Michigan, USA - KBS K5-25-1 metaG... | ecosystem: Host-associated > Plants > Roots >...
GCCACTCTGATGCGCGGCAAGTCTCGGACTTGCCGATACGTGGCCCATTAATCCGAAACGGTCTTTGACCGTGGCGGGTCGAAGACCCGAATGAAAAAGAAGGTTCGCCGCGCATCAGAGTGGCAGAGCCATTGCCGTGATCAGTCAAGTATATTAATGCCGTTTCAACGGTTTCCATGCGCGCTGTTCAGCAATCCTAATCTGTTGCCAAAGCTGACACCGGGCTGAAGCCCGTTGTGAATGAAAGGTGGTACTGGGGACCTTTTGAGTACAAAGCCCCAAACCTTCGGCGCTGTTGCGATAAAATCGTGAACCTTATGCGTGCACGCATATTTCAGCTTGATTCCTTTACCACGCGCCGCTTCGCAGGCAATCCGGCCGCGGTGATTCTGATGGAGAGTTTTCCGGAAGATCGCGTGATGCAGGCCATCGCTGATGAAAATAATTTGGCTGAGACGGCTTTCCTCGTCCCTGAAGATGGTAACTACCGCCTGCGCTGGTTCACTCCCGTAACCGAAGTTCCGCTTTGCGGCCATGCTACGCTGGCGAGCGCCGCGGTGGTGATGGAACGCCTGGAACCTGAGCGCACGCGCACAGTCTTTCACTCCGCCAGCGGCCCGCTTACTGTCACCAGAACCGGCGCGACCTATGTTATGGACTTGCCCGCGCGCCCGTGCGAGCAGGTCGTGGCGCCACCCAATCTCGCAGCAGCGCTCGGCCTTGTTCCCGTCGAAGTGTTCGGCAATGCATTCAACTATCTGGCGCGACTGGAGAGCGAGCGCGCTGTTCGCGCCCTGACGCCCGATATGACGCTCATCAGCAAGCTGGATCGTCCGGGTGTAATTGTGACTGCGCCGGCTGATGAAGGTTATGATTTTGTCAGTCGATATTTCGCGCCGGCGAAGGGTGTGCCGGAGGATCCGGTGACCGGCGGCGCGCACTGTATGCTGACGCCTTACTGGGCCGAGCTGCTGCGCAAGAATGAGTTTCGCGCTTACCAGGCTTCGCGCCGCGGTGGTGAAATCGTCTGTCGCCTGAACGGCGATCGCGTCGAGATGGAAGGAGCCTGCATTTTCTATTTGGAAGGTGAAGTGGAATACTGAGCGCAACGCGCAGCCGAGTTGTGTCTTAGTTTGGCTTTGCGGGTCTTGGCGCCTTTGCGACTTTTCGTGAATGGCTTTCTCCTTGCGCACATTCTTCACGCAAAGGCGCAAAGCCGCAAAGAGAAAGCGCTACTTTCCAAATACGCATTCCTTGCGCAGACTGGCGTTGCATAAAAAAGCGTACAACAGGCTGCCAGCCTGTTGTCGAGTCTGGCAAAGAGCCTGAGCATCGGGCGACAACATCAGCAGGCTGGCAGCCTGCTGTACAGTTTTTGTGCGAGGCCGCGCGCAGGCCAGCGGCCACTCTTAAACGAATCGTCGAATCTAAATGTCCAAAGTACTCGTCAGCAACTTCGCGATTTCGATAGACGGTTATGGAGCCGCGCTCGGCCAAAATCTGGAGAACCCGATTGGCGTCAATGGTCTTGAGTTGATGGATGGGTTCTTTCACACGCGCGTCTGGCGCCAAATGCACGGCCTACCGGATGGTGAGACGGGCATCGACAACGAGATGGCGGCGCAGGGCTTTGTCAATTTTGGCGCATGGATACTGGGCCGAAACATGTTCGGACCGGTTCGCGGTCCCTGGCCGGATGAAAGTTGGAAAGGTTGGTGGGGCGACGAGCCGCCTTATCACACGCCGGTCTTTGTCTTGACGCATCATCCGAGGCCGACGCTGAAGATGGCCGGTGGCACCGAGTTTCACTTTGTCACGGACGGTATTGAAGCGGTGTTGGCTCAGGCCAAGGCTGCCGCAGGCGATCGCGATGTTCGCATAGGCGGCGGCGTCTCAACCATCCGGCAGTACCTGCGTGCCGGGCTAATCGATGAATTGCATCTGGCGATCCGGCCTGTCCTGCTTGGTGCAGGAGAGCATCTCCTTCACGACATCGACATGCGTTCGCTGGGATACGAATGCGAGAAGTACGTCGCCGGCGAACGCGCGACGCATGTGTTTTTGCGGAAGCGTTGATGGAGCTTTGCTGCAAAAGTCTTTTCATTCGCGCTGGGTTTCTTTCACACATCTTTCTACACAGATGTTGGGCCTAACGGCCCCGAGACCTGTCGGTGCTCGTGTTCACCAAAGAATACCGATGTGCAGTCTGAACCGGACTTTTGAAGCAAAGCCCGTTAACGGGATCTCTTTCGATCGTATTCATAAATTCATTACTTCTCTAAAAACGACCGTGTCACTTGCATACAAAATCTCTGAGCATAATCGTAAGAGAAAGTGGAAAGCCTTCACGGAAATCATCAGGCCCGGTCCTGATCTTAAAGTGCTTGATGTAGGCTATTGCGATCAGGAGAATGTCGAGACCGACAATTTCATTGAGAAGCATTATCCTTACCCGCACATGTTGACAGCGCTGGGCACAGAGGCGCCCACGATTTTCAGACAAACATATCCGGACGTGAATTGTGTTCATTACGACGGCACGACATTTCCGTTTCGTGATGCCAGTTTTGATGTCTGTTGGTCGAATGCAGTCATCGAACACGTGGGTGATAGAGCAGCGCAGCTGAGATTTTTGGCAGAGACGAAAAGGGTCGCCAAACGGGCCTTTATTACCACCCCAAATAAATTCTTTCCAATCGAAGTGCACACGCGCACGCCACTTTTGCACCTGCTGCCCAAACCTGTGTTTGATCGTTATCTCAAGATGATTGGCAAGGCCTGGGCGACGGGTGAATATATGAATCTCCTGTCTCTGAGTGATCTAAAACGACTACTGCGTCAGGCAGGTATCACTGACTTCAAAATTCTTAAGAACAGATTGCTCGGCTTTACTCTCGACTTCGTCGTGGTGATGAATTCAACCGACGGCCGCTCAAAGTTGCGATCCGATGGCGATGCTCGTTAACTCCGAATTGATGATTAACCCTGGATTGGAACCGGTCGGGCTCGCTATTCTCACAATTATTGCCTGGATTTGCGCTGTTGGCTGGCTCGGCTTCGGCGCGTTGATTCTTTACGGACTCGCCGGGCGCAGGCCATTGGCGGCGAAGTCAGTCTCGCAGTTAACTAAAAATCCGCCTCTGGTGTCGATTCTTTTGCCGGCGCGCAATGAAGCGCATCGCGTTTTGCCTCAGGCTCTCGCCTCCGTGCTTGCTCAGGACTACCAACAGATCGAAGTCATTTCGGTTAACGACCGTTCGACCGATAGCACGGGATCGATTCTGGCTTCACTTGCGGAATCTGACGATCGTCTTCGAATTATCAACATTACCGAACTGCGGGCTGGTTGGCTCGGGAAAACAAATGCGCTGCAACAGGCGTTCGAAGTCTCACACGGCGAATGGATTGTCACGCTCGACGCTGACATGCTTCTCGAAAGTTCTGCGATTAGCACCGCGCTGGGTCATGCGATTGCCGGCGGCTACGAGGTTCTGACTTTGATGCCGTCCTTTGAAACCCGATCGTTTTGGGAGCGCGCGTTTACGCCGGCGTGGTTATTAACTCTGTTCGGAGGTTACCCTTTTTTCATTTTGAATAATCCAAAGCTGAAAAAGGCTTTTGCTTTTGGCGGATTCTCGTTGATTCGTCGCGAAGCATTGACGCGCATTGGAGGCTTCGCCGCAGTGCGCGCGGACATCGTTGAAGATGTGCGCCTCGCCGAACTGCTGAAGAATTCCGGCTTGCGGTACCGCATCGATCACGCGCCCAATCTAATGCGAACGCGAATGCAAAACGGCTTGCGAGAAATCTGGGATTTCCTCTCACGCGGAATGTTCGCCGGCATGCGATACTCAATTATTCTGGCCGCGCTGACGGTCACAACCGGCTATGCGTTCGTAGTTGCGCCGGTGTTCGTAGCGATCGTCTGTTTCGCGATGGTCTTATCCGGATACAGTGAATTGTTAAGTTTGCTTTTTCCAGCGCTCGTCATTTGGGGAACTCAGGTTTTCACTTTGTTCCTGATCTGCAGGAAATTTGAAATTCCGAGTATCTATGCACTTACGACTCCGCTTGGACTTTCGCTCTTCTATACGGCTCTCATGATCTCGACCTTTAACATTGTGCGAGGCAAAGGCGTGGCCTGGAAGGGACGCCAGATTTACGAGTCGGGCGGCGTTGATCTTCCTTCGCGAGATCGCGCCGGTTCTAATCGAGATCTAAAAGCCTAAGTCGACGTTACCAGCCATCTCTGCTCACGCCGAGAGTTGCTTCTCGTTTTTGGTTCGTTAATAGATGTCGGGCGATTCGCCTGACCGTTCGGAAGCGCGTCTCTCAAACGCGGCTCTGCCGAATGTAACCCGGCACCGCTCAAATTACTTTGGTGCGTTGAACTCTGAGGGGGGACGATCAAATGAAGAACCGGCATCAGCTTTTGCGCATCCTGTTTCTGCTTCCACTCGTAATTCTCTTTGGCCCAAACGCGTATCCACAGGCCGGGGACCCTGCAAGGGATTTGTCGATCACCTGGTCGTCACGTAAAGAGCCAGATCCCGGTTTTATCTTTGGATCGGTGACGAATAAATCGATAAATAGCTATCCCTGTGTGCGGGTTGAATTCGACTTGTTCACGCGCTTCGACCTGCGCAAACCCGGTGAACAAAGCAAGTACCTCGGAGTTTTTCCGGTCGAAGTGAACAACATCTCACCGCGCACGGTGCGCAACTTTGAACAACCTCTGCCTTACCCAGCGGGAATGGGTCTCAAATCGATAAGCGAATGCCAGCCGCCCAAAACGGTCCCCGGTAATCTGAGAATCGTCTCGTTTACGATTTCGCCGGTGACTATTGAGGCCGGCCAAACCGCGACGTTGCAATGGCAGACCGAAAACTATGAGAGGGTTCTGGTTGGCGAGCGAAATCCAGAGCTGGCGCGCAACCAATGGGCCGAGCCAATCCTGATGCCGCGCCGCGTTGAGTCCTCCGGCTCATTGCCGGTCACTCCCTTGCGGACGACCACCTACTCGCTGATGGCGACGAAGGGATCGTTGAGCAGCTACGCACGGAGCGTAACTGTGATGGTGACGAGTCCTCCACCGCCTCAGGGCTTTTGCACAATCTTCGGTAAGGTTTCAAACGACAGAAGCGAATACGCAACCACGATTGGTATTTATCGCCCCGGCGATTTCAAGAGGGCCGTGGTTACCAGGAGAGTCCGTGTGGGTGGAGAATACAGCATCACAAGCGTTCCGGCTGGGGAATACGATGTAATCCCGAGAGGCATGTACCCGAGTTCGAAATTTAACATCGGCGTGTACCCGAGGGCTCGGCGGATAACCTGCCAGCCTGCCGGTTCGCATTCTGCATCTTTCAGGATCCAGAGTATGGAGGGGTAAGTAGTGGTACAGATTGACTCCCTCTCCTTTGGGAGAAGGTTCATACTTGACCACGGGTAGCCTCGTATCGATCTAATCCGAGCTACTCGACACTAGACGCGAACCTTCAGCGAGCTGCGTAGCAGCGGCCAGAGTTAAGCCCAAGGCGAGGCTCTGCGAGCCTTGGGTCACCACCCCAACGTAATCGAGCCCAGAAGGGGCGACAGCGATCACTGGTAAAAAGCGGGACCCCTGTTCATCAACTCTCTGTCGCCGCTTCGGGCTCGTCGAATCCAACGAATCATTGCCCAAGGCTCGCAAAGCCTCACCTTGGGCTTAACTCTGCGCGCTGCTACGCAGCTGATCTCCGCTGCGACTGGCTACTCGGAACAGGACTGCGCCGTTGGAACTCGACCATCGCTTGAGATCAGTTTTCTAAATCCACCAGCCGACAGATAAATCCCCAGCCGCCGCCGAGCTCACTTACTGCCAACATCAATTCGTTTCGGCCTTTCTTCAGCGGGAGATAAACTGCGTCGTTCTCAGGGTTGACGATGCCCAAAAAACCGGGGTCGCGAAAATTCTGAGCACTGCGCCCGCGAAAAAGAATCCTGCCGTTGAGAAAGACACTGACGTCGTCGCTGTAACCGAGGTAGAGCTTTTTCACTTGCTCGCGATCGGAACCAATCGTGGTTCGCGCATACAGAACTTTCATTCCCGGCTGCGGGTCGAGGCGTTTAGAAAAGTCGTTTGCAAAAGTTACTCGCGGATGCGGCGCTTCGCGATATCGATACAAAACCACAAGGCCTGGCGACTCGGCTTCCACATCCTGCCAGGCAATCGCAGCAGTCTCAGCAGACGAAAGCGGACGCTCCAGATTGCGTTGCAGCGCATCGTAGGCGGGTGACAGCGCCCACTTCGTCAGAGTCCCGGCCGGCATTGGCGGCAGACGCCGTTCGTATGGAACATCGGGCGTCGCGCGAATTTCGAAATTCGAGAAGTAAGTCGCACCGGTGAGCACTGCTAAAGCCACCTGACCCTTCTGCACGCCGGATTTCAAGTCATTTACTACGAGCGCCGGCTTTTCCATGTCCTTCACATAAAACTTTGCCTGCGCGCCTGAAACTTCAACCCGCAAGTGAAACCAGACGTCCTTTGGGATATCGACTGCGCCCGTGAAACCCGGGCCATTGTAGAGCTGCCAATTGAGTCCAGTGTTCAGGACCGGCGTGTACTGCATCGCGTCGGGCGCACCGGATCTATGCTGGCGTAGATAAATCCATTCAGCGTTGTCGCCGGCAATGCGAAACTGAATGCCGAAGAATCCGCGCGCGGCGGGAGTGGCCACATCGACATCGACAACACCATCGCGCATGTCAAAATCTTTCAGGGTTGCGCCTCCACCATCCAGAAAGAGTGATTTGCGTCCCAGATACTCAACGGGCTTCGCTTGGCCTTCGAGGGCCCAACGCTCAGAGTCGGGCGCGATGGTCAGCGTCTGAGGCGTTTGCGAAGAGGTCGAAGCGCTGGAGGTTTTCGCCGCGGCTGAAAGATTGAGAACAAACAACAACCCAACCAATCCAACTGGAACGGAAGCAGAACGCAAAAAGAGAAAGACTATTTTTCGGATCATGATTCGAAAATAATGTCCTTTCGCAGAGAAGTGATCGGCACGCTCGCTTCGAGCGTGCTGATTTTGCGCGAGCACGCGTACCGTTATGAAATTGCGGAGGGGAGCTCTGAGTTTGCATACGGATGCTGAGACGTTTGTGTTTCAGTCTAAGCCAAAGGTGTTCGTGACTATCACATTCAATATGAACTAAACTCTGTCGCCTCGATGATGTAACTGAAGAAAATTCATCTTTACTCGTCGCCGGAAATCTTATTTTGATTGGAGAAGAACATGAGTACAGCTCAACCTGAAATAGAAGCTCTGAAGACTCGACTCAAAGGTATGTGGATGTCCGGAAATTTCGCCGAAGTGGCGAAACATATTCAGGCGTGCGCCGAAGAGTTTATCGAGCGACTGAATTTGCAGCCGGGAGATCGCGTGCTTGACGTGGCTTGCGGCAGCGGCAACCTGGCGATCCCGGCGGCGCGCGCCGGCGCAATCGTTACGGGTGCGGACATCGCGACGAACTTGCTCGACCAGGCGCGAGCCCGCGCCGAATCAGAAGGTCTGAAGATTCAATTAGACGAAGGAGATGCTGAGAATCTGACTTACGAAGATGGCGCATTTGATGTGGTCGTCAGCATGTTCGGCGCCATGTTCGCGCCACGTCCTGAATTAGTGGCAGCTGAACTAACGCGAGTTTGCCGGTCCGGCGGAAGGATTGCGATGGCGAACTGGACTCCTGAAGGATTTATCGGCCAGATGTTCAAAGTCACCGGCAAACATGTGCCGCCGCCGCCCAACATGCCTTCGCCGCTTAAGTGGGGCGATGAAGCCACGGTCCGAGAGCGACTGCATGAGGGAATCGCGGAGTTACAAACGGCGCGGCGGATGTGCGTTTTCAACTATCCATTTCCACCCGCCGAGGTAGTCGAGTTTTTCCGTTTGTATTATGGCCCGACGCAACGCGCATTTGCGGCCCTCGATGACACCGGTCAGGCGGCGCTGCGCAGCGACCTCGAGCAGTCGTGGGGCGAATCTAATCAAGCTACGGACAACACGACATACGTTGAAGGCGAGTATTTGGAAGTTGTGGCGACTAGAGGTTAGTCGCCGCGAGATGACGCATTGCTTTTGCCTCTCAGGTCCACCTCTCAGTTAGACCGGGACTTTAGCTGCGTAGCGGCGGCAGAGTTAAGCCCAAGGCGAGGCTTTGCGAGCCTTGGGTAATGGTTAGGTTGATTCGGCGAGCCGCGAAGCGGCGACAGAGAGTTCGTGAACAGGGTCCCGCTTATTACCAGTAATCGCTGTCGCCCCTTCCGGGGCTCGATTACGTTGGGTGGTTGACCCAAGGCTCGCAAAGCCTCGCCTTGGGCTTAACTCTGACCGCTGCTACGCAGCTCGTTGAAGGTTGTCCATACAAAACATGCAACTCGTCTGGCCTGGCGAACAGTACCTCCACGGTTACATTCATGCACTTGAGCAGGGCTGGTCGCCTGATAATCTCAGGCCAGAGGCCGCCGGCGAACATCTCGCGCGAATTGCGGAGGATTCTGCTCGCTTCCTTGCTGAACAAGTTGATCGCGAAGCAAAAGGGCCGCCGGTAATTCTCCCCGATGGCACTTCGGTTCAACGTCTGCCCGGGTACGCGCGCTGGATGTGGGACGGCGAGTTTTGCGGGTCGATCAGTTTTCGCTGGCAACCCGGCACGGTTAAGTTGCCACCATACTGCCTCGGGCATGTTGGTTACTCAGTCGTTCCATGGAAACGCCAACTGGGCTACGCAACTCGAGCGTTGGAGTTGCTGCTGCCTGAGACCAGACTCGAAGGTCTTGCTTACCTCGAGCTGGTGGCGGATACCGACAACATTCCTTCTCAGAGAGTAATCGAAGCAAACGGTGGCAAGTTGATCGAACGGTTTCGCAAACCAGCTGAGCATGGCGGTAAAGAGAGTCTGCGTTTCCGGATTTTTTATCGATAGGGCCGCAGTATGATGGGCTGATTCATCGTCATGAACACTCTTCCAAAACAGTCTTTAGTGAAGATGCGAAGAATGAAGCCGCTCTTGATCGCTGCCGCCGCTTTGCTAGCCGTGACCCCGGCTCGCACTCACGGGCAGTGGTTAGAAGCCAGGGCCAAACATTACATCGTCTTCTATCGATCGGGATCTGAGAAGGACGTCGTGTTTACCCGCAAGTGGTTGGACCACGCCGAACAGCTTCAGCATCTTACGTAAATCGACCAAACGATCTATATTGCCAGCGTCGATTTAGATCCAACCGGCGAATTTTCGGATCCTGCTACGAAATGAACGCTGCTATGAAAACCAAAGAACTCACCTTACGCGGCCTGATTCTCGGCGCGCTCATTACGACGGTCTTTACTGCGGCCAACGTCTATCTTGGTCTCAAAGTCGGTCTCACCTTCGCGTCTTCGATCCCGGCGGCGGTGATCTCGATGGCCATCCTGAAGTTTGTGAAAGACTCGTCGATTCTCGAAAACAATATCGTTCAGACGGTCGCGTCTGCGGCCGGAACTCTGTCGGCGATCATTTTTGTTCTTCCCGGATTGGTGATTGTCGGTTGGTGGACAGGCTTTCCCTTCTGGCAATCGTTTCTTATCTGCCTGAGCGGTGGCGTGTTGGGAGTTCTGTTCACGATTCCTCTGCGGCGCGCGCTGGTAACCAATTCCGACTTGCCTTATCCGGAAGGCGTCGCCGCGGCCGAAGTTTTGAAGGTCGGCTCGGGGACGCGCGGCGAAACGAAGGATGAGACAGGTGAAGCGCGAGAAGGACTCACTGCCGTCATCCTCGGCTCACTTGCCTCAGCCGGACTAGCCATCGTGACGGCGACGCGTATCGCGGCCGGTACAATCGGAGGGTTCTTCCGTTTGGGTGTCGCGGCGTCAACCGGATACGACATTGCCTTTTCACTGGCGCTGGTTGGCGCCGGGCATCTGGTCGGTTTGTCGGTTGGACTGGCCATGCTCACCGGGCTGGTGATTGCCTGGGGCGTCGCGGTGCCGATTCTGACGTCGATGCAGCCGGCCGCCGCAGGCGTGGCGCTCGACGCGCACACGATTACGATTTGGCGGACCCAGGTGCGTTTTATTGGCGCCGGAGCGATTGCCGTCGCTGCGATTTTCACACTGGCAAAACTCGCCAAGCCGGTTGTCGGCGGCCTCGTGACGACGCTCGCCGCTTCTCGCTCAAAAGGCGCGGAGGACGATCTTGATCGAGATCTTTCGCCACCGTGGATTATCGCGCTGGCGGTTGTGTGCCTCGCAATCGCGGGCTTGCTGGCTTTCACCTTTGCGCGCTCAACAGTGCTGGCGCCGAATGCGCTATCGCTGACGGCGATCGCGGTGCCATTCGTACTGATCGGTGGTTTTCTGATCGCCGGCATTTGCGGTTACATGGCGGGACTGATAGGCGCCTCGAACAGTCCGATTTCGGGTGTCGGCATTTTGTCGATTGTCTTGTGCGCGTCGGTAATCGTGCTCGCTGTTTCGCCGACGGAATCGACGCGGCCTGCGCTGGTGGCGTTCGCGCTTTTCATAACCGCAATCGTCTTCGCGTGCGCGACCATCTCTAACGACAACTTGCAGGATTTGAAGACGGGGCAACTGGTCGGCGCGTCGCCAATGCGTCAACAGATCGCGCTGATCGTTGGCGTTGCGGCCGGCGCGTCGGTAATTCCGTTCGTGCTGAACCTGCTTGCTAAAGCATACGGTTTCGCCGGGGCTGCGAACGTTGGCGTGGTCGCGCCGAATCCGCTTCCCGCGCCGCAGGCAACTTTGATCTCAGCCCTCGCGCAGGGCGTTATCGGCGGGAGCCTCAATTGGAAGATGCTGGGCATCGGCGTGGCTGTAGGAGTTGGTCTGATCGTGCTCGATCTCGTGCTCGGCGCGATGAACAAAATTCGCATTCCGCCGCTGGCCGTGGGAATTGGGATCTATCTTCCCATGTCGGCGACCTTCGCAGTGGTCGTCGGAGCGGTCATCTCGTTCTGGTATGACCGCCGCACTCGCTCGTCGCCGAACCCTGAACGCGCTGAGCGGTTGGGCACGCTCGTAGCGTCAGGATTAATTGTGGGCGAAAGTCTTTGGGGTGTAATCAACGCGGGTCTGATTGTCGGCTTCTCGAAAGACGCGCCGCTGGCCCTTGTGAGCGAGACCTTTGTGCTCGGTCCCTGGCTCGGGGTGCTTGGGTTTGTGGGGATTATCGTCTGTTTGTATTCGTGGATGCTGCGCAAATCGAAGGCGCACGATGGTCCGACCTCAAAATAAACTTTAAGCCGGCGTGTTCTAAAACAGCTTTGCGTCTTTACGCCTTTGCGTGAGACTCATTTCGTAAGCATTCTTGTCTCACGCCAAGTCGCAAAGACGCAAAGAAAAACCGCAAAGTAAGACACCGCCCAAGTCAGCGGAAATTTTCTACCAGCATGATGTCGTAGTTACAGATGTCGCAGCGGCTGTAAATGATCGATCGCCTGATCTGGAACGCGGGCGCCCTCGCCCGCCGTGAGCGAGCAGCGCGAAATCGCTGTCGCGCTAAAAGAGCTTTGTGGAAATTGGGTGTGCTGCTCACGCGGTGCGGGCGAGGGCGCCCGCGGTCCCAGTATTAAGTAGCTCAAGCAACCGCGCTGACGGCATCGTTAGGTGACGGCTTGCTTCGCTTCCGCAGGATGAGCGCTGAGATCAAAGTAATGATCAATCCGACCGGAAATGGTTCGATGAAGGTAGCTGCGGCGTTTAAGAACGGATTGTCCAGGATGTGTTTCAACTGCTTAACTTCATCCATCTTAGCTTGAATGACTTCGGCGGTCGCCCCGGCGGCTTTCGCTTTCTCGAGAATATGCGCCGCATACTTGTCGGCAAAGTCGGGCATGAAATTGTAGTAGAGGATCTCCCAGGCTACGACGTAACAGACGCACGAAATCAGTGTGATCAAAATGCCCACGGCAAAAGCCCGACCGAAAGTGATCGTTCCGCCGCCAATATTTTCACGATATGAACGAATGCCGAAGAAAACCAACAGGAAGGAAAGAATGATCGTCGTGTAGCCGACAATCAGGCCTCTTTCAAAGCCAATCCGATCCGCGAAAGGCAGGGTAATGAACATCAACGCCGCCGCAACTGCCCCGGAAAGTAACCCGAAAACCAAAACTGTCTTTTTCATCAGAAGTTGCTCCTTTGAGATTCGAAATTCGAGCTGGAGATTACCCGTGATCCTGGTGACTTGTCGTCATACTTTCGGGTGATTTCACGTTTCTGAAGGCGAAATCATTCTTTCGTTGCAGCAGAATTTGCCACATAGGCACAGAGGTTTGAAGAGAATCTTATTTTCCTCGGTGTCTCTGTGCCTCTGTGGCACCTCACGGAATCAAACCAAACTCTTTGCCCAACTGAACTGCCTGGGTTCGACGGCGGGCGCTTAACTTGTCGAACAGCCGGCTGGAATGCGTCTTGACGGTGTTCTCGCTGACGAATAGCTGTTCGGCAATCTCGCGATTACTAAGACCGCGCGCAATAAGCTCCAGGATCTCCAACTCTCGCGGCGTGATCCCAAGTTCCTGCAGACGGGTTTCATTCAGGGTAAAGCGCTCTGCCGCTGCGACCGGGACTTCCTTGATGACGACTTTCTCTTTAGTCTTCGTTAGTTTCAGTCCCAGCCAGATGCCCAGCCCGGCGAACAGCAGCCCAACCAGACCGCCGTAAATTTCAATCGAGTGTTCGATGACCAGAAACCGATATTCAACGACCTTCAGCAGGACAATCAGGAGTCCACCCACCAGACCGTAGATGAGAATGTGGCGCTTCATTAAAGGAACGGAAAGTATATTTCAATTCTCAGCCATCGAGCTACGGCCTCAGCGCCAGGTAGCGCCCCAGTTTGAATGACTTTTCTGTAGCCCAGGCGTTTACGCGTGGGAATGAAAGAGGGTAGTTTCAAAAGCCCTATTAACGGGGCTTTAATAGCGCCGGCTGTTTCTCACCCAGGCGTGAACGCCTGGGTTACAGAAAAACCCTTATGAATCATTCAACCGACTCAGCGCCGAGCAAATGTTTCAAATTGTCCTTTTCGAATTCATTGGGCGGCACGGCCGCGGCGAACTTACCTTCGCCGATGAAAACTGCTCCAGTCACGTGCCCATCAACCGCAGCGGTGAAATAGAAGCTGCCGTTGAAAGACATCTGGGCGCGATCGCGCGTTAGAACCAGTTCCTTCACCGCCACAGAGCCGCCATTCAAAGAAAAAGCCTTAACCTGATCGTAAAGCTCACGGCTTTTGGCGGACGAGTTTTCCTGCGCTGTGATTGGGGCTGGAGCCCAAAGAATGACGGTTGCGAACAGAACAAAGAGCAAGACTCTGCGGCACAGGGGGAAAGTTATTCGCATGTAAGTCTCCGGTCAGTAAGAAGTGAAGACGAGCGTCGGACGAATTCAAACGTTACCACTCTGCTTTAGCGATGTATTTAAGGACGTGCTTGATCGAAGTTACGCAGTATGAACCGTCGGTTCTGCGTACGGGTATGTGCCGGTAGCGGCCCATGGACATTTTGTTGAGAGCGGTGGCCACGGAGTCGGTGTCGCGGAGCACTTCGGGATTGGCGCTCATCAGCTCTCTGACCGCGATCGACTGCGGGTGTGCGGCTTTGCCGGTTAATTTGTTGAGCAAGTCGCGTTCGGTGAAGATACCAACCAGCTCTCCCTGATCGAGAATCAGTGCGCAACCCAGCCCCGCCGCTTTCATTTGTTTGATAACTTCGCTTACCGGAGCGTCGGGAGCTACGCCGAGAAATTCCTGATCGAGCTGGCCCAGTTTGTCCTCCATCACTGAGCGGGCGAACCTTTCAGCTGACTCGGCGCGCGGCACGTCGAGGGTGAGCAGCGGCGTCATGCACTCTTCGCATCGATCGACGCCTTCAATGTTGTCGTGGCCACAGGAAGGACAAAACATTGTCGATTTCCAATTGTCGATTGCCGATTGATTGCCCGTAACCGATTCATCAAATCGGCAATTGGCAATCGAAAATCGGCAATTGCCTTATTCCACCGTCCACATATCGCCGCTATAGATCAGTTTCTCCAGGCTGCCTGGTCCGGACTTCGCGATTGCAGTTTCGATTTGGTCAGCCATCAGTTGATCGTAACTGGCCCGTTCGACGGCGCGGAAGATGCCTACCGGCTGCGGAAAGTCCGGCTGCTCCATGCGCGCCAGCATAAAGGCAACCGAAGGATCCTGCAGATTAATGTTGTGCACCAGGATATCTGCTTCGGTGGTTCCATTCTCGCCGATGGTGACGACTTCGGGGTGCGCGCCGTTCATACGAATCCCTTTCTTACGATCTTTGCCGAAGAGCATCGGTTTGCCGTCTTCGAGATAGAGAACCTTGTCAGACCGCACACTGCGCTCAGCAAAATAATCAAAGGCCCCGTCGTTGAAGATGTTGCAGTTTTGATAGACCTCGAGGAACGAAACGCCCGTGTGCTTCGCCGCGGCCTCGACCATGGTCCCCAAATGCTTGACGTCGATATCGATCGAGCGGGCGACAAAGGTGGCTTCGCTGGCGATCGCGAGCGACAGCGGATTGACCGGATAATCGATCACGCCCATCGGCGTTGATTTTGTGCGCTGGCCAAAAACTGAAGTCGGACTGTATTGGCCTTTGGTCAAACCATAGATCCGGTTGTTAAAGAGAATGTAATTAATGTCGAGGTTACGCCGGAGTGCGTGCATGAAGTGATTGCCGCCAATCGACAGGGCATCGCCGTCGCCGGTGATCACCCAAACGCTGAGTTCCGGGTTGGCTGCCTTGATGCCGGTGGCGATCGCCGGCGCGCGTCCGTGAATGCTGTGAAACCCATAGGTGTTCATGTAATACGGAAAGCGCGACGAACAGCCGATACCGGAAACGAAGACCGTCCTTTCGCGCGGAATGCCCAGCTCAGGCATGACCTTCTGCACATTGTTCAAGATCGCGTAATCGCCGCAACCCGGACACCAGCGCACTTCCTGGTTCGAGACGAAATCTTTCTTCGTTAACTCGCCCGGAGGCGGCGCAACATGAAATACCGACGCTCCGCCTTCGCTTTCGGCGGACACCGAAGTATCGACCGCGCCGTGTCCGTTGCCTGAACCGTTACCTTGTGTGTTCATAATTGCCTTTCTAACTTCGTATTAAACAAAAATCTCCGCTACTTTGATTTGAAATCCCGGCACGACGTCGCCACCGTCGAGGCTGTCTTTTTCTGTTAGGGTCACGATATCGATTAGCGAGCGATAGACGGTGACTGTGTGAAGTTTCGGGCTGACGACCCAAACCATTCGCGCGCCGGCTTCGAGCCATTCAGCTACCTTTCCTTCGACCTCTCTAACAGTATCACCGGGACTGGTTACCTCAACCGCCAAATCAGGAGGGCCGACCCAAAAACTTTTGACCGCTCCAGCGTTCTCTACTCGTTCCCGAGCAATAAAAGCAATGTCCGGGGCGCGAACAGTATCTGGACCCTGACTTAGCAGAAAACCCGTTTCAGCTGCACATATGACGCCGAGTCTATGAGCTTTGATAAATAAATGTAGTGCCGTCGTTAGCTCCGCTGTTCGAACGCCGTGCTCGTATCCAGTGGGGGCCATCTGAATCAATTCTCCTTTCACGAGCTCATAGCGATACCCGTCGTCCGGCATTGCCAGCAACTCGTCGGCGGTCATCGGCCTGGTAAGGGTCGCGCTCACAGATACTCCTCAACCTTTCTGACGATTTCGCGAATCTGGAACGGGCGGCCTTTGACCTTCGAGAAAGGAACAGCGTCAATCAAATACTTTGCGCGAATCATGGTGCACAGTTGGCCCAGGTTCATTTCCGGCACAATGACTGTTTCGAAACTGCGGAGGACTTCACCCAAATTCTCCGGGAATGGATTCAAGTGACGAAGATGCGCGCTCGAAACTGACTTGCCTTCGTTTTGCATTTTTTCTACTGCCGAAGTGATCGAGCCGTACGTCGATCCCCAACCAAGGACAAGGACCTTGCCGCTTTTATCGCCGAACACTTCCACCGGCGGCACATCCGCGGCGGCGCGATCGACTTTCTCCTGGCGCAGCAAGACCATCAGGTGATGGTTCTCCGGATCGTAATTGACGTTGCCGGTGATGTTCTGTTTTTCGATCCCGCCGATGCGATGCTCAAGTCCTGGCGTTCCCGGCAGAGCCCAGGGCCGGGCGAGCGTCGCTTCGTCGCGGGCATACGGCATGAAGTTCGCGGGATCGGTAGCAAACGTGACTTTAATCTCGGGCAGATCCTCGATCTCTGGAACTCGCCAGGGCTCGGCGCCATTGGCAAGATAACCGTCTGAAAGATAAAAAACCGGCACCATGTATTTGAAGGCGAGCCGCACGGATTCAATAGCCATGCTGAAACATTCGGCCGGAGTCGCCGGTGCCACCACGATCGCCGGACACTCGCCGTTGCGTCCCCAAACTGCTTGAAACAGATCGGCTTGCTCCGTCTTGGTGGGCAAACCGGTTGAAGGGCCACCGCGCTGCACGTTGACGATTACGAGCGGAAGTTCCGTCATCACTGCCAGTCCGATCGCTTCCTGCTTCAGCGCCACACCTGGCCCGGATGTGCCGGTCAAGCCAACATGGCCGGCGAAACTCGCGCCGATCGCGGCGCAAACCGCGGCGATTTCATCTTCAGCCTGGAAAGTTTTGACGCCAAAATTTTTGTGACGCGCCAGTTCATGCAGAATGTCCGACGCCGGCGTGATGGGATACGAACCATAGAACAAAGGCCTTCCCGCCAGGTGCGCCGCCGTCACAAATCCGATCGCCGTCGCTTCATTGCCGGTGATTTTGCGATAACGGCCGGGCGCGATGACGGCTTTCTTGACCTTGTAGTGCGTGGTGAAGACTTCGGTCGTCTCGGCAAAGTTGTAACCGGTTTTCAGAGTGACTTCATTCGCTTTGGCCAGCTCAGGGTTCTTGCCAAACTTGGCATTGATCCAATTCAGAGTAGGTTCGATCGGACGATCATAGAGCCAGTAAAGCACGCCGAGCGCGAAAAAGTTCTTGCAGCGCGCAATCTCTTTGCGCGATAACTCAACGTTGCCTTTGAGCGCATTCATGTTGAGCGTCGAGATCGGCAACTTGTGCAAGCGATAGCCGGTGAGCGAGCCATCCTCGAGCGGGTTCGAATGGTAAGCCGCCCGCTCCAGATTTTCTTTGGTGAACTCATCGGTATTGATGATGATGGTTCCGCCTTCATCCAGATCCGGCAGGTTCACTTTCAAAGCCGCTGGATTCATCGCCACGAGTACGTTGGGCTGATCGCCGGGTGTGCGTATGTCGTGATTCGAAAAATTCAACTGAAAGCCGCTGACGCCGGGCAAGCTGCCGGCCGGCGCGCGAATCTCAGCGGGAAAATCCGGCAGTGTCGAGATGTCATTGCCGACCAGAGCCGACGTGTTGGTGAACTGCGTTCCGGTTAACTGCATGCCATCGCCGGAATCGCCGGCAAAGCGGATCGTTACCGTATCGAGTTCTTCCAGGTTTTTGTTGATAGTTTCAACAGGTGGTTCCAGTACTGCGCTCATAGCTTTTGGATAATTTCCTTTTGAATAGAATGTCCGATTTCCCATTGCCTACTGCCAATTGATTCAGTCAATCGGCAATCGCCAATCGAAAATCGACAATGCTCTCAGCCTCCATCAACCGTATCCATAATCTGCGCCGGCAATGGCGGCAGATTCATCGTAGTCTTCGGGTACGATTCAGAGAGATAAGTAATGATGTCAAAAACCGAAATCGAGCCCTTCAAGTCGCCGTGCATGACCAGCGGAATATTCCGAAAACTTCGCTCATTCATGAGACGCACGGCATCGCCGATGGTTGCTTCAGGAGTGAGTGTCTCGACCGCTGGTTGCATCCATTCCCGAATCGGAGACTCAAGATCGACGTTCTCGCCCCAAACTCGTGCTAAAAGATCACGCTCAGTAAAAATGCCGGCGACGCGGCCGTCATCAGAAATGATAACGCAGCCGCCTTCGTCCTGTTTCATCGCCTCAATGGCCTGCGACAAGGGCGTAAACGGAGAAACTACCACGTAGTCATCCGTTTCCAGGACGCTGACCTTCTGGTCGCAGGCATTTGGCAGTTGTTTCATCGGGGAAGTCGGCTAACTGCTGAATCAGGCTGTCAGTCGAACGCGCATTTTAACACATCGCTTCGACAATCAAATGTGACGGGCGACACGAACACTGGTGCAGTCGAATAAATGTCCGACAAACTTCAGTTTGTCGACCTGAAATAACGAGATGTTAAAGCTTGTCGGAGATCGAACCCACGACACTAGCTGGGTTGTCGACTCGGTCAGGATTGAGTTCCCACAGGCTGAGAATTCGGGCAAGTCCCGTGGGGACGAAATATTGTAGATTAGATTGGAAAAATGTTGGCAATCTCCGTAGGAGCGACATATCGAAACGGATTGCAAGACGCCGCTCCTACGGAGCTGGATCTGTCAAAGAGGACCGCCCGTACTACAAATATGTCGCTTCTTAGAAACTCGCCCGTAAGTCCTTTGTTTTCAGTACGGGCAAAAAAGAGTTTCCTCAGCTTATATGCTCGTCGAAGACGAGCTGGAGAACTCCTAACGGAGCTATGAGAATCCGCGTTCCACCCTAAGATGAAGCTAATGACACAGACCCCGATCAGTGTCCCACCATTTCAATTGCCATGATTGTCAGGTCGTCTGTGATTCGCGTTCCTGACGCGAACGTGCGCACATCTTCCAGCAAGCGCCCAACCACCGAGGCCGCCGGAAGTTGTCCACAGTCGCTCAACAACGAATGAATGCGAGCGTCGCCGTATTCGAGATCAGCGAGATCGCGCGCTTCAGACAATCCGTCTGTGTAAAGCAATAACCGATCGCCCTTGTTGAGTTGGAGCTGTGTGCTCTCGTACTTCTCCTGGCAAAACATTCCGACGGCCAAGCCCGTGGCCGCGATCGGCGAAACTTTACCGTCACGAAGGTAAAGCGGAGCACAATGGCCGGCGTTACAAATTTCGACGCGGCCATCAGGCGCCGCCTTCCCGCAAACCAGAGTGGCGTAATAGGGACGCATCGTCGTGTCGGCAAACAAATGATTGGCGCGCTCGACAAGTTCAGAAACCCCAAAACCCAGATCGATCAGACTGCGAAAGATCGCATGGAGCCGGCTCATTAGAAGTGACGCGGCCACACCCTTTCCGGAAACGTCACCGACGAGGAAATAAAGATCGCCGTTGGCGGTGCTCATCAGATCGCAGTAATCCCCGCTGACTGGTCCGGCGGGTTTGTAGTGATACGAAACTTCCCAGCCATTGAATTTGAAATCCTGCTTGGGCAGCGATTCGCCCTGGATCGTCCAGGCGCGATCGAGATCGTCTTCAAGCTCTGCCAGCTGTTCCGGCGCCAGACAATCAAAACAAGTCCGCGCTAAAGGATCTGCGTTGATCGTAGTTTGGCTGATCATCTCGTCGCAGATCTGGCACACGCCGTAAGATTCAAGATCCAGGCGCTCGATCGCGGCGCTAACTTCGCGCAGCAGGCCATCCAGACGGATGGTGTCCGGCGCAGAATTCGCGCGCAGACGCTCTCTCCAATTGATTAGGTCGCTTCGAAGATCTGGTGTGGCAGGCCGAATCGCAGCACTCATGATTTCTCCCTCTGGTTCTATGGAAACGATGGCTTTTTTATGACGATTTCGAGCAAAAAAGACGCCCCGATTTATACGATTTCAGAGGATGTTTAGTTCGCTCAGAACGCGTCAATTTTAGCCTTCTCGCGACCATAAATCTATCCGGTTTGCGTGCTTAAATCGCGCTCCCTGAGGTCGGTACCGGGAGCGGTGGCAACCGGGTTAACAATTAGGGATCCTAGTGCTTGAAGCGCCTTGTGACCCGGTCGCTAACGCTCCCGGTACTGACCTCAAACCCGATCTATTTGACGATACCTGAGAGGACCTCAAGCGTTTCATCAGTCTCCGTCCGAGTGCTATACCGGCCCAGAGAGAAGCGAATAGATCCGCGCGCGATTTCGTGAGGAATCTTCATTGCGGCCAGCACCGCCGAGACTTTTTCGGATTCGGCGTTGCACGCTGATCCAGTCGACACGCAGATACCGGCCGCGTCTAACTTTGAAAGGATTTCGGAACCTTCAAACCCGGCGAAAGAAATGTTTGAAGTATTCGGCAGCCGTTTGCTGCGATCGTTGGTTCCGTTCAAGCGCGCGCAAGAAAAACGTGAAAGGATTCCGTCTTCCAGGAGATCTCGTAACTCGCGAATGCGATCATCGCCAACGAAATCCTTTGCCAGTTCGCTGGCGCGTCCCAGCGCGACGATGTTGGGCACGGCTTCAGTTCCTGAGCGACGGCCGCGTTCCTGACCGCCGCCAATGATGAAGGGCGGCAACTGCACGCCTCGGCGAATGTACAGCGCGCCGATGCCTTTAGGCGCGTGAAACTTGTGGCCTGAAACTGAAAACAGATCCAGCGGCAGCTCTTTCAAGTTGATCGGAATCTTTCCCACAGCCTGCACTCCATCGACATGAAACACGGCATCGGAATTCTCACGAATGATCCGGCCGATCTCTTCGATAGGAAACAGAACACCCGTTTCGTTGTTCGCCAACATCACTGAAACAATTCCCGTTTCGCGGCGCAGAGCTTTGCGCAGATCGTCGAGATCGAGTTCGCCCCGGTTGTCGACTTCCAGCCAGGTAACTTCGCAACCGATTTCCGCGAGGTGTTCGCAGAGATTGCGGACCGCTTCGTGCTCAACCCGCGTGGTGATGATGTGACGTTTGGTGGGGTTCTGTTCGAGGAAGCCGCCGATGGCCCAATTGTCCGATTCAGAGCCGCACGAAGTGAAAACGATTTCTTCCGGGTCACTGGCGCCCAACAACTCAGCGACTTGCGCTCGGGCATCCGCAATTGCGCGGCGTGGTCCAGCGCCTGAGGCATGCGCCGACGAAGGGTTTCCGCATTCACTGGTGAGAAAAGGTCGCATCGCTTCGAACACTTCGGGAGCGACTTGAGTCGTAGCGTTGTTGTCCAGATAGATCATCGCCGCTTTCAAAATTCTCCCAGCGATCGATACAGAATGTAATCGCCGCTTTTCTTTAGCACCTGGCAGTTCAGACAAACCTGATCTGAGGCGATGACCAGTGCCCCCAAAGGCGCTCGCTTGCCTTCCTCCAGATGGATGAACTCGCTCCGATTGCGGCCTTCGACTGTTGCATACCAAAGCGCGTGAACGTATGCCGGTTGGTTCACGTCCGAAAGATAAATTGGCCGGTTTGATTGGGCCACGGCCGCATCGAAAACATCCTTGTAGGCAGCATCAAAAACCCAACCGCGCTCAGGACCCGCACGCCGATAGACTCTTTGAAAGTAAATCACCTGTGCCGCCATGCCGGCCAACAATACGCACAGAATCAACTGACGCGCTCGAGTTGAAAGAGCTCCAGTTTGATTTTCATTCGCGGGGCGTTCGAGCAGGAATGCGAGCGCCGGAATCGTGAGCGCCAACAGAAAGATTGGATACGCAACCAGCCGCAGCGAATGAAATTGATCCGCGGTCAAGGCGCCCGGCACGATCGAAGCCGCCGCTCCGAAGATTACAAATCTCCACCAGGGCTCTCGCCAATGGCGCACGATAATTATCACCAGTCCAATCAAAACCAGGACCAGACCGGCGATCAGAAAACTGCCCAGGGTTCCCGTGGTGTGATGCCGCGGGTTTCCATCGCCATCGAAGACGAGACTAATCAGGCTCAAGTCTTCGAAGTATCTGCGTATGAACTTGGGAGCGATCTCGCGCCAGGGCGAGTCCGGCTTGATGTACGAAATCAGGTAGAACCTTTGAGTAAGTGCCTCAGGGTTATGCGACTTGAACACAAACAAGGGGATCAGCGTGACGCCAAACGCCACCCACGTTTTGACTATCGAGGTCAGACGCGTTTGCGAAGTGACGAAAACCACCAGACCGCCCGCCAGCAAAGGACCCAGCAGCCGGCCGATCGTATAAGTGTAGGTCAAAAGCATTAACGTGGCCGCGACCGAAACGATAGTCAACCAACTCCATTCCTCCTTCTTCTGCGCGGCGTACAGCGCCAGAAGAAAAAGCACCAGCGCGGCCGGATAGAAAAATGTTTCCATCACCAATCGGCTGACATCAAAAAGCCACGGCGTGAAGATCGCAATTACCGCCACCAGCAAACCAATGGTTTCTTTCTCGGTAATTCGCTTTGCGAGCAATCCCAAAAGCAGGCAAGCCGCAAATACCCAGGCCGCGCTGTAGACACGCGCGAAATGAATGGTCGGCTTGATGACGGTGAAGGGAATCGCCAGTAGATAAATTTGTGTCGGATTCGCGTACTGGGTCCAGCCGCCGGTGTACACGGGAAAGAAAAGCGGAAAGCGGGTGCCGAATTCGTTGGCGCCCGTTTTGGCGATGCAGTAGGCGTTGTAAGCAATCGCCGACTCGTCAACGTAAAAGCCGGGAGGGTTCGTTGCTAATCCGTCGATGTAGAAGATGAAAAGCAGCAGGAACCCTAAAGCGATGGCGGGCCAGCGCAAGCGTCGGAGGACGGTGCTTGATCGCGGCGGCGTGCGATCGCTGGAGTTGTGAACCTCTTCAGTTGGCGTCATGTTTGTCGCGCGAGAGTATATTTGAAGTTAATCCGTGTCAGAAGCCCGACCGTGAGGGAGGGCCCGATCAGCGAGCGCAGCCCTTGCTGACGCGCGGGCTTCTGACACGTCGTTCGACAAACCTCTCAACGCTTCGGCATAATCCGATCATGTCTCAGTTGAATGAAAGTGTAGTGCTCGATGCGCTACGACAAATAAGAGATCCTGATCTTCACAAAGATATCGTCACTCTTGGCTTCATCAAAGATCTGACAATCGATGATGGCAACGTTTCGTTTCGGATCGTGCTGACTACGCCGGCGTGCCCCGTGAAAGCAGAGATGGAGAGCGCGGCGCAGGAACTTGTTACAGCGATCCCCGGCGTCAGCTCTGTGAACATCACGATGGACGCCGAAGTGCCGAAAGGTCGCGGCCTGGGCGACAAGGTGTCCGTTCCCGGCGTCAAAAACATCATTGCCGTTTCATCGGGCAAGGGCGGCGTGGGCAAATCGACCGTGGCGGTAAATCTCGCGGTTGCTCTAACAATTGATGGCGCCCGGGTTGGTCTGATGGACGCTGACGTCTATGGACCGAACGTGCCAATCATGTTGGGCGCCGGCAATGCGCGTCCCGAAGTCGATGTCAATAAATTGATTCCGGTCGAAGCGCACGGCGTGAAGTTAATCTCAATGGCCGTGCTGCAGCCGGGCGACAAACCTCTGATCGTGCGTGGACCGATCCTGCACGGACTGGTGAAACAGTTTCTCTCGGATGTGAAGTGGGGCGAGCTCGACTACTTGATCGTTGATATGCCGCCCGGTACAGGCGATGTGCAGCTTAGTCTCGCGCAACTGGTTCCGGTTCAGGGCGCGGTGCTGGTGACCACGCCGCAGGAGGTCGCTTTGATCGATGTGCGCCGCGCGCTCCGCATGTTTGAAACGGTCGCCGTGCCCGTGCTCGGCGTGATCGAGAACATGAGTTATTTCATCGCACCCGACACCGGCACGCGCTATAACATTTTCGGCGAAGGCGGCGGCGAAAGACTGGCGCAGGAATACGGCGTGCCGTTTCTCGGTTCGGTCCCGATGGGCATCGAGGTACGCGAGGGCGGCGACAAAGGCGTGCCCGTGGTGATTGGCCAGCCCGACTCGCCACAAGCCAAAGCGTTCCGAAAAGTAGCTGAAGAAGTAGCCCGCCAGGTCTCGATCGAGGCGATGAAACCGGAGCTTGTCGTTTTACGAAAATCTCAGTAAGATGAGTTCAGAGTTCAACCTTTAGGTTGTATCAGCGAGAAGAAGGCAAGCTAAAGCTTGAACTTTGAACAATCGCAAAATCACAAATCTGAATTTGAAAACAGGGAGTTAATTCGAAATGTCAGCAAATCCAGCAACTACAACGCCTGCACCGAATGCAGTGCCAACCGCGCCAGCCGTGAATTTGAACGTTACGGAGCCGGCGGCAGTAGAAATTAAGAAGTTTATGACGGGCGAAGAAGGCCTGCCGGAAACCGCTGGCCTGCGCGTGCGCGTGGTGCCGGGCGGCTGTTCGGGATTTCAATACAGTTTGAATATCGAAGAGGAATCGCGACAGGGCGATTTCATTTTGGAGGAGAAGGGTGTGCGCCTGTTCGTCGATATGTTCAGCGCGCAATACCTGAACGGTGTCCAGATCGATTACGTCACGAATGTGATGGGATCAGGATTCACCTTCACCAACCCGAACGCGACCGGAAGCTGCGGCTGCGGCTCTTCGTTTACCGCATAAATCGGTTCAAGCGCGCATGGCGCGTCAAAAAAAAGGGCTCGGCCTGATACCTTGTGTCAGGCCGAGTTTTTGTGTCAGAAGCCCGACCGTGAGGGAGGGCAAGTTGGGTGAGGTAGCTCTCGCACACGGTTGCGCTTCTAAACACTCTATTCCATGCTTAGAGCGCGAAAGAGTTGGACAGGATTTACATGATTAACAGGGTATTCAGGCAGTTATTCATCCGCTCTGTAAATCCTGTTCATCTTGTTAATCCTGTCAATGATCATCTGGCGCGAGCAGGGCGAATGTCGGAAGCCTGAAGACGCGACTGCCACAGTTGCCCTCCCTGACGGTCGGGCTTCCGACACGCGGCCCCTTAATCGCTCGGGGGAACAAAAGTGGGAACAGGAAACGAATTCTCGATTACCGAATTCATCCAGGCCGGTTCGGCCCGGGACATCGAGCATGTGCGCGAACTGTTTCGCGAATACTCAGCCTGGGTCGAAGTCGATCTCTGCTTTCAAAACTTTGAAAAGGAACTTGCGGAACTTCCCGGACAATACGCGGCGCCTGACGGCCGCTTACTGCTGGCGTTTCATGATGCGCAACTTGCGGGCTGTGTAGGGCTGCGAAAGATTGGCGAAGGCATCTGTGAAATGAAACGTCTTTTTGTGCGGGACTCGTTCCGCGGGCAGGGAATCGGTCGAAACTTAATTGAGAGCGTCATTCGGGCCGCATCTGAAATTGGTTACGAACGAATGCGCCTCGACACTTTGCCGCCGCAAATGAACAGTGCAATCGCGCTGTACCAATCATTCGGCTTCAAAGAAATCGAGCCTTACTACGAGAACCCTGTTCCGGGCGCGAAGTTTATGGAGCTGAGGTTGAAATAGGATTAGTTGCGGGCGGCCGCTCTCTTCCGCAGAGCTTCACAAACCGGATCCATCATTCCGCTGGCCTGCCACAAACTGCCATCCTCATACACGATGCATTTGATGACTACCTGCTCGGTGGTGGCTGATTTGTCAGTAACCTGGATTGGGACGACTCGCGTCGGCGTCAGGCGCGATTTGGCGGTCAGGGACTTTGCCTTGTTACGACCGACTTTTTCAAAGCTCTCGAACTCGTGCGTGCCCAGCTCTTCGTTGGTTTTGCTGTCAAAGATTATGTAGTTCCAACGAATCGCCTTGATCGGCTTGGCGCCGTCATTCTGAATCTCGAGCGAATAAACGAAGAAGGGGCCGCGTTTCTCGACGAATGAAGAAGAATCTTCTGAACCGGTTGAGCTGCCTGAGGTGGAATCGCTCTCGGCTTTCCAGGACGGGTCGACGCTTGGGCCAGGGCCGACTTGTTGCCACTTGTATCTGCGAATGGTGACTCCGGGAGGGTTTTCGCTTCTCTTAATCTCCTGGCCCAGCGATGCCACTGCCCACAGACACAACAACAACAAAGAAGCCGCTTTCATTCTTCCTGGGTGTCTGTCGCAATTCATAGTCACGCGTGGGATTGTGTCAGAAGCCCGACCGTTAGGCAGCGCCACTGGGGTTATCGCGCAGTTAGTTGGCAGATGTTCTTCGGCATTGATAATACAAGTAGCAACTTCGCCGGGGTGCCCTCCCTCACGGTCGGGCTTCTGACACGCTAACGCTTCAAAAGCTTCCAACCTGACGGCAACACCGCCGCAGCCAGCGAGATTTTAATGATGTCACCGGGAATGAATTTCAGCACGCTGGCAAACAGTGTGATTGCCGGCGACGTTTTCATCACCAAAGAAAACCATAGCCAGCCGCTGAGCATGATGACGAGCGAGCCGATGGCCATCGCCGCTGCCGCGGTCAGGAATTTTCGATCCCAACCGTGCTCTGCGAAGGCTCCGGTGATAAATGCTCCCGCGGGAAAGGCAACAAGGTAGCCACCGGTCGGGCCCATCAAATGCAGAATGCCGCCCTGGCCGCCGGAAAAGAAGGGCAAGCCGATCGCGCCTTCCAGCAAATAGACAATCATGGTGATGGCGCCGAGTCGCGATCCGAGCAGCGCACCAGTCAGAAGCACGGCGAACGTCTGCCCCGTAATTGGAACCGGGCCGATCGGAATTACGATTTGTGCGGAGAGCGCAGTCAGCAAACTAAAACCAAATACCAATCCTACCTGTCGCACAAAATCGAGCGGCGCCAGCGCCGTTCCAAGAAGAGTTTCACTCTTAGCAACTATCGTGTTCATTCGAATCTGACCTCTGATCTCCGACCTCTGACTTCCGTTCTACGGTCGCACGCACAGCACCGGGCAGGGAGCATTCCTGATGATGAATTCGGCCGTATCAGTCAGCTTGGGATCGCCACCGGAACCGAGCGAAGTGGTGATCGCGACCAGATCGGCCTTATGGCGCGCCGCGTATTCGAGTACTTCTTCGCCCACGCCTCCGTGCAGGCGCGTGAACTTCCCGCATGTGGCGTCACACCCTGCAAAGAAACCCTCAATAATCGACTGTCCGCCATCCGCCGGTTCTTCGTCGCCTTCGTTGAAAACGCACAAGGTCTCGAGATCCGCTTTGGTTTTTTTGGCGATCGAGGACGCGACCGGCAGAATCTGTTTTGAATCTTCTGCGAGATCCGTCACAAAGAGTATTCGCTTGAACCGATCGATTGGCCGGGTCGTGCGGCGAGGTCCGTACAATCTGGCGATAATCGTCGGGATCCTTGAATCGCGCGCCACCTGTTCGGCAACGCTGCGTCCTAAAAAGAATTGGGCCACGTCGGAACGTCCGTGCGAAGCCATCACGATCAAATCACAGGTGCGCTCCTCAGCCTGGCGCATGATTACCTGGGCCGGATCGTCTCCGTCCTTGGGCACGATCGTTTCGATCACCCGGACTGACGACGCGCCGGTAGGCACGGCCGGAAATTCGTATCGAGATGTTTCCGTGATGTGAGGATCGCCGCCGTGGGCAATGTGAATCGACTGGACGATAGCCTCGAATTGCGCGGCCACCGCCAGGGCCAGCGGAAAAGCGCTGTTGGCGACTGCCGAGAAATCGGTCGGAAAAAGAATCGAGCGAATCATGAGCGTCAAGCAGTGAGACGGGTCCGCAGTTACTCACTCACCAAAACTTCTTCTCACTGCTTACGCGTCACGCTGCGATTTTACTTTAGTACCGCGCACTGGTCTACCTTAAAGATAAGACGCAGCCAGTTATGTTTAGAGTTCAGCCTTTAGGCTGCTCATGAAAGAACAAGCTGAAGCTTGAACTCTGAACCGGGGGCGCCTACTTATCGGTGCCAATTCGCATACCGTGAAATGAACGGGCCACGAAAAAGACGCTGATCAAAAAGAAGACCGCAGCCAGGATATACCCCAGGGTCGCGCCGTTCTTGTTCGTCAGGCTTACTGCCAATTCAACCGCCAGCAAACCAAACAACGTCGTGAACTTGATGACCGGGTTCATGGCCACTGACGAAGTGTCTTTGAAGGGATCGCCGACAGTGTCGCCGATGACCGTGGCGTCATGCAGTGGCGTGCCCTTCTGCTTCATATCCACTTCGACGACTTTCTTGGCATTGTCCCAGGCGCCACCGGCATTAGCCATGAAGATCGCCTGGTAAAGCCCGAAGATGGCGATCGAAATCAAATAGCCAATGAAGAAGAAAGGCTCGAGAAAAGCAAAAGCCAGCGTGGAAAAGAACACGCCCATGAAAATATTGAACATGCCTTTCTGCGCGTACTTGGTGCAAATCTCGACGACTTTCTTGCTGTCTTCAACGGACGCCTTTTCGACGCCTTCCAGTTTGATGTTGGCCTTGATGAATTCAACTGCGCGATAAGCGCCGGTGGTGACGGCCTGGGTTGAGGCGCCGGTGAACCAATAGATCACCGCACCACCCATAATCAGTCCCAGCACGAAGGGCGCGTGCAACAGCGAAAGACTTTCCGTGTTCCTGGTCAATCCTTCCGTCAGCGCCATGATGATCGAGAAGATCATCGTGGTGGCGCCGACTACAGCGGTGCCGATGAGCACAGGTTTGGCTGTTGCCTTAAAAGTGTTGCCGGCGCCATCGTTTTCTTCCAGCAAATGCTTGGCGCGCTCGAAAGCGACGGTCATGTTGTATTGGCTTTTGAGCTCTTCGACGATATTTGGCTCGTGCTCAATCAGCGACAACTCATAAACTGATTGCGCGTTGTCGGTTACCGGGCCATAGGAATCGACGGCAATCGTAACCGGGCCCATGCCGAGGAAACCGAAAGCGACCAGACCAAAACCGAAAACCGGCGCAATATGAATCGTAGCGGTAGAGACCATCAAAGCGTCCAGTCCCAACGTGCTGATGATGAACGCTATGCCCATCAGACCGAGAATGCTGATCCCCAGCCAGTAAGCCGAAAAATTTCCCGCGACAAAACCAGACAAGATGCCCAGCGAGGCGCCGCCTTCTTCGGCGGATTTCACTACTTCCTGCACATGCCGTGAATCGGTTGAAGTAAATACTTTCACCAACTCCGGAATTACGGCGCCCGCCAAAGTGCCACACGAAATGATCGTAGCTAGTTGCCACCAAAGCGAGCTGTTGCCGGCCAACACCGGAATCATTAGGTACGAGACGACGTACGTGAGCGCAATAGATACGATTGAAGTGATCCAAACCAGAGAAGTCAGCGGCGCTTCGAAATTCATGTCCCCGGCATTGGCGTACCGCGCCTTGGCGATGGCGGCGTTAAGAAAGTACGAAGCCGCGCTGGAGATGAGCATCATGATGCGCATCACGAAAATCCAGACCAGCAACTGAATCTGAACCGTCGGATTCGGAACTGCTAATAGAATAAAAGTGATCAGAGCCACGCCGGTTACGCCGTAGGTTTCAAAACCGTCAGCGCTGGGTCCGACTGAGTCGCCGGCGTTGTCACCCGTGCAGTCGGCAATCACGCCCGGGTTGCGCGCGTCGTCTTCCTTGATCTTGAAGACGATCTTCATCAGGTCTGAACCGATGTCGGCGATCTTGGTGAAGATGCCGCCGGCGATACGCAGCGCGGCCGCGCCCAGCGACTCGCCAATCGCGAAACCGATGAAGCAAGGTCCGGCGTATTCACCCGGAATGAAGAGCAGAATGAAAAGCATGATCAGCAACTCGACGCTGATCAAAAGCATGCCGATGCTCATCCCGGCTTTTAGCGGAATCGCGT
>Ga0207653_10000288_pt1 | contig 29357 bp, 24 predicted proteins | sample KBSK5251metaG_FD_184341 | JGI IMG/M metagenome (GOLD analysis project Ga0207653, IMG submission 184341) | Corn, switchgrass and miscanthus rhizosphere microbial communities from Kellogg Biological Station, Michigan, USA - KBS K5-25-1 metaG... | ecosystem: Host-associated > Plants > Roots >...
ATGGCCGTCGCCGTCGCTGTCGTGCAGTTCCGCTCGCTACGGTCCGATGTCGAGTATTAGGAGAGGGCTTCCGGTCCACATCGTCCTGCTCGGGGCCGGGATCCTCTCGCTGTTCCCGCTCTACTGGCTCTTCCTCACGTCGCTGAGTCCGGCCCAGTATGTCGTGAAGGTGCCGCCGGAGATCGTGCCGCGCGAGCTGACCCTGAGCAACTACCAGCGTCTCTTCGAGACGACGCCGATCATCCGGTGGCTCGTGAACACGGTCGTGATCGCGGGTGTGATCACGGCGTTCCACCTGTTGTTCGACAGCATGGCCGGATACGCGTTCGCGAAGCGGCGCTTCCCGGGAAAGAACCTGATGTTCTGGCTCGTCGTCAGCACGCTCACGGTGCCCGCTCAGGTGACGCTCATTCCGGTGTTCTTCATCCTGCGAACGATCGGCCTCCTCGACACGTACCCGGGCGTCATCGTTCCCGGACTCGCCGATGTCTTCGGTGTGTTCCTCATGAAGCAGTTCATCCAGACGCTGCCGAGTGATCTGGAGCAGGCCGCCCGCCTCGACGGCGCGTCCGAGTGGCAGGTCTACACGCGGATCATCCTGCCGCTGTCGAAGCCCGCGCTCGCGGTGCTCGCGATCTTCACCTTCAACCGCTACTGGAATGCATTCATCTTCCCGCTCGTGATCCTGCGCGATCCGGCGAAGTACCCGGTGCAGGTCGGTCTCGCGACGCTGCAAGGAGAGTTCAATACGGACTTCGGCATGCTCATGACCGGCGCGGCCGTCGCCGCGATCCCGATGATCGTCGTGTTCTTCGCCTTCCAGCGGTACTTCATCGAGGGCATCCGCGTCGGAGGCGTGAAGGGCTAGCGCACCTGCGCGCGATCGGCCTTGCGCGTCGCGGGCAGGCTCACGCGCGGAAGCGTGATCAAGGCGCGCAGGCCCTTCGAGACGGGCCGGCGAAAGAGCGCGAACGAACCCCCGTGCGCTTCGCAGATGAGTCGCGCCAGCTCGAAGCCGACCACGCGCTCGTCGTCCTCGGCCGGACGGAGCGTCGTGTCGTTCCGCGCGACCCCGACGGAGATCGCGACTTTCACTTCAGTGGCCCGCCGCTCGGCGTCGATGCGAACGTCCTCATCGCTTGCTTGGCCCGCTTCGTCGAGCACCGCGGTGAGCGCCTGAGCGACGCGCGCGGCGTCAGCGCTCACAGTGAAAGACTGGCCCTCCTGGATGTTGGCAAAGATCCGCGTGCGGTCGGGGCGTAGGCTCACCAGCTCGGTGATGAGGGTGCGTAGGTCGACGGGCCCGAGTGTTAGGCGCAGGGGTTCCGATTGCAGCCGTCCGAGTGCCACGAAGTCCCGCGCGAGGAACTGCATCCGTTCCGCGTCACGACGCAACTCCACGAACGCGGCCGGAGGCAGAGCGGACTCTCGTTGCAGCCGATCGAGCCCGAGGGACAGTGACCCGGCTGGCCGCGGTAGCTCGCGCTCGATCACGCGCAGGAACCGCGCGCGCTGAGAATCGTTCTCCAGGAGCAACGAGCGATCTCCTCTTAGGCGCGCCGCGAGCACGGCACCCGCGCAGAACATGAAGCTGCGACTCACCCCGTTCCACAGCACGGCGCTGGCGGGCATCGCCAGCGCCGCGGCTGGGTCTGAGACGAACCACGCCGCGCTCGCGCCGACGGCCACCACCAGCCCTACGACCCTGCCGTGGAACCAGGCCGCGGGCAGCACCGCGAGGAGATACAGGAGGTCGAAGCCGTAGCTCGGTCCGGTTTGATCATCGAACCAGCCGATCGCGGCGACGACGGCGAGCCAGCCGATCGCCGCGACGAGCTGCCGAAGCCGCATCGCCGTCAGCGGGAGCGCGACGCCGAGAGCCGCGCCGCGACCGCGGTCGTGCGCAGCTTTGGGAACCTCGCACGAAGATCGGTCGCGTGCACCTGGAACAAGGCTTCCACTTCCGGCAGGCCCGCGAGCGCGTAGCGGCCCAGGGTGCGAAGCACGATGCCGGCCGCCTGACTTCCCTCGAGCGCGTCGCGGGACGCGGAGGAAACGAGGATCTGTCCGCCGTGGCCGGCGGAGCAGACGCGTGCGGCGGTATGGACGGCAATGCCGACGTAGCCGGTCTCACTGAGCGTCGTGCGACCGGTATGGATGCCGATGCGGACGCAGACCTCGACATCATCGGGCCACTCTTGCTTCTGTAGCGACCGCTGGATGTCAACCGCGGCATCGAGCGCGCGCGCCGGCTGACGGAACGCGGCGAAGAATTCATCCGCGCGCGCGTCCACCTCGTGTCCGCCGGCGTTGCGCACGCTCTTGCGGATCAAGGTTCTCACGTCACGCAGGAGCGTCGTATACGCATCACCGAGCTGGCGCAGCAGGGCCGTGGATCCTTCGATGTCGGTGAATAGGAATGTCACCGTCCCGCGCGGCAAGCTCGCGATATCCCGAGCGCGCGCCTTGATCTCGGTCTGCTGCCGCTCCTTGCGCAGCTGCCCGTCGAAGAAGCCGATCGGGACGATGCCGTACTTCTTCGCGGCCCGGAGCAGCCGTTGGCGAGCGCGCTCTCGCGCGACATCGTCCTCGAACGCGGTCTGGTCGAATCGCGCAAGCGCGTTGCGCACGTGCGACGCGTCGTGGATCGGCAGGCGCCGGCGCTTCTTCGAGTCGACGTACGCGAACGCGCTGTCGGGGAGGCGGGCGCGCGCACTGGCAGCGAGCTCTGGCACCGATTTCGACTTTACGACATCCGCTCGATCCGTCGGAGGCGGTCCGCGGTCGACGGATGCGCATCGAACAATCGCGACGCCCAGGATGCCCCGACCGTCAGTGGGCGGACGATCCACAGCGACGCGGCGAGCCGCTCAGCGTCGCTCGTAAGCGACTGCGCCCGCGGTGCGATCGATCCGGCGGCAGGATCATCCGAGCTCAGCCGACGCAAGGCGCGAATAAGACCCTCCGGATGGCGGGTCACGAGCACCGCCTGCGCGTCGGCGAGGTACTCGCGCTGCCGAGCAATGCGTGCTTCGGCCACCAGATAGATCGCCACGAACACGAGGAACACAAGGGGCGCAGGGCCCAGCGCGACCACCGCGAGGATCAAGACCGCCGCAATGGCGACCCAGTGCCAGACGACCCGAGTCGCGACGAGCGACATCACCAGACCACGGAACAGCCCCATCACCGATCGGAGGCCGACGAACGCGGACGAGAGGTGGAACAGCTCGTGGGCGAGGACGGCGTCGAGCTCGACCTCGTCGAGATCGAGCAACCGGTTCGTGACCACCAGTGTCCCGACCTGACCGACGCGCTCGATCGCGAGCGCGTTCGGATTCCCGCTGACGACAAGACGGACTGCAGGAAGTGCCTTCATGCCGAGCCCAACTGAGATCACCTCGAGTCTGCGGAAGAAGCGCTTCGTCGCCGCGGCGGGGACCATCTCGCGCGCGCCGAGGAGCTGCAGGAGTACGTCACGCCCACCGAACATCGCCGAGGCGATGAAGATGCCTAGGGAGGACACGGGGCGAACACCATCGGGCCCGAGGATCCACACAGAGATGGCGAACAGCACTGCGAGGAGGGCCGCACTGAGTGCGGCGAACAGCCGCGACCGCGAGCGATTCGCCTCGATCGCGCGATAAGCGGTCAGATCCATCGGGGCCTTAACGAACGGAACGCGCGACTGCTGCGCGGGTGTCAGCTCGCCGTGCGGTGGAGTTTCTGGGTGGCGTGGGCACGTGATGCGACGACCACCCGTTTGCGGGCGGCGTGCTCAACGGTCCAAGATCGCCGACGCACGCTGTCGAATCCGCGGTCGAAAGACCCGATCGCGCAGAAGCCCGTGACGATCGTGCCCAGCGCGAGACCGAGCACGAACGAGAGATCGATCACACGTGCGCCTTCGACTCGAGCTCCACAGAGATCTGCGCCTGGATCCGTTCACGGTTCGCGCCCCCGTGGTTCTTCGTGACCTTCTCCCTCAGGCGCGCGATCGTCTCCGCGGGCGTTGTCGTCGCTGGCTGGCCGAGCTGGTTTCGCGGTCGCGCGGTCTTCGCGTGGTCCATCACGCGGCGGTACCGGTGCGTTTGCCGGTAACGGCGCGAACGATGGCCACGATGAGCGCCGCGACCAGCACGAAGAAGACGATCGAGAGGAGCGAGGCGATCTCGACGACCGGCGTGCCGGCTGGCTGCGCGAAGATCCCGCGGAACGGAGCCACGAGCGGCTCGGTGATCCCGTAGATGGCTGAGACGAGCGCCTGCTCGGCGTTCGCCCCTAACAGCTTGAGCGTGAAGCGAACGAGAAGCAGCACCTCCAGGACGGTGAAGACGAGAGCGATCACGCGGTTCGCGGTCCAGATCGAACGGTCGGCGGGCTCCGCCGAGACGTTCACGTTCGTCGCGTTGGGACTCGGTGTCGCGGCGGGGGTACCTGTCGGTCGGTTGGACGTTGTCATTGCTACAGCGTGGGCCACCGACCCCGGGTGGTCATGACGGGTCCGTCATGCCGGTACGACGCTGATTACCGGCGTGGGATCGGCTAGACCGCGCCCGTTTCGTGTATGGGAGCGTCGCTCGTGCGCAGAGCGCCGATAAGCACAAGGAGCCCGACGGCAAAGGCCGCGCAATAGAAGGAGTGCCGGTGCATCGAGCCATCCCTTCGGCAGCCACGCTGACTCGCCTCGCGAGTCCGTTGGCTTTGCGTCCCCGCCACACGACGGCTTTGCCTTTTCGGCTACGGCCCGAGGACAAAAACAGAGGGGCCCGAAGGGGCCCCTCTGTCACGTTCGTGGCGACCGGCGCTTACTTGCCGTTGCCACCCTGACGGCCCGGGTTCCCGGGCGTCCCGCCGTTCTCGTCATTCGACCGGCTCGGGTCGCCCTGGTTCGAGTTGCCTGGATCGCAACCCTCAGGCCCGTTGCCCACGCCCTGATTGCACTTAGCCTTGCTGCTGCCGCCGGTGCCAAGGCTGCCGCCGGTGCAGCCGGTGAAGGTGCCGCCGGTGATCGACACCGCGGCTTTGGCGAGAGCCCGCCCGTTGAAGGTTCCAATGGTCGCACCGGTCACGGTGATCGCCGCACCGGCGAGGATCGTGCCGATGAAGTGCGTGCCGTTAGCGTTCGAAGTGGTCATGGTCGCCGCCGCGCGGACCCACCAAGTGACGTCACACGGGTCCGCGCCAGCGGGCATGACGACGTTGAGGTTCGTCCCCGTAAGGGCGCCACTGCCGGCCGTTCCGGTCCCGACCTTGATGAGCCAGGGCCCGCTCCCCGTGAGCGTCAACGTGGTGCGCGTGAACGTCACCCCGTTCGGGAAGCAAGTGACACCGGTCCCAAGCGAGAGCGCTGTGTCGGTGTAGGCCTCAGTGAGGATGGTCTCCGTGCACGGCACGAGCGCGAGCGCCGCGTACGCCTTGTCGAACGCAGTTACGACCCCACCGGAGACCGGCGCGATCTGCGACCCGTTGATCGTGCACGCGCCTGGCGTGATCACACCGGAGGAGCCCACGTTTCCGGTGATGGTGGCGGGGCCAACGCAGGTCACCGCCCCGCTACCCCCGCCGGCTGCACTCAGGATCGCGAAGCTACCAGCCATTCCAAGGGATGGCGCTGGAGCTGCCGCGTTCGCGGTAGATCCCGCCATCGGGAGCATGCCCATCGCGAGGACGAACGCGACCGCAGCCGTCAGCAGAAATTTCGGACCGCGGACCGTAGGACGAGCAGAAGAAGTGTTGGTCGTCATCGAGAGGAACCTTCTTTCATATCTGGCCAGACCTGTCATGCCACGCCGCCAAGCCAAGTGGCATCGAGCCGGTCTTGGCTTGGCGGTCTAGCGCCGAAGCTCGCTACGAATTCCGGATAGCTCTACGACGTAGCAGGAGGATCCCGATACCGGCCAGCGCGATGCTGAGCATCAGCAGCGGATTCACGGAGTCGTTCGTGCTTGTCGACGGCAGGACTTGGACCCCGGCGACCGCGGGGGTGGCTGTGCGCGCGGCCGCAGCTGTAGGCGCGACGGTCGCAGCAGCAGCTGTGCCGATCGGGGTCGCTGTCGGAGCGACCGTTCCGATCGGGGTCGCTGTGGCTACCGTTGGAGTGGCCGAAGGCGCAACCGTGAACGGTGGCCGCGTCGGCGGGAGCAGAACGGACGCGCCACCTGCGCATGCGGATGTCAGGAACCGATCGTTGATCAATGAGACCAGGCCATTTCGCGCCAGCGCTCTGCCGTAGACGGTGACGCTGTCCGCGATGGTGATGGATTGGAGCGCCATGATCGTTCCAACGAAAGTCGAGCCTGTTCCTAGCGTCGCCGAGCTCGTGACCTGCCAGAAGACTCTGCAAGGGCTCGCACCGTTGATGAAGCTGACACGGCTTGACGACGCCGTGACGAGGCTCGAGGACGCTTTGAAGACCCAAACAGAACTCGGGTCATTTTGGCCATCGAGCGTGAGCGTCCCGGTGAGATCGAGGATGCCCCCGCCGGAGTCGTAGACGCCGCCAACTAGGGTGAGCCCCCCGAGGGCCGTGTGACTCGCCGTCACCGGTGCACCCGCCGCAACTCCGTACGCGGTCGCGAGGTCGGCCTTGGCTTGAAGCGAGACGGCGTTAGCGGCCTCGATCGTGCCTGGTGGGAGAACCGTTCCGTCAGGAGCTCCGCCGAATCCGATCACCGCGGCAGCAGGATCGACGCCGACGCTTCCGTCGGTCGTCGTCGGGCCGGTGTTGGTCACGTGTGGGGTTCCGGCGAGGACTGAGAAGTTACCTGCCGTTCCGAGGTTGATAGTCGGAGGACCCGCGGCCTCGACGGTGCGCCCGGCCATGGCGCCGATCGCAATGATGAGCGCGATGCCGACCATCGCGACGACTGCCCTTGAGTTCTTCATCCTGGAGGCTCCCTGCGTGCGCGCGCGCACGCTCGTTGCGTCTATCTCCGTAGATGGTGGTCGCTGCGGTCGCGCGAGTCATGACCAACTCGTCACGCATGCGCGAAGGGCCGCGAGCTAGATGAAGTCCTCAGTTGGCGGAGATCAGCGCCCGCAGTGGGTAGTCGTCGACCATGAACGCGAGGAAGGCGCCGAGGAGCGCGAGTCCGACCAGCGTCCACATCCATCCCACCCGCGCAGAACGTGCTCCTTCTACGGTCGAGGGCCGCGGTTCGGCCCAGTCTTCGTTCTTGACCTCAGGAGCGAGCAGGGTCGCCATCGATGTTTCCTCCAGGTGCCGGCATCGATCGTCCGACGGCGCCCGGATTGAGTCATGACGGTTCCGTCATCCCGACGGTGGTGGCGTGTTTCCGATTCCTATCAGGTTCCGATTCCTATCAATTCGGTAACGCCGGCCGCAGGCCCGTGCGAGCATGGCGCGCTTGACCACCACACCGTGGGTGACCCAACTGCGCGCGGACCACCGCGCGTTGACCAAACGCGCGGTCACGCGCGAGGCGCGCAGGACGCGCATCGCGGGATCGGTACGTCTCGCCGATTCGCGTCACGCGGAAGAGCTCGATGCAATGCTCGCAACGATTCCCGAAGATCCGAGCGATGCCGAGCTAGCGCTTGCGCGCGGCCGCAGGGCTCTCGTGCACAACCGTTCGGACGACGCGATGCGCTGGCTGGTGCAGGCCCAGTCACTCGCGACCAGCAGGACACCCCTGGTCGTCGCACGGATCGCGTTCCTGCTCGGCAGCACATACGTCTCCCGCAATGAGCTCGTGACCGCCGATTCGATCCTTGCGTGGGCCGAAGGGATGTTGGGACGCCGGTCGGCGACCAGCGCGGATGTCCTTCATTTGCGTGCGCTGATCGCGGAGGCACGTGGCGAGCGCGATGAGTCGATGGCTCTCTATCGCGATGTGTTGAAACGAGCGAACGTGGCACTCACGCCGATCAGCAGGGTCATCGCGATGCGCAACCTCGCTGAGGCGCTCGCTCACTCCGAACCGCACGAGAGCTCGGCTCTCTACGGCCTCGCGCTGGCGGTCCTCGACGCGAATGAGTTGGACACCGCGATGCGCTGCACGATCGACAACGGCATGGGCTACGCGCTCCTCTGTGGTGGAGACATCGAGGGCGCCAGGCTCAAGCTCGGTCAGGCTCTGACCGACGCGCGACGCGTGAACAGCGCGCGCGTGCAGCTCTACGCGAGGTTCAACCTGTCGATCGTTGACGAGCTGAGCGGCGATCTTGCCCAGTCACAAGCGGGACTGCACGAAGTCGAAGCCGACGCGGAGCGGTATGGAGTCGAAGGCCTCGCGCCCTGGGTCCGTATCCGAATGGCGTGGCTGCAACTGAGATCGGGTTCGAGAGCGGCCGCTCGGACCGCGCTGCGGCAAGCGTTCCCATCTTCACCGGGTATCGGCTATCGCCACGCCGTCGCCGCGCTCAGCGCGATCTTGGATCTGGACGAACGGCGCTCATCGTCGCGCGCCGAGCTGTCCGCGCTCGCCGCCGGCTACCGCGAACGCGGCGATGCGTTGACCGAGTTCACGCTCACGCTCTGGGTCGCGCATGCGGACGCCGTTGGTGGCCGCATCGCTGCAGCTCGCAAGAATGTCGCGCGGGCGTGCACCCTCGGCGCTGCGCGAGGTTTTCGAGTCAGCACGAACTGGTGGGCGTCCGAGCTCGTGACCGTGGCGCGCGAGCACGCACCGGCGGAGTTCGGCGCGTTCGTCGAGCGGCTGATCGCGCCAACTTCGACGCCATCGCAGTCACAGGCTCGCGCAGTCGTCGTGTCTCGCGATGGCAGCATCACGATCGATGGACAGATGCTCGACGAATCGAGCTGGCGTTCGGGCCGTAGCGGAAGTGGTGTCCTCAGGCGCTACTACCGCGCACTTCTTTCGGCCTATCCGGCCGCGCTGGGCCGCGACGAGCTCGCCGACCTGCTCTGGCCGGAGAGCGAGGGCGACAAAGCGGTCCGCAATCTCTACGGAGCGACGAAGGACCTGCGAAGCGTGTTGGCTGCCGTACCCGGCATGCGGTTACAGGTGTCGGAAGGCACCTACAGCCTGATCTTCGCGAGCGAGATCGCGCTCCGTTAGGGGGTCCGGCGAGCCCCCCACCGCTCCCCCAAAGGACCACAGCACGCTTCCCGCATGCCATCACCGAGCTTCCGGCCCGACCTCGAAGGACTGCGCGGGATCGCCGTCGCCCTCGTCGTGCTGTTCCATGCACGCCTCCTCGGCGTAGTCGGCGGTTTCATCGGCGTCGACGCGTTCTACGTCCTGTCCGGCTTCCTGATCACCGGTCTACTCCTGCGCGAGCTTGCGACAAGAGGCCGTCTCGATCTCGTCGCCTTCTATGGAAGACGCGCGCGGCGGATCCTTCCCGCCGCGACCGTCGCGATCGTCGTCATCCTCGTCGCAGCGGCATTCATCGTCGCGCCCCTCGATCTCCCCGCCGTCGCGGCGGACGCGACGGCGTCCGGTCTCTTCGTCGGCAACATGCTGTTTGCGTTCCGCGCGACCGATTACTTCGCCTCGTCAACGCCCTCCCCCTTCCTGCACTACTGGTCACTCGGTGTGGAGGAGCAGTTCTATCTGGTGTGGCCGATCCTTCTACTGGTCGCGTTCCGCGCGCGCCGGCTTGGCCTCGTTGTCTTCGCGGTGTGCGTTCTCTCGTTCGTGCTGTCGATCGTGCTCACGTCAGTACAGGCGCCGTGGGCGTTCTACGGACTGCCGACCCGAGCCTGGCAGCTCGCGCTCGGCGCGCTGCTGGCTCTGCATGGCCCGGCGCTCGCGCGGCTCCCTTCGGCGCTGATCGCGATCGGTGGTTGGTTGGGGATCGCGCTCCTGGGCATCGCGGCGGCGCTGCTCGATCCCACGACGGGCTATCCAGGATTCGCCGCGCTCCTGCCAACGACCGCCGTCGCGCTGGTGATCCTCGCCGGAGGCCGACACGGTGGACCCGGCCGACTCCTCGCTGTTGCGCCGCTTCGACTTCTTGGCCGCATCAGCTTTTCGCTCTACCTCTATCACTGGCCTGTGCTCGTGCTCGCATCCGTCTTGGTCGGGGAGCTCTCGCCGGTCCTGCGCTGGTCGTTGGTGGGTCTTTCCGTCGCCGCAGCCGCGGCGAGTTGGAGGCTTGTCGAAGAGCCGTTCCGCCGGGCTCGCCTGCTGCGTCCGCGACGGTCCTTCGTGTTCGGATCGAGCGCGATCTGCATGGTCCTCATCGCGGCGCAGCTCATGGGCGTGCTCGGCGCTTCCTCGGTCGCGGCGAGCAACATCGTCCACACCGATGCCGTGGAGACTCAGGACGTCATCACGGCATCGCAGGTGTCCTCCCTTCCGAACGAGGCCACCGCCGCGCCCGCTACGGTCACGGCGACGTCCACTCCGACAGCGGCGCCGACGATGGCACCGGTGCCGCACGAACTGCGTCCACGCCTCGGTGACGTCCGTCGCGATGTCGATGGATTGAACGAGCGCGGCTGCGGTCTCTCCCTCGCCGGCAGCCAGCCACCGCTCTGCACGCTTGGCACGGCGGAAGGCGCGATCACCGTCGCGCTCGTCGGCGACTCGCACGCGGCGCAGTGGTTCCCGGCGCTGGACGTCATCGCGCAGCAGCGCGGCTGGAAGATCCTGCCGTTCACGAAGGACTCATGCATCTTTCTCGACATGCGCATCGTCTCGCTGCACCTCGAGCGCGAGTACAACGAGTGCACGCGCTGGCGCGATCAGGTCGTCACCGCGTTGCAGCGCGCACAGCCCGACCTCGTCGTCGTCGCTTCGAGTCGCTGGGTCCATCCGGTCGATCCCGCCGACGCCGACCCGCAGCGCCAGTCCGACGCGATGGTCCGGCTGCTAAGGGCGCTGCCCGGCCGCGTCGCGATCATCGCCGACACACCGCTGAGCGCGGTGGACGTACCGGCGTGCCTCTCGCGCACGGATCGCACCGCGGCGGACTGCGCGACAGCGCGTGGATACGCGCTCACCGCGCACCTCGCGCGGGATGGGCGCGCCGCGGCAGCGCTCGGCGCGACGCTGATCGATCCCACGCAGTGGCTCTGTGGTCCTGACGTCTGCCCTGCGGTGATCGATTGGACCATCGTCTATCGCGACGACCATCACCTGACCGCGACGATGGCGCGTCGGCTGGCCCCGCTGCTGGAGTCAGGACTCATGGAGGCCCTATCAACCGTTCGTTGATCGTTGCCGTAGCAGTGATCGCCGTAGCTGGATGCGGCGACGCTAGGTCGCCTGTCGGCTCCGCAGCGTCGCCGTCGGCGATCCCAAGTCCGAGCGCCATTCCTCCACGCGTCGTCAGTGTCTCGGGTAGTGAGGCCGCGCTCACGATCACCTACGACCGACCGATGAAACATGGTCTCGCGTGCGGCACCGAGGGCTTCACCGCCGGTCACAAGAACACGATCGATGCCTTCGAGATGAACATCACTTCGCGCTACTACACGTCTCCCGACGCTGACTTCGACGAGTTGCTCAGCTCGATGTGGGTCGCATCGCTGAACGCCGACTGTTCCGCGGTGACGTTCACCTTCGTCCACGGCATCGCTCCGGGCACGTATCCCCTGTGGATCAGCAAGGTGCAGGATCTTGCAGGCAGCGGACTGGCTGCCGACCCCACCAGCGTCACGGCCACGGTCCTCGAGGGCGCGCCGCCACGCATGCAGCTCGTACAGCAGTGGGAGAACCACGCTTTGATCGAGTTCAGCGAGCCGATCAAGAGAGACCTCGCTTTGGATGTGGCGCGCTACCGGTTCGACAGCGCTCCACTCGCAGCAGGGTCGACGGTCACTTGCCGGATCGTCTCCTGCGCCGCTGTCGAGATCACGCTGCCCTCGCCGCGCGCGCGTCCACCGAAGACGGTCACGGTCATCGGCTTCGAAGACCTCGCCGGCAAGCCATTCGCCCCGGGAACAGAGGCGCGCGACGTCGATCTGATGGCCGGCCAATGAAAACACGACGACCTGACTTACAGCCCTAGCATCTTGGTCGCGAAGAGTCCTACGACGCCGCCCACACCGCCGCCGAGCGCGTATCCGACCGCAAGCGAGGCGCTCCGTCCCGCGACCATCTGGCGGACCGCCAGGTACGACACGCCGGCGAGCATGACGTTCGCGGTGAAGCTTGGCCCGTAGGCGACCATCACGGCGGCACGCTCCTGCGCGACCACGAGCACGTTCAGCACGACCTGGAACGTGAACAGCGAAAGGAAGCCACGCACGGTCGGGCTCAGCAGAAGCCAGCTCGGCCGGGTCACCCGGGGGATCGCCCGGCCCCTGGTCATTTCGATCACCGCCATCGCCCGACCTCCTTCGGTTCTCGGTGCTTAGACGCTGTCGGGCGGCAAAAGTCATCGCGCCGCGTCAAAAGGCGGTAGATCGCTGGACCGGACTAGCATCGCGAGCATGCGCGACAGCGGTCCAGCAGCGGCTCCCCACCGGGCGGCGACCAGTGAGCGCCGCCCCCTCACGATCCTGTTCGCCGACCTCGCCGGTTCGACCGCGATCGCGGAGAAGCTCGACCCCGAGGACTGGACGGGCATCGTCGGCAAGGCATTCGCGCGTTTGAATACGGTCGCCGCACGCTACGACGGGACGGTCGCGCGGCTCATGGGCGACGGCGTGCTCGTCTTCTTCGGCGCGCCGGTCGCGCATGAGGACGACCCCGAACGCGCGGTGCGCTGCGGACTCGACATGGTCCGAGAGATCGCCGGCTCAGCGGGCGACGATCACATTCATCGCGACGTCCAGTTGCAGGTCCGGGTTGGCATCAACACCGGCCCCGTCGTCGTTGGCATGGTCGGGACCGACATAGCGCGCGAATACACCGCGATGGGGGACGCGGTGAACGTCGCGGCGCGCATGCAGGCCGCCGCGCCGCCTGGCGGCGTGATGATCACCGCGGCGACGTACAGGTTCGTCGCGCCGCTCGTCGACGCGACCGACGCGGGTCCGCTCGAGCTCAAGGGCAAGGCTGAACCCGTCCACGCATATCGCATCAACGGTTTGCGCGCCGGCGCCGTGGGCACGCGCGGCCTGGGGACCGAGGTCCATTCGACGATGATCGGGCGCGACCAGCAGCTGAAGCGTCTGCGCGACGCGTTCGCGATCGTGAGGGCACGACAGGGCCGGGTCGCCTCGATCCTCGGCGAGCCGGGCATCGGCAAGAGCCGGCTCCTCGCCGAGCTGCGCGCGCATGTCACGGCGTCCGATCCGTCCGCGCACTGGATCGAGGCGCGCTGCCTCTCGTACGGACGCACGCTCCCGTATCACCTCGTGCTCGATCTCGTCCGGTCGTGCATCGGAGTCGCGCCGACCGCGGATGAGCCCGAGGTACGCGCCGCGCTCGAACGGCAGACGAAAGCGTGGTTCGGCGACGCGTGGTCGGACGCCTATACGTACCTTGGCCATCTGCTGTCGATCCAGCTCGACCCTGAGGTCCGCGCCCGCGTTTCGGGGCTCGAATTCGAGACGGTCAAACGCTACGTCTCGTCGATCATCGCGGTGGTGCGCACGCTCGCGGGCACCGGTCCGGTGATCCTCGCGTGCGAGGACCTGCACTGGGCGGATGCCGCGTCCGTGGATGCGATCCAGCAGCTACTGCCCCTGGCGAACGAGCTGCCACTCTTCATCGTCGCGACGTCACGTCTCGACCGCGAGAGCCAAGGCTGGCGACTGGTCTCCGCGGTGCGCGACGGCTTCGGCGAGGCGCTCGTCGAAGTGCGTCTGGAACCACTCTCGGGAGACGACACGCGCACGCTCGTCGCGAACCTGTTGCCCGTCGAGTCCTTGCCGCAGCAGACGCGCGATCACATCCTCGAAAAGTCAGAGGGCAATCCATTCTTCGTGGAAGAGGTCATCCGCATGCTCATCGATCGTGGCGCGATCGTGCGCGAAGCTGACCGCTGGGTCGCGACGGCACGGGTCTCGGATGTCGAGATCCCCGACACGCTTCAGGGACTGCTGCTCGCGCGGATCGACCGGCTGCCACCGGAAAGCAAGCGGACGCTGCGGGTCGCCGCGGTGATCGGTCGCCAGTTCGGCGTCACGATGCTCGAGCGGCTCCTGGAGGCGACGACCGGATGAGCGCTCGCAACGAGCTCGGGAACTTGGAGGCGAGCGGACTCGTGCAAGTGGCAGCGCTCGAGCCTGAGCTCGAGTATCTCTTCAGACACGCACTCGTGCAGGATGCCGCGTACAGCTCGCTGCTGAAACAGGACCGGCGGGCCCTGCACCGCCTCGCCGCGGACACGCTGCTCACGCTGTATCCCGAGAGGCGTGCTGAGCTGGCCGCGGTCATCGCGATGCACTTCGAACGCGCCAGCGATCCCGCCGCGGCGGTCGAGCACCTCGTCGTCGCCGGCGAGCACGCGCTGGAGCGCTTCGCGAACCGCGAGGCCCTCGCCTTCTTCGATCGTGCCGAGGCGGATCTCACTGACGAGGATCCGCGGATCGACCTGCGACTGCGTGCTGCGCTCGGCGCCGCCAAGGTGGCCTGGACGTTCGGAGGCGGCGAGGCGCCGACCCATCGGCTCGAGCGTGCACTCGCCTTCGGCGAAGAGGGCGCGGATCCGAAGATCGTCGGCGACGCGTATTTCTGGCTCGCATTCCTCCGGCGTCTGAGCGGCGAGCGTCCCGACACGAGTCCGGAATTGAAGCACGCGGCCGAGCGCGTGGCGCAGATCGGCCGGGCGCGCGGAGATCCTCTGGCCGATGCCATCCCGAACGCGTTCGCGGGCGTCGGGATGATGGGCACCGGTCAGCTGCGCGAGGGCGCGCGGCTTCTGTCCGAGTCGATCCCGGCGATCGTCGAGCACGGCGATCCGCTCTCGTCGGCGATCCTCAACGGATTGTTGTCGGTCACGTACGCACGACTAGGCGAGTTCGCCGCGGCGGAGCGTGCGTCAGCCGAAGCCGAACGCCTCGCGCAGAGCGGCGATCCCATCGCGATCCTGGATGCGAAGATCGTGCGGAGCGCATTGCTCATCGAGCGCGGTGATGTCGCCGAGGGCGAGGCGCTCGCATCGGCATGCGCGGTCCGGTCTGAGGAGCTCGGGGCGGTGGCCTGCGCTGTCTCGTCGAACGTGATGTCCGGCCTCGCCCATCTCGCCCGTGACGACGCTGCCGGAGCGAAGGCGCCGCTGGAGCGCAGCGACGAGCTCGCGCAGGTCACCAACATGGAGCCATTCCGGACGCTCACCCAGGGCATGCTCGGATCGGTGCGGACCCAGCTGGGAGACATCTCCGGTGGGGTCGCCGCGTGGACGCTGGCCCTGGGCCTGGCCCACGCGATGAACGACCGCTACGGCGAAGCGCTGACCCTGTGGCATCGGGCACGCACGCGTGCGTCCGCTTCGCCGCCCGATCGCGCGGCTGCGCTCGCGGACCTCGATGCCGCGATCGAGCTGCTGGAGCTGATGGAGGCGCGGCCGTCGCTCGCGCGCGCGCTGCGCCTTCGCGCGCAGATCCTTCGAGCGTTGGCCCGGGCGGCAGACGCCGACGTCGCGGACAAGCGATCGAAGGCGATCGCCGCAGAGCTGGGACTCAAGGATTTCGCCACGCCATAGCGCGGACTACTCCGCGACCGGACGCGCTATCAGAGAACTGAGCCGACGGGCAGACTCGAACTGCCGACCGGCGGTTTACGAAACCGCTGCTCTACCAACTGAGCTACGTCGGCGCGGATTTCCTAATGATTCTCGCATGGTCTGAACGTGAACGCGACGGTCCAAAGAAATGTTGCTCTGTCCCCCGGCGTGCTGGGGGCGATTCCCCTAGTCGTCTCGGGGATCTACCGAGCGGTGACGCAATGGTTCGGGGTCCGCGCCCAATAGTTGTGGCTGTTGCCGTTTCTTGTGCTCGTCCTCGACATGACGTTCCCTCCCGGATCTTGTGATGCCTCGAGTCCCCGTTTCCCTTACGACGAATTCCGGGAAGGAGTGGTCCTCTCGACCTTCAAACACGCCGTCGCGCCCACTCAGCCCGCTCCTAGACTCGCGCCATGCCGGAGGAGCGGAAACTCGCGACAGTCCTGTTCGCGGATATCGTCGGCTCGGCGACCCTCGCCGGTGAGCACGATCCCGAGCGCATCCGTGCGGTCTTCCGACGCACCTTCGACCACCTTCGCGGAGTCATCGAGACGTACGGCGGGACGGTGGAGAAGTTCATCGGGGATGAGGTCATGGCGGTCTTCGGTGTGCCGGCCGCGCACGACGACGACGCACAGCGGGCGGTTCGCTGCGCCCTCGGCATACGAGAGGCGACCGCGGCGTTCGAGCCCGCGGCGCGCCTCGAGGTCGCACTTCGGATCGGGGTGAACACGGGCGATGTCATCGCGAGCCTCTCATCCGGTGACCAGAACATGGTCACCGGTCAGGCGGTTAACGTCGCAGCACGCCTGCGTGCGGCCGCGAACCCCGGCGAGATCCTCGTCGGGGCACTCACCAAACGTCTCACCGATCGCGCGGTCCGCTACGGCGAGCGGCGCGTCATCGCGGCGAAGAACATCGGCAGCCTGGAAGCCTGGCCGGCGGCGTCCGTAGTTACCGCGACGCCGGAACAGGACCGTGGTCTCACCGGCCTGCGGGCGCCGCTCATCGGTCGCGACGGAGAGCTGCGGCTGCTCGACGAAACGTTCCGGCGCCTGTCAGGACAAGAGCGCCCGTATCTCGTGACGGTCTTCGGTCCGCCGGGGTCCGGCAAGTCACGTCTCGCCGAAGAGTTCCTCGCGACGCTCGGCGAGGCTCGAGTGCGGCGCGGGCGGTGCCTGCCGTACGGGGAGGCGATCACCTTCTACGCGCTGCAGGGCATGCTCCGCGAGGACATCGGCGTCGCGGCGAACGCCTCGCACGATACCGCGCTTGTCGCGCTGGACGAGGCCATCGGCGAGGTCTTCGGCGACGACCCGGACGCGGATGCGGTCAAGCGGCGCATCGCGGTGATCGTCGGTCTCGCTGAGGCGAAGGACGTGCTCGCCGATGTGGCCGAAGGCGAGATCGGAGACGAGCTGCGCTGGGGCATCCGCCGCTACTTCGAGCGCCGCGCCGCGAGCGGACCGCTGGTGCTCCTGTTCGAGGACATCCACTGGGCCGAACTCCGCATGCTCGAGGTCATCGAGGACCTGGTTGAGTGGTCCCGCGCGCCGATGCTGATCCTGTGCCTCGCCCGCCCCGACCTCCGCGAGGCTCGCCCGAATTGGGGTGGTGGCGCGACGAACGTGGCGGCAATCGCGCTCTCACCCCTCACCAGCGATGAGAGTCGAAAACTCATCGCCGAGCTGCTGACGATCGACGAGCTGTCCGAGAAGCTCCGGACCGAGGTCGTCACACGCGCCGAGGGCAATCCGCTCTATGTCGAGGAGTTCCTTCGGATGCTAATGGACTCCCGTCGCATCGAGCGGGATGGCCGCTGGGTGGCGGCCGCGGGTGTCGAGACGGTAGACGTCCCGCCCACGCTGCAGGGCATCATCACCGCGCGCCTCGACCGGGTGCCACCTGCGGTGAAGGCGCTCATCCAATGCGCCTCCCTTCCGGGCCGTGAGTTCACCACCAGCGCGCTCGCCGCACTCGCCGGGGAGTCACCGAAACCTGCCGACCTTCGAGAAGCGGTCAGGCGCGATCTGCTCGTCGAGGCGGACGAGCGCTCGGCGGTCGGGGCTGGGCGGGCGTACCGGTTCAAGCACGTGCTCATCCGGGACGTTGCCTATTCGACCCTCCTCAAGGCCGAGCGGTCCGTGTTGCACGACCGCTATTGCCGCTGGCTCGAGACCACGTTCGCTGAGCGCACCGCCGAGATCGGCGACGTGCTCGCCTTCCACGCCGAGCAAGCCGCTCTCCTTGCGAGCGAGGTGGACGGCGATGCTGTCCAGTTCCTCGGCAGGCGTGCCTTCGACCTGCTGCTCGAGGCCGCAGAGCGGGCCTGGAAGCGCGACGACAACCACGCCGCGGCGAATCTTTACGACCGCTGCGTGCGCATCGCTTCGATGATCGACGTGTCACCGCAGGCGCGGCTCCAGGTGGATGGGATGACCGCGCTCCTCCGCTGGTTGCAGGAAGGCGAATCCTGGGTGCCGCGAGTGGATGAGCTCATCGAAGAGGGTCGTCGGATCCGACCGAGCGGAACGCTAGCGCTTCTGCTCATGCACCGCGGAATGACCGAGCTGGAGCGGAACCTCGACGGTGCGCGCGCGATTTTTGCGGAAGCACTATCGGTCGCTCGGGCCACCGGCGATCCCGAGATCGTTTCGCAAGTCTGGTGGGCGAGCTGGCTGCCCGCGGTCTGGGTAGGCGACCTAGACGGAGCCGAAGGTGTGCTCGTCGAGGCGGGCGACTACGAACGCGCCAACCGGCTCGTCCACCGGCGCGCGCGTTGGCTGGGACGGTCGGCGGAACTGAAACGTTGGCGCGGTCAGTTCTCGGCGGCCACGGTCGACCTCGAGGAGGCCGGCCCGCTCGTCGAGGCGAGTCGCTCCAGGTTCCAGCGCCAATTCCGGCTGTTGGTGATGTCGCGGCTGGCGACCGACGTGGGCGATCACGAAAGGGCGATCGCGTACGGCACGGAGAGCCTTGGGGTCGCTGAAGAGATGGGTCTTCCGGAATCGATTGGGGGCAGCTGCTGGGCGCTCGGAGAAGCCTTCCTGGATGCGGCCGACCACGAGCGTGCCCGGGCCACCCTCGAGCAGAGCATCGCGTCGTTTGGTCCGAACAACCGCGGTCAGCGGCCCACGCTGCTGGCAGACCTCGCCCGTGCGCGCGTTGGCCTCGGTGACATCTCCACTGCCGTGTCGCACGTCGCGGAGGCTGAGTTGATCGTCCTCCCATACGATGCCGAAGCCGTCGCGGGTGTGCGGACAGCCGCGGCTATCGTCGCGGCGCGACTGGGCGATTCGGTCGGGGCAGAGGCGCGCTTCCGGGAAGCGATCGGCGGCATCGCTAAGACACAGTTCGGGGTCTCCACCGCGCCGACGAGGCTCGCCTTCGCGCGGTTTCTCCTGGCGCAGAAGCGCGGCGCCGAGGCTCGCGACCAGCTCGCGGCCGCACGCAGTTTCTTTTCCGATCCGCTCGCGTTCCGTCGGCGAGACGAGATCGATGCTCTCTTGAAGCAATGCGATGCAGTGCGCGCCTAGGCTGAGGCGTCCAAGCGAGTTAGGAGTCGAGGTCGGGTGCGCGTGCAGTTTTTCTTTGCGGTCCGTGAGCGCACGCAGCATCCACACAACGGTTCGGTGTGACGGATGCGGTGCCTGCCGCCCGTCGTTGCGCCGATTCCGAATGTTGCTTGGATCTTCGCGGTGATCAAACACATGAAGTTACGAAACCGCTGCTCTACCAACTGAGCTACGTCGGCTAGGAGGCCGAGGGGGACAAGTTTACTGAAAAGCCCTCGTTGCAAGTGCACAGCGCCGCTTACCGCTGTCCGGTCGGGACTATCCTGCGCGCCAAGGCGGCGCCGGTCGGCACAGGGCGCCGAATGTAGGGAGGAGGACATGGTGACCGCACGTCTCAAACTACCCGTCGCGCTCTTGGTGATCGCGACCCTTGCGGGTTGCGCCGCGCCACCCAGTACCGGCCCGGCGCCGACAACAGCCGCGTCGGCCTCGGCGGCAGCGGGGCCACAGAAGGGCGGCACGCTTCGCATCGGCTACGGCGCTGAGGTCGACAACCTCAACGCCTTCACGAGCCAGTTCCTCACCGACATCGAGCTCACGATGGTCGAGGGGCTGATCGTCAGCAACGACAAGAACGAGTACATCCCCGTGCTCGCCAAGCAAGTCCCGACCGTCGCGAACGGTCTGGTCAAGACGCGGGCGGACGGCAAGCTCGAGCTGACGTGGCCGCTGCAGCAGGGCGTGATGTGGCACGACCAGGTCCACGAGTTCACCGCCGATGACGTGTGCTTCACCTGGAAGTACGTCGTCAGCGTTGGCTCGGAGGTCTACAACCGCAACTCGTACCTGCCGATCAGCGATTGCCGCGTCCAGGACAAGTACACGGCCGTGATGGTCTGGGACAAGCCATCGGCCATCTACAACGGCCTCTTCGAGGCGATCCTGCCCAAGTACATGCTCGAGGGCAAGGACATCGTCAAGTACGACCCGTACAACCGCAGTCCCGTCGGAACTGGGCCGTACATCTTCTCCGAGTGGAAGTCTGGCGAATACGTGCGCGTGAAGCGCAACCCCAACTACTGGCGTGGGACGCAGTATCCCTACGCGGACGAGATCGTCTTCCGCTTCATTCCCGATATCAACACGAGGCTCAATGCGGTGAAGGCAGGCGAGGTCGATTTCGCGCAGATGACACCGACCCAGGTCAAGGACGTCAAGGATCTGCCGAACTTCAATCTCACCCTCGTCCAGCAGAACTCGTGGCAGCACTTCGACATGAGCATCAAGACCGAGCGCGGCGCGCGGATCTTCGGTGACAAGAACGTGCGCCAAGCTTTGTTCATGCTCATCGACAAGAAGACCATCGTGGAAGGCGTGCTCGAAGGGACCGTCCAGGTCGCCGACACGGTCGCGCCGACCACGAGCCCGTTCTTCAACCCGAACGTCAAGAAGTACCCGTACGATCCGACGGCGGCCAAGAAGCTGTTGGACGACGCGGGCTGGAAGGTCGGTGCGAGCGGCATTCGCGAGAAGGGCAGCGACAAGCTGCAGCTGACGGCGCTACTGAGCTCGGCCGACGCGATCGGGAAGCTGTACTGGCAGGTCATCCAGCAGAACATGAAGGCGGCCGGCGTCGACATCCTGATCGACACCAAAGAAGCCGCCGCGCGCTCAACGGTCTGGCGATCGGGACAATGGGAATTGCAGATCTCCCGTTGGGTACTGCCCGCCGACCCGAGCGTGACCGGGCTCTACTCGTGCAAGGGCTCCAACAACATGACTGGCTTCTGCGACCCCGTGATGGACGAGCAGATGATCAAGTCGGATGAGGAGCTCGACCCTGCCAAGCGGAAGGCGTTCCTCTTCAAGGCGCAGGAGCTCCTCGCGGAGAACGCGTTCTCGCTGCCGGTCTACTACAACGTGAACCCCATCGTGACGAGCAAGAAGCTCGGCAACTTCAAGGCAAGTGGCACGAACCTCGGTAGCTTCTGGAACGTCTACGAGTGGTACCTGAATAAGTAGCGCGTTCTAAGGGGAACTGCCCGGGTCACTCCGGGCAGTTCCCCGGCACGGGGAGAGCACATGAGCAGGTACGTCCGCCGCCGCCTCATACAGATGGTGCCGCTGCTCTTTGGGATCTCCGTGCTGATCTTTGTGCTCATCCAAGCGGCACCCGGCGGACCCGAGGCGATCTTTCTCGAGAACCGGCTCTTCATCGACCCGCAGGTCATCGAAGCGTTCCGGCAGAGGCTGGGACTCGATCAGCCCATGCCGGTCCAATACGTACGCTGGCTGACCGCAGTTCTAAGTGGAGACTTTGGCATCAGCTTCACGACCGGGCGTCCGGTCGGCGTGATGATCCTGGAGCGGTTGCCGGCGACCCTCGAGCTCATGACCGTGTCGTTCGTGTTCGCGGCCGTGATCGCTCTGCCACTCGGCGCGTACAGCGCCGTCAAGCAGTACAGCCTCTTTGACTTCGCGGCCACGACCACGTCGTTCCTCGGCATCGCGATGCCGGTGTTCTGGTTCGCACTCATCCTTCAACTCCTGTTCTCGGTCCAGCTCGGCTGGCTGCCAACGTCAGGCCGGGACACGATCGGTGACGGTTCAGTCCCGGATCAGGTCCGCCACCTCGTGCTGCCGGCGTTCGTCCTCTCGATACGCCACATCGCTGGCTGGTCGCGCTACATGCGCTCGTCACTGCTGGACGTGATCCGCGCGGATTTCATCCGGACGGCTCGGGCCAAGGGGCTGCGCGAACGGATGGTGCTCGTCCGGCATGCGGTGAAGAACGCGCTCATTCCGGTCGTTTCGATCATGGCGCTCGACCTCGCCGGCCTCTTCTCCGGCGCGGTCATCACCGAAACGATCTTCGCGTGGCCGGGGATCGGGCGCCTGTTCGTCCAGGCGATGTTCTCGCGCGACTACCCGCTGCTCATGGGCATCCTGATGATGAGCTCGTTCCTGGTGGTCTTCTTCAATCTGCTCGCGGATGTGGTCTATGGATGGCTCGATCCGCGCATCTCGTACACATGAGCACTCAGGCGCGCGCCACCACGGCGAGTGAGCTCCGGTCGTTCGTCGCCGTTTCGCAGAAGCGGCTGTTCTGGCGCCAGTTCCGGCGGCACCGGCTCGCGCTCATCTCATCCGCGGTGCTCCTGATCCTCGCTGCCATGGTCATCCTGGCTCCGCTCATCGCGCCATATGCGTTCGACGCGATCGATCCGACCCAGTTCCGAAAGCCGCCTTCGGCGGCGCACATCATGGGTACCGACGACATCGGACGCGACCTGTTCACGCGTCTCCTGTACGGCGGACGGATCTCGCTTGCGATCGGGCTGTTCAGCGCGCTCGTCGGCACCGGCGTCGGAACACTTTTCGGGGCGCTTGCCGGCTACTACGGCAAAGGCATCGACAACTTCATCATGCGCGTGACCGACGTCGCGTTCTCGATCCCGTCGCTGCCGCTGCTGATCATCCTGAGCGCGTACGCGAAGTCCGCGATCCCGGTGATGATCCTGGTCATCGGGCTCCTCAGCTGGATGTCCACCGCACGGATCGTTCGCGCGACCGTTCTGTCGATCCGCGAACGCGACTTCACGCTGGCTGCCCGCGCCGTCGGCGCGCGCGACGCACGCATCATCACCCTGCACATCCTGCCGAACGCGCTCGCTCCGATCATCGTCGGTGCGACGCTCGGCGTTGGTGGCGCGATCATCGCCGAATCGTCGCTCAGTTTCCTTGGCCTCGGTGTGCAGGTGCCCACGCCAAGCTGGGGGAACATGCTCCAGGACTCGCAGAGCACCATGTCCAGCCGACCATGGCTCACGATCTTCCCGGGTATCGCGATCCTCATCACTGTCCTCGGCATCAACTTCGTGGGAGACGGACTGCGCGACGCTCTCGATCCGACCATCCGCTCATGACGAGGTGAACGCGACTACCATGCGCGCTCTCGCGGCTGACCAGCGGACATCTTGGCGTTTGGGGAGGCACAGATGACGGACAAGCTGCGCGTCGGCGTGATCGGAGCTGGTCGCTGGGCCGGGTTCGCCCACCTACCTGGTTGGAAGCGCTCGCCGCTCGTCGATCTCGTCGCGGTCTGCGACGTCGATCGCGAGAAGGCGGAGGCACGCGCGAAGGAATTCAGCATCCCGGACGTCGAGACCGACTACCAGAAGCTGCTTTCCCGGCGGGACATCGACGTCATCGACATCGTCACGAGCGGCGACAACCACGAGCCGCTGACCTTTGACACGCTCAACGCCGGGAAGCACTGCCTGGTGGAGAAGCCGGTCTGCCACGACTACCGAGACGTGTGGCGCGCGCACGCGCTCGCGACGTCGAAGGGACTGAAGACGAAGGTCGGCCTGACGTTCCGCTACGCGCCGGCCATGCAGTACATGTACTCCCTCATCGAGGACGGCTTCATCGGCGAGCCGTACATCTTCAACGGCTGGGAGCAGAACTCGCAGTGGATCGACCCGGCCGCGCCGAGTCGCTTCATGCGTCAGGACACGGGCGATGCACCGATCAAGGTCGGCTCGCTCGAAGGCTACGGCGCGCCGACGATCGACATCAGTCTGTGGCTCATCCAATCAAAGGTCACCAGCGTCGTCGGCATCCTCAAGAACTTCGTGCCGAAGCGTCTCAACCCAGACGGCAACTGGGTCCGCACGAACGTCGACGACGGGGACGTCTACATCGGCGAATACGCGAACGGCGCGATCTGCTCGATGCAGTCCTCATACGTCACGGTCGGTAACTACCCCGGCATCGAGGCCCGCGTCTTCGGCTCGAAGGGCGCGCTCATTTGTCGGCTCGTGGAGGAGTTCGGGGAGTGCCAGACGCTCAAGAGCGCCACGCCCGACGCCGTGGAGTTCGTCCCGGTCGAAGTTCCAGCGTCCTACTTCCCACACGGGTACAAGAAGGGCGAGTCATGGCGCTCGCAGTTCTACGCGAATCTCGTCCACAACTTCGCGAAAGAGATCACCGACGGTGGCGAGGCAAACCAGGGCAACTTCGCGCAGAGCGCGCGCGTGCAGGAGATCATCAACGCCGTCGAGCGTTCGTATCGCGAGCGCCGCTGGGTCGACCTGCCTTTGGACGGCGGAGTCGGGGACTGAGCGAGCGGCTGCGTGTCGGCGTCATCGGCGCGGGCCGCTGGGCCACCGCGGCGCATCTGCCCGGACTCACACGGACGCCGCTGTGCGACGTCGTCGTGCTCTGCGACCTCGATCGCGATCTGGCGAAGGCGAGGGCACAGCAGTTCGGCATTCCCGAGATCGAGACCGACTACGAGCAGGTGCTCCGCCGCGGCGACATCGATGTCGTCGACATCGTCACGCGCGGCAAAGACCGCGGCGAGAATCATCAAGAGCTCACGTTCGCAGCGCTCGACGCCGGAAAGCACGTCCTCTGCGAGAAGCCGGTCTGCCACGACTACCGCGACATCCGGCGCGCCCACGAGCTCGCCGCGAGCAAGGGCCTCAAGACGAAGGTCGGCCTCACGTTCCGCTACGCGCCCGCGGTGATGTACATGCAGGCGCTCATCGCGGAAGGGTTCGTGGGCCAGCCGTTCATCTTCAACGGCTTCGAGCAGAACTATCAGTGGATCAATCCCGACACACCGATGGACAAACGCGCGCACAAGGATCGTTCCGAGGGCGGTGAGATCAAGGGTCACGACTCCCGGCCGGAGGCGATACAGGTGCTGTCGCTGGAGGGCTACGGCGCGCCCGTCATCGACATCGGCCTGATGAGCGTTGGGAGCGGGCTCGAGCGCGTCGTCGGAACGCTGAAGAACATGATCCCCTACCGCCGCCGCACCAATCTCGACACCGAACGCGAGCGCATCAATGTCGACGACGCCGACATCTTCATCGGCGAGTGCGAGAACGGCGCCGCGTTCTCGGTGCAGTCCTCGTACGTGACGGTCGGCAACTACCCCGGCATCGAGGCCAGGATCTATGGGTCGGAAGGTGCGCTCATCTGCCGACTCGTGGACGAATTCGGTGAGTGCGAGACGCTGCACGGCGCAACGCCCGCGGCGGTCGAGTTCGTGCGCATGCCGATACCTGAGCGATTCTTCCCGCCCGGAATCGGGCCGGGCGAGCCCTGGCCGTCGCTGTTCTACGGCAACCTGGTCCACAACTTCATGCAGGAGCTCATCGACGGGAACGACGCCAACCAGGGCAACTTCGCACAGAGCGCGAGCGTGCAGGAGGTCATCAACGCGGTGGCGCTGTCGCATCGAGAGCGGCGCTGGGTCGACCTGCCGCTGCCGCGAGGCGACTGATGATCAAAGAGAAGCTGCGCGTCGGCGTCATCGGCGCGGGACGCTGGTCCCGGAGCGCTCATCTCCCCGGCTTCACGCGCTCGCCACTCTGCGACGTGGTGATGGTCTGCGACCTCCACGAAGATCTCGCGCAGGCCGCGGCGAAGGATTTCGGCATCCCCGAGGCCGTGACGGATGCAGAGAAGGTCCTGAGCCGCCGGGACATCGACGTCATCGACGTCGTGACGCGCGGCGGGTCCGACGGCCACGAGGAGCTCACATTCGCAGCCCTCGAGGCCGGGAAGCACGTTCTGGTGGAGAAGCCCGTCTGCCACGACTACAAGGACGTGTGGCGCGCGAACGAGCTGGCGCGCTCGAAGAACCTCAAGACGAAGGTCGGCCTGACGTTCCGTTACGCGCCGGCGGTCCGCTACATGTTCGAGCTGATCCGCGATGGCTTCATCGGGAAGCCGTTCGTCTTCAACGGCTACGAACAGAACTCGCAGTGGCTCGACCCGGACAATCCGATGGACAAGCGCATCCACCGCACGCGGCCGGTCGGCGAGAAGCCGCGCGGAACCGATCCGCGGCGTGAGGCGATCGAAGTGGCATCCCTCGAGGGATACGGCGCGCCCACGATCGACATCGGCCTCTCGTGCACCGGGAGCGACCTCACACAGGTCGTCGGGATCCTGGGCAACATGATCCCCTACCGTCGGCCGACGAACCTCGACACGGAACGTGTTCGCATCAACATCGACGACGCGGACATGTTCATCGGCGAGTGCGCGAACGGCGCGCTCTACTCGCTGCAATCGAGCTTCGTCACGGTCGGCAACTATCCCGGCATCGAGGCGCGGATCTACGGATCCGAGGGCGCACTGATCTGCCGCCTCGTCGAGGAGTTCGGTGAGTGCCAGACGCTGCGCGGCGCGAAGCCGAACGCGGTCGAGTTCGTCCCGATGCAGATCCCCGAGCGGTTCTTCCCGCCCGGCTACACGCCGGGTGAGCCCTGGCCATCCCTCTTCTACGCGAACCTCGTGCACAACTTCATGCAGGAGATCGTCGACGGCGGCGAGGAGAACCAGGGCAACTTCGCGCAGAGCGCAAAGGTCCAGGAGATCATCAACGCGGTCGCTCTCTCGCACCGCGAGCATCGCTGGGTGGACCTGCCGCTCGATGGGAGGACACCGTGAGCCCGGCCAACCTGCGCCGCAGCGTTGCATGGCAGGACTTCCCGCTCGCAGTCGGCGCCGCGGCGGGCACGCTCAACCTCCGGATCGGAACGGTGGGCCAGGGCAAACCGGTCGTCACCGTCACCGCGGGCGTTCACGGCGACGAGGGCCCCTGGAGCGCGCGTGCGATCCACCTGCTCCTCGAGCGCACGCCGATCACGGACCTCGTCGGCACGCTGCGCGTCGTTCCGGTCAGCAATCCGCTCGCGATGGAAGCAGATGCGCGCTGCGCTCCGCTCGACGTCCTCGATCTCAACCGCGTGTTCCCGGGCAATCCGAACGGATCGCACACCGAGCGTCTCGCCGCGGTCCTCGCGGAGCACGCGGTCGTGGGCGCGGATGTGCTCATCGACCTTCACGGCGGCGGCAGTTGGTGCGTCAACGCGTTCGTCTTCCGCAACGCCGAGGCACCGGAGATCGCTGACGCCTTCGACGCACCGTTCGTCGTGGACCAGGCGTCGCGCGCCGCGCAGATGCGCGGCATGGGAATCAGCGGCCACGCGAAGGGCCTCGGAGCGAAGACCGCGAGCGTCGAGTTCGGCGGCCGCAGTCCCGACGAAGCGCGCTGGGCCGACCACCTCGCGACGGGTTTGCGGCGTGCGCTCGGCGTGGTCGGCGTGCTCAAGACCGACGCGTCACTTCCCGCGCTGAAACACAAGCACATCCTTGTCAAACCGACGCGCGTCCTGCGTCCCTCGAGCGGAGGCCTGCTCATACCCGCGATCGACCACACGAGGATCGGCACGCTCGTCGACGAAGGCACACTGCTCGGAACGCTCGTCGATCCGGTCACGCACGAGACGATCGAAGAATTCCGCGCTCCGTACCCGCGGACCGCGCTGCTGTTGCTCCGACCGACGATGTCGCGCCTCGAGGGCGGAGCGATGACCTACGTGGTGTCCGAGCCGGCGTGAGCGAGGACGCGCCGTTCCGATTCGCAGGCAAGGTCGCGGTCGTTACCGGGGCGGCGCGGGGCGTCGGCCGCGAAATCGTCCGCGCCTTCGTTGCTGCGGGAGCGCAGGTCGTCGCAGCCGATCGCGACGGCGATGGGTTGGCAGAGACTTGCCGGCCGCACGGTGCGCGTGTGAACGCGATCGTCGCCGACATCAGCACGACGGATGGGGCAAAGGCCATCGTCGCCCGCGCAACGGAGGCGTTCGGCCGCCTCGATATCTGTGTGAACAACGCCGCCGTCGCTCCACACGCGGCGCTGCTCGATGAGCGCGTCGAGGTGTGGGACCGCGTCTATGCCGTGAACTGCCGCGGCACATTCCTCATGACCCAGGCCGCGGCGCGCGTGATGATCGCCGGCGGGCGAGGCGGCCGCATCATCAACTTCTCGTCCGGAGCGGCGCAGCGCGGAGCGGCCGGTGGCGCGGCCTACGCATCGAGCCGTGCCGCCACCGAGAGCTTCTCGCGCGTCGCCGCCGTCGAGCTCGCGCCCCACGGCATCCTCGTCAACACGATCAGCCCCGGTCTCATCGACACGCAGCCCAAGCCGCTGCCACCGGCGATGGCGGAACGCCTGGCGGCACGTATCCCGAACCTTCCGCTCGCGCGTGCGGGACGCCCCGAGGAAGTCGCCTCTCTTGTGCTCTTCCTCGCATCGGACGCCGCGAGCTACATGAGTGGGGCCGTCATCAACATCGATGGCGCGAGCAGCGCTGGAAGCCGCTTCAGCGGCGTGGTCGTCGACGACGATGTCCGGTACGACTGGGTCACCGGCCGGCGCCGCTCCTAATGCCCGAACCGCTGGTCGTCCTGATCTCCTTTCCCCTGGAGCCGGAGAACGTCGAGCGGATCCGCGCGCTCGATCCGCGGATCAAGCTTCTCTTCGAACCCGACCTGCTGCCGCGGCCCCGCTACGTGGCGGACCACACCGGCCCGCCGACGGCGAAACGCACGCCGGAGCAAGAGACGCGGTTCCTGGAGCTGCTTGGGCAGGCTGAGGTGCTCTTCGACTTCGACCGCGCGCATCTTCGCGACCTGGCCGCCGTCGCACCGCGCATTCGCTGGGTTCAGTCGACGAGCGCGGGGATCGGTCAGATGGTGAAGCGCGTCGGCCTTGATAAGACCGGCATCGTGATCACGACGGCCAGCGGAGTGCACGCGCGGCCGCTAGCCGACTTCTGTCTCATGGCGATGCTCATGTTCGCGAAGGACTACCTCCGCATGGACCGCGAGAAGAGGGCGAAGCACTGGGAGCGTTACTGCGGCGAGGAGCTGACCGGCAAGACGCTCGCGATCGTCGGCCTCGGGCGGGTCGGGCAGGAGGTCGCGCGCCACGGCAAGAAGATGGACATGCGCGTCGTCGGCATGCGCCGCTCGAACACGCCCGTCGAGGGCGTCGACAAGATGTTCGACAGGGACCAGCTGCGCAAGGTGCTCGGTGAGACGGACTTCCTGGTCCTTGTTGCTCCGCACACGCCAGAGACCGAGGGGATGATCGGCGCCGGCGAGATCGCGGCGCTGAAGCGAGGCGCCGTCCTGATCAACATCGGTCGCGGCCAGCTCGTGGATGAGCCGGCGATGATCCGTGCGCTCAAGGAGGGACACCTGGCGGGCGCGGCGCTCGACGTCTTCAGCACGGAGCCGCCACCCGCGGACTCACCTTTGTGGGACATGCCGAACGTGATCATCAGCCCGCACTCGGCCAGCACGGTGACACAGGAGAACGCACGGATCACCGATATCTTCTGCGACAACCTGCAGCGGTACTTGAGCGGCCAGCCGCTGCGCAACGTCCTCGACACCGAGAAGCTGTACTGACCGCAACGC
>Ga0207653_10000290_pt1 | contig 29243 bp, 28 predicted proteins | sample KBSK5251metaG_FD_184341 | JGI IMG/M metagenome (GOLD analysis project Ga0207653, IMG submission 184341) | Corn, switchgrass and miscanthus rhizosphere microbial communities from Kellogg Biological Station, Michigan, USA - KBS K5-25-1 metaG... | ecosystem: Host-associated > Plants > Roots >...
GGGGGGGGGGGGGGGGGGGGCCGAAAAACGCCGAGCCCGGTCCGGGCGTAGGCCATGACTCCAATTAGACTCTTGATCGCCGATGATCATGCAGTCCTGAGGTCTGGACTCCGCATGCTGCTCGGGGTCCAGAGCGACATGGCGGTCGTGGGTGAAGCCGGCGACGGCGCGGAAGTCTTGCGGAAGGCGCGCGAGCTGCAACCCGACGTCGTCCTGATGGATCTCTCGATGCCCGGACCACACAGCGGCGATGTCATTCGTCAGGTGCTGCGCGCGTGCCCGAAGACGCGCGTGCTGATCCTGACCATGCATGACGACGCCTCGTATCTCGCCTCCGCGATGGCGGCCGGAGCGACCGGTTATGTGGTCAAGAAGGTCGCCGATTCAGAGTTGCTGTCCGCCATCCGGGCCGTCCATGCGGGCCGGACGTTTGTCGATCTCACACAGTCATTGGGCCCGCCGTCCCACGCCGTCCCCGACACCGGCGGCACCGAGTCCGCGCGCCCGAAGGAGCTAAGCCGGCGAGAGCGCGAGGTGCTCCGGCTCCTCGCACAGGGGTACTCCAATCAGCAGATCGCCACACAAATCAAGGTGAGCGTGAAGACCGTCGAGACGTACCGGACGCGGCTGAGCGAAAAGCTTGGTCTCAAGGGCCGCGCGGAGCTTTATCGTTTTGCCGTCGAGTCCGGAATCCTCGCAGCCGAGCCATAACCAGGAAATCTCCTGTAGTGTTTTCCCTGACACTGCGCCATTATTGAGGAAGTTTCCCGCTTCGCACCTTGCGGCCTGGTCGCCATATTCGCGTCGGGTAGGAATCTCGGAGGTTGGTACCGCGGGGGTCACTGTGATTTCAGTCGCGCTCATCGAAGACAATCGGTTGGTACGGGAAGGGATAACCGCGCTGCTGAGCCAGCTGCCGGATCTGAAAGTCGTTGCCGGAGCATCGGGCCACGACACCTCGGCGCTGCGGGAAGCGAAGCCGCAGGTGGTTCTCTTGGACCTCGGACTGGGACACGGTGACAGCCTCAAGGTGGCCGAGCAAGTCAAGAAGGAGTTTCCGGAGGCCAAGGTCATCGTGATGGACCTCCTCCCGGTGCACGAAGACATTGTGGAATTCGTCAACGTGGGGGTGTCCGGCTTCATTATGAAGGATGCCACGCTCGACGATCTGGTGAACACGATCCGTTCAGTGGCGCGGGGCGTCGACGTCCTGCCGCCCCAGATGACGGGCACGCTGTTTTCTCAGATCGCCCGGGACGCCGTCGCCAAAGGCCGGCCGGAAGCTCTCGACTCGGTGCGCATGACGCCGCGCGAACGCGAAGTGATCAACCTCATCGCGGAAGGCTTGGCGAACAAGGAAATCGCTTCGCGCATGGGCGTGGCGACGCACACCGTCAAGAGCCATGTCCGCAATGTCATGGAGAAGCTGACGTTGCACACGCGGCTGCAAATCGCCGCCTACGCCAACGAGAGGCGCCCCACGCCCGCGTAGCGCATACCTCGTTTTTCATGCTTTCGTGTGATATCTGCAGCAGACTCACCTCGCTACTCTCGTCATATGCCCAACCAGCACCCTCCGCTCCCGAAGACGATTTGGGCGTATGCCTATCAAATCCTGCCGCCCCAAGGCGCGGAACGCCTGCGCGCGATCAACAGCCTCCTCGACCACGCGCACACCGAAGCGCAGCGCGACGCGCGCACGTGGACCGGTCGGGTCGTCGTGGAGGAGCAGGTCACGCATATCCTCATCGTGAGCGACAGCCCCGAGCAAGATCACGAGGTCAACCAGAGACTCGAGGCCAAGTTGCAGGAGCTGAACGCGGGCTTCTCGATTACCGTGCCGGTCGCAGTTGTCGACGACGGAGCGATACCTCATCAGTCCTAGTTTCGTTGTGCGATACCTGCCGGCCGCACGCTACGCTATACCTCCTCCAGAATCTCTCTCTCACAATGGAATAATCATGAAACTGAAATACTCGAGCATTTTCGTCACTGCCGTCAGTCTCGCCGCACTCGCGGCCTGCCAGCCATCCAGCCAGGCGGCGGAAGTCACCAAGAAAGAAACGGCGAAGGTCTCCGTCACCCGAACGCTGGAAGCATTCCGGCAGTTTTCGATGGCGACGACGGCAACCATCAGCTCACGCAGCGCGAAGCCCGGCGACGCGTTCACCGCGACGGTCCTGGGTGACGTGCAGGATGCCGCGGGCCGCATCGCCATTCCCGCAGGGTCTCTGGTGTCCGGCACGATCACGGACGTGAAGTCCGCGCCGAACCCGAGCAGCCCGGGCACGTTGACGTTGGCGGTCAATAGCGTGGCCGTGAATGGCAGGAGCTACCCGATCAACGCCAGCATCGATTCCCTCGCTACCGAGCGGAACGGCCGTCCGATTAGCGGCGGCGATGTCGTGAAGGTAGGCGTCGGCGCAGCCGCGGGTGCGATCGTCGGCCAGATCATCGGCAAGAACTCCAAGGGAACGATCATCGGCGCCGTGGTCGGCGCAGCGGCCGGCGGGGTGTACGCGGCGGCGACGAAGGACGGCGACATCAGCCTTCCCGCAGGCACGCACATCCTCGTCACGCTTTCGCAGCGTCTCAACATCACCAGGAGTTGATGATGAAACCGCAGCTGGTCGTGGGGATCCTGCTCCTGGCCCTGGGCGCGTTCATCGTATTCCGAGGCCTGAGCTACGGCTCGCAGCGCAGCGTCATCCAGGTCGGTGACGTCCGGGCCTCTGTTGACGCCCAACGCGCCGTTCCGACGTGGGTTGGAGCGGTCGCCATCGTCGGTGGGGCGCTGCTCGTAGGCGCCGGCCTGCAGAGGAGGTCCCGTGGCGCTTAAAGGAGACCGGCTGCTCTGGACGGTCGTGATTGTTCTGCTCGTGCTGTGGGCGCTCGGCACCGTCAGCGCCGTGGGCGGACTGATTCACCTCCTGCTCGTGATCGCGGTGATCGTGATCGTCGTTCGTCTCATTCAAGGTCGGAGAGTTATATGAAGCTCGCACTGCTGATGACGATGGCGATGCTGGCGGGGTCCACCACCACCACCACGGCGGAGCAAGCGCACGCTCGTGCCGTCTATGTACGGACCCCCGCGGACAGCTCCCGAGTCGAGCGGCAACGTACGGCCAATATCAAATCGTTCCGGGGCATTGCGGCGAAGCTGAACACGACGCCGGAAGCGCTCCAGAATGCGTTCGAGAACGCGCGGGTGGCGAACCCGAAGCTCAGTCGCGGAAACTTCGTCGCAGCGAACGTGCTGGCGGATAACCTCGGCGCGCAACATCCCAACATCACCACCCAGGCGATTCTATCCGGCTTGCAGAGCGGCAAAAGCGTTGGGCGGACACTGCAAAGTCTCGGACTCTCCGGGACCGAAGCAAAACAGGCGCGGCGCGCCGCCGACTACGACACGAAAGCCGCCAACAAGCCATTCAAGGACGCAGATACGCGCGCCCGTCACGACAAACGAAATCACTAGAGGATCTTATGAGCGATACAAGAAAGAATCTGATGTTCAATGGACTTATGCTCCTCACGGCCTTGGGCGCGGTGTCGCTGTCCGCTTTCGGTTCCGCGGGCCGCCCCAAACCCGCCGGGCCATCGCTGGGCCGGGCCGCGAGTTTCGTAGTCCTCGGTGGCTCGACAGTCACCAACACCGGCGCGACGGCCATCACCGGCGATCTGGGTGTTTCGGGCCCGGGCGTGTCGGTCACCGGCTTTCCTCCGGGCACGATGGCGCGCGGATCGCAGCACGTCGGTGATCCGGTCGCGAATCAGGCGCAGTTCGATGCCCAAAGCGCGTATGTCGTTCTCGCCGGCAAGCCGTGCACCACCTCCCTGACCGGTCAGGATCTGGGCGGCAAGATCCTCGGGCCCGGCGTCTACTGCTTCACGTCATCGGCGCAGTTGACGGGCGAGCTCGTTCTCGACGGGCGGGGCAAGGGCAACAAGGGGGTCTGGATTTTTCAGATCGCCAGCACGCTCACGACCGCCACCAACTCGTCGGTGGGGATGCGTAGCGGCGCTCACGGGTACAACGTGTTCTGGCAGGTCGGCAGCGCTGCCACGCTCGGCACCGGCACCAAGTTCGTAGGGAATATCCTTGCCTACTCGAGCATCACCATGAATACCGCCTCCAACCTGTCAGGCAGAGCCCTGGCGCGCGAAGCGGTGACCATGGACAACAACAATATCCAGGTGCCGTAAGTAGATCGCACAGATCGGCGGGGAGCGATCCCCGCCGATCGTTGTACTTCTTCCGTCGTACTTCCTTGGTCCTCGCTTGGTCCTCTCGAATCATTCGTTCGCATTGTTCGTACCGCATCGGGTTGTCACTCGATTTTCACCTCGTTGTGCGATATCGACTGAGCCGAGTTGCGCGCGATTTTCATTCTGAATTTCGGGTGTCTTGTGGCCCGATTTGCCATCGGTCGTGGTGACGCAAAGACCTGTACCGAACGTGCCTGTCGCGACACGAAATGTCAGGAGGAGTCCAAATGTTGCGAATCACCCCCCGCCCACTCGCGCGGCTCCTGGTCATCGTCCCGTTCGCCGCGCTGCTGTTCGCGGCGTGCGAGCATAACGAAGGACCGCCGATTGCCGGTCAATTGTTCACCATCACCGTCTCGCCCAACCCGGGGAGCGCCGCCGTCGGCAACAACATCCAATACACGGCCGCGGGCCAGGATGTGACCGGTGCGGTTGTCACGATTCCTCCACCGATCGTGTGGGCCAATCTGAACGCCACGGCCGGAACGATCAACAGCAGCTCGGGCTTGTTCACCGCGGGCGCGACGCCCGGGACCTACAGCAATACGATCCAGGCGCGGAGCGGCAGTATTTCGGGCTTCGCCACCGCTATTGTGGGCTCCTCGGCGAACCCCGTCCTGGGCTCAGCCGCGACGTACGGGATCCTGGCCGGCTCTACCGTCACGTGCGTCACCGGCGGCACCATCAACGCCGACGTCGGCGTCAGCCCCGGCAGCACCACCACGGGCTTCCCCCCGTGCGTGATCACGGGCGCGACGCACCTCGCTGATGCGACGGCGGCGACTGCGCAGAACGACCTCACGACGGCATACAACTACCTGGCCGGGAGGCCGTGCAGTACGGTCGTCACGCCTGCAGATGTGGGTGGACGGACGCTCCCGCCGGGGATCTACTGCACCGCGTCGTCGATGGCGGTGACCGGAACAGTCACCCTCGACGGCGGGGGCAACGCCAATGCGGTGTGGGTATTCCAGATGGGGTCCACGCTCACCACCGGCACCAACGCGAATATCGCGCTGACCGGCGGCGCCCAGGCGAAGAACGTGTGGTGGCAGGTCGGCAGCTCGGCGACCCTCGGGACCGGCACCACGTTCCGGGGCAATATCGTCGCGCTGACAAGCATCACGCTGGTGGATAACGCGACGATGCTCGGGAGAGCGTTGGCGCGCAACGGAGCCGTGAGTTTGGGCACCAACAACACGATCACACTGCCATAGCGGTGGGCTCGCACCCTGGCGCGAGAAGCCGTGACTCTAGAGAGACTGGGGAGTGCACATGCGTGACCAAATCCTGAAGAGCGTGCGGACGCTGGCTGCGGTCCTGCCGATGCTGGCGCTCGCGCAGCCCATGCTGGCCCAGAGCGTGGGCACGCAGCGCGTAGAGAGCTGGGAGTGGAGCGCGGGTGCTGGGGTCGTATACACAGACGGTGCCCTCAGAGGTTTTCTCGGCAGCAGGGGCTACGGCACCAGCGGCACGCCGAGTCGCCTCGCGCCCGCCGTGGCGGTGCGCGTCGGCTACAACGTGAGCAACCACTGGGGATTCAGTATCGGCACCGGCGGCGCCAAGGCCTCCGGGGTGAAGTATCTGACGCCCTTCGCCGCCGCCACCTACACGGCGAATCTGAACGCCCGGTTCAGCCCGTTCCTCACGGCAGGGACGCAGTTCACCCGGATCACCGGGCAAAATGGCCGCAAAACGCACCCCACTTGGGGCACCCACGTCGGCCTGGGTTTCCGGAACATGCTGAGCCCGAATTTCGCGCTCCGGGTCGAGGGGCGGATGGGCATCGAGCATTATGCTGAGCTGCCCGGAGCCAAGACCGCCTACAACAGCATCGCGACGATCGGCTTTTCGTACTTCAGCGCCGGGCGGCGTGCGCCCGAGGCGGCCGTCGCACCGCCGTGTCCGGTGTGTCAGGAGCGGGTCCGCGTCGACACAGTGCGCGTCTACGTCCAGCCGCCGCCGCCCCCGCCGCCCCAGCCGCCCCCGCCGCACAAGTGTCTGCACGGTGTCGCGCCGGTGGGAGCCCCGCTCGACCAGTACGGCTGCCTCGTGCTGCGGGACACGCTGCTGCTGCAAGCGGTCCACTTCGACTTCAACAAGAGCGTGATCACGCCTACGGCCATGCCCATTCTGGACCGCGTGGCAGAGTCGATGCTGGGGTACCCCGAGGCCGTCTTCGAGATCGCCGGTCATACCGATAGCGTCGGCACGTTCGCCTACAATTTCCTGCTTTCGGCACGGCGGGCCGCGGCAGTCCGGGACTACCTCATCCGGCAAGGTGTGCCGGCATCCAAAATGACGGCGGTCGGCTACGGCGAAGGGTTCCCGATTGCGCCCAATGCCACGGTCAAGGGACGCGCCCTGAACCGCCGCGGGATCGAGTTGCGCGTGAAGAAGCCGTAGAAGCGAAGCGAAGGACTCTCACGGCGGGCGAGACTGGATGTGACCCGCAGCTATTCACATTATTCGCATAGGAGCTTTCCAGATGAAGGTCACACGGTCGATAGCGTCCACGGTGGTGCTTGCTGCGCTGTTCGTCCTCGTGGCGCACACCCCGGTAGCGGCGCAGCAGGCCGCATCCGTAACCCAGCAGACCTCTGCCGTCCCCGACGTAACCGTGCCGGCGACGTCGTCAGGCGTGAGCTCCCCAAGTGCACTACCCGGACCGCGCCTGCAACCGGAGTGGCGGTCCGTAGAGCCGGCGTTCACTGACCACAGCGCATCGTCCGCGCCGGTGTCGGGCGACAGCCATACCATCACCGTCACCACCCTCGTGCTCGTGCTCGTGGTGATTATCGCCGTGCTGCTGATCGCGAAGTAGGCGACGGCACACAAGGAGATTTCATATGTCTATCATCGCCTGGATCGTCGTCGGGATCATCGGCGGCTTCATTGGCAGCCTGGTCGTCAACAAGCGGGGTCAAGGGATCTTCGGAGATCTGCTCCTTGGCGTCATCGGAGCAGTCGTCGCTGGGTGGGCGTTCAATCAGTTCGGCCACTCGGGCGTCACCGGTATCAATCTCTACAGCATACTGGTGTCCGCCGCGGGCGCGATCGTCGTCCTGGTCGCGTACCACGCCCTCCGGGGTTCTTCCCCGGCTCGTGCGTAAGCAAGTCGCAAGAGCGAAGCGAAGAGAAGTGTGTTGTCCAGTGCGTAGGGCGGGCGGCGCAGGTGGCCGCAGTCCTACGCTTCTGGATGTCGAAGCCAACAACAACTTCGGGAGTACCGTCAAATGTCACGAATGACTTTTCTTGCACTGTTCGCCGGCATCGCCGCGAGCGGCTGCGCCGTCAACCCCGCCACCGGCAAGAATCAACTCATGCTGGTCAGCGAGGATCAGGAAATCGCGATGGGCCGGCAGGCCGATTCGGCCGTCATCACCAGCATCGGGCTGTATCCGGATGCTGTCTGGCAGCGCTACATCCAGCAGTTCGGCGCCCGGATCGCCGCCACGTCGGAGCGCCCCGGCCTGCCCTGGACGTTCCGGGTGGTGGACGACCCCGCCGTCAACGCTTTCGCGCTCCCCGGCGGCTTCATCTATGTAACACGGGGATTGCTCGCACATCTGACCTCCGAGGCAGAGCTGGCCTCCGTCGTGGGCCATGAGATTGGCCACGTCACGGCCCGGCACACGGCCGCCGAGATGAGCAAGCAGGAGCTCATCGGGCTGGGACTCGCGGCCGGCAGCATGGCCAACAAGCAGGTCGCGAAGTACGCCGGCGCGGCCAATCAGGCGCTCGGGCTCCTCTATCTCAAGTTTTCGCGCGACGATGAAAGCCAGGCCGACCAGCTCGGGCTGCGCTACATGCGCCGCGCCAGCTACGACCCGCGCCAGATGCCCGAGGTGTTCCTCATGCTCGGCCGGCTGACCGCCGCGGAGGGCGGTAGCCAACTTCCAACCTGGCTCGAGACACACCCCAGCTCGGCGAACCGTGTCGCGGCCATCAGCGCACAGATCGCGGCGCTACCGCAGGATTTCTCGGGGACGAGCGTCAACCGCGACGCGTACGAACGGTTGCTCGATGGCCTGGTGTTCGGGAGCAACCCGCGCCAGGGCTTCTTTACCGGCAATCAGTTTTCTCACCCCGACCAGCGGTTCCGCATCACGTTTCCCGCTGGCTGGACGACGCACAACGGAGCGCAGGCGGTGGTGGCCGTCAGCTCCCAGGGAGACGCCGCCATCGAGCTGTCGCAGGCGAGCGAGCCGAACGCCGACGCGGCGGCCCGCGCATTCCTGGCGCAGCAGGGGATCACGAACGGTTCGTCGGCGCGTCTGAGCCTCACCAGTGGACTTCCCGCGGTCAGCTCATCGTTCGCAGCCGCGACGGAGAGCGGGGCGCTCCGGGGCACCGTGTTGTTCGTCGAGTACGGCGGCGCGGTGTATCGCATCGTCGGCTACGCCCCAGAGGCACGGTGGCCCAGCTATCAGGGCGTCGCCGAGGGCGCGGAGCGGACCTTTCAGCGCCTGACTGATCCCGCGGCGCTGAACATCCAGCCGCAGCACATGGACATCGTGACCCTCGTCCGGGCCACCACGATCGCCCAACTCGCCCGCGAGCGCGCCTCGCCGGCTGCCGCAACGACGCTCGCCCTGATCAATCAGGTCGAAGTCGACACGCCGTTCGCATCTGGGCGGCTCGTGAAATGGGTGATCGGACTGGCTCCACCGATTCCCTGATCTGCCACATCGCATGAACGGACGAGGCCCGCATGCACCCGCATGCGGGCCTTCTAGTTCTTTCGTGTCACGGCGTGCCGCCGGTTCATACCACGTCGGGCTGTGATTCTCCTTTGCCTTGGTTGTGTGATACCTGCCGCATGTCTTCCGGACTATACCTCTTCACAGAATGGCATAGCCCGCACACGTGCGGAGGCATCACGTCTCACACCACAGCTGTTGGAGGAGTTCTATGACAACCGCCTTGAAGAGTCAAATGCTTCGAGCAGCGCTGAGCCTGCTGATTTCCGGCGCCTTGCTGACGCTTACGGCATGTGACGTCCACATCAACCCCGCCGGTCCAGGTCCAGGTCCGGGTCCCGGTCCGACCGGGCCGGCGCTCGGTGCAGTCCAGTCCTACGGCATTCTCGCGGGCTCCACGATTACGTGCGTCGGTCCCGTGGGCACGATCTCGGCGGATCTGGGCCTCTGGCCCGGGAGCGCCGTGACCGGCTTTCCGACGTGCACGGTCTCAGGAACCAAGAACATGGCGAATGCCGTCGCCCAGACCGCGCAGGGTGACCTGACGGTTGCCTATAACTCGCTGGCCGGTAGGGCGTGCGGTACGACGATCACGGCGAATCTCGGTGGAACGACACTCGCGCCCGGCGTCTACTGCTCCACGTCGTCGGCGGGTCTGACGGGAACCGTGACGCTGGACGGCCAGGGCAACACCAACGCGACGTTCGTGATCCAGGTCGCCAGTGCCCTCACGGTTGCCGGGTCGGTGAACCTCATCGGCGGCGCCCAGGCGAAAAACGTCTGGTGGCAGGTCGGTAGCTCCGCCACCATCGGAGTCGGAAGTGTCATGAAGGGCAATATCGTCGCCTTCACCACGATCACGCTGAACGACAACGCGACTCTGCTCGGCAGGGCGTTGGCGCGCAACGGTGCCGTGACGCTCGGCAGCAACAACACCATCACTCTGCCCTAACGAATACTCATGAGTTTTTCAAGGAGAATGACAATGTTCAGAACAGCAATCATGGTCGGTATCGCGGCGCTCGTCGGAGCCGTGCCCGCCACAGCGCAGCAACGGGGGACGATGGAGTTCGGCGCCTTCGGCAGCAACACGTCCTGGGATAACAGCCTCAACATGAACAGCAGCTTTGGCGGCGGCGCGCGCGTCGGCGTCTTCCTCAATCCGCGCCTGTCGGTGGAGTTCGAAGGCGGCGGCGGCAATGCGAGCCGCGGCCTCGGGCTCGCCAGTGTCAACAACGGCGTCCTGTCGGGCCGGTTGGCGTACGTCCCGTTCAAGGTTGGCGCGGTGTCCGCCCTGCTCGGCCTCGGTGCCGATCACACGGACACGTACTTCTTTGAGAGTTACGGTCTCCATGCGCTCGTAGGCGCAAAGATCCGCCTCTCGGACTACGTGGCGCTGCGGGTTGATGGCATCAACAGCTGGATGTCGAACGGCAATGGCCAGCAGCGGAGCCTGCATGCCGGTCTGAGCTTCTACCGCAACCCGGGCGTGAACCGGGTAACGAACACCGTGATGGTCGACGGTCCACAGCGGCAGGATTCGGTCAGTGCGTATGAGACACGGCGTCTGCGTGCGATCGCCCTGAGCTATCAGCGGCTGCGTGACTCGCTCGCGCAGCCAAAGTACGGGCCCCCGGCGTCATCGGCCGAAGCGCTCGCCACGATGCAACAGGTGATCCACTTCCGGAACGATGAGTCGAACCTCAGCGACTCGGCGCGGGCGATTCTCGACGATAAGGTCACCGTCTTCCGCGCTAACCCGGCGATGCGGATTGTCATCTCGGGATTCGCGAGTCAGCCGGGCACCGCCGACTACAACATGGCGCTCGGACTCCGTCGTGCCGAGGCAGCCAAGGCGTACCTGGTCTCGCGTGGCGTCGATCCGATCCGGATTGAGATCGCGACGAAGGGTGAAGGCCAGCTGTTGGTCGAAGGTCCGGGAGAAGTCGCGGACGCGCAGAATCGCCGCGGCCAGTTCCGGCTCTTGATCGCCGATCCGTATCTCGCGGCACCGAAGCACTAGCACGATGAAGCGCTGAAAGGAAGCGCCGGGTGCGGGAGACCGTGCCCGGCGTTTTCTCGGAGAGTTCCCTCACCAAGAGACTAGAACCAAGGAGAAAGACCATGTTCACGCACCATCATTCCGTATTGGCCGCAGGACTGCTCGTGGCAACCGCGTTGGTTGGCGCAGCGTGTCGTGACGCCACATCCGGCGAGCCCACGGGCAATCCGACGTCCAGCATCAGCGCGACGCCGAGCTTCTCTCGATCAAGCCATGACGGGTCAGACGGGTCAGACGCGTCGGCCGGTTTCTCGGTCCTCGCCAATGCAGCAGTGTCCTGCACCGGCGGGAGTGTCAGCGGTGATGTGGGCACCTTCCAGACCGCCCCACCGGGGGCGATCACGCTGACCGAGGGTTGCTTGATTTCGGGCGCGCAGGACATCGGCGGCGCGGCGGCGAAAGCGGCGTACCAGAGCTTCCTCGACCAGTATGCGGCTCTCGCGCCTAAGGTGGGGGACGTCTGTCCGGTCATCACCGGTACGCTCGCGGGTCAGAGTCTGTCGCCCGGGGTCTACTGTGTCAGCTCGGAAGCGAAGACTGGCGTGCTGACGCTGAGTGGAGGCTCGAATGCGACTTGGCTGATCAAGGTTCCGTCTGGAGCGCTCACCGGCACGAACTTCTTCGTGGTCCTCGCCGGCGGCGCGCAGGCGTGCAACGTGACCTGGTGGGTTGACGCGGCCGCGACGATGACGACCTCGGCGTTCCAGGGCAACATCCTGGCCGGGGCGGCGATCACCACGACCGGTGGCACCTTCAACGGCAACGCATGGGCGGGAGCGGCTGGAGTCGGTGACGTGACGTTCACGGGCACCGCAGTCGTCGGCTGTGGGAGCGGCAACGGCAAGGATAAAGACAACGACAAGGACAAAGACAAAGACAAGTGCAACCAGGGCGTCGGCAACGGCCCCGAGGGTTGCGATCCCGGTAACTCGAATCACCACCATGGCTCGAATGACGAGCACGGCGGGACTCCAGGTAACCCGGGCCGCCGCGGCGGTCATTAAGTAAAGAAGGCGGAGGGAGCCCGTCTGGTCCCTCCGCCCTCGTTGTGCGTCTCAAGGAGATCTCATGAAGGTGCCCGCGCAGGCTACAACGGTCGTCCGCTTCGAGATCTCTCCACGCTCGATCGCGTGGATCCTGGCGACGATCGTGGGCGTGTGGTTGTTCCTGCAGCTGCGGGCGATCGTCTTGCTGTTGGTCGTGGCCCTTGTCTTCGCGGGCACATTCAATCCGCTGGTCGAGTGGATGGAACGGCGCGGCATCAAGCGCCTGTACGCGCTCACCCTGCTGTTTTTCGCCATGCTCCTCGCGGCGTCACTGTTGATCTTCCTGACCGTCCCCCCGCTGCTCGAGCAGCTCGCCCAGATCGTGCGCGACGCCCCGGGCTATCGGGAGCAATTGATCGCGCTGCTGCAGCAGCGGGACTTCACGGCGCCACTGGCGCGGGCGTTACAGCACGCCGGCTTGGAGCAAACGTTCACCCGCATCGAGAACAGCCTGGTGGGCTACACGCCCGAAGCCCTGACCGCGCTCGGCTGGGCCGTGACCACGTTGTTCCTTTCCTTTTATCTCCTCGCCGATGGCAAGCGGATGCAGGGAACCGTCTACGCCGTCGTGCCACGCGACTACCATATGCGGCTGGCGCGTATCCTCCAGAACCTGGAGGCGATCGTCGGCGGCTATATGCGCGGCCAGCTCATCACGTCGGTGACGGTCGGCGTGTTCACCTATCTGCTGCTGGTCATTTGCGGCGTCCCCAACGCCCTGTCGCTCGCTTTGTTCGCGGCGGTCGTGGACGTGATTCCCTTTATCGGGGCGTTACTGGCCACGGCCCCCGCCGTGCTCGTCGCACTGTCCCAGGGACTGCCCACGGGCCTCGTGGTCTTGGTGGCTCTCTTCATCTATCAGGAGTTCGAGAATCGCCTCCTGATTCCGAAAGTCTACGGCAGCGCGCTACGCCTCGCCCCTGCCACCGTGGTTCTGGCACTGCTCGCCGGCGGCCTCCTGCTCGGCGTGATGGGCGCGCTGTTGGCTCTTCCGATCGCGGCGGGGCTGCAGATGATGGTGTCGGAGCTGCGCGTGGATCTGCCGGGGGACGACAGCGATGACCGCTCGGCCGAGGCGCGCAACGCGAAGACCGAGGCCACCTACGAGCGCATGAGTGCCGGGGCGAGCGCTCCGGAAGCGGGCCGGATCGCGAAAAACCTCGCGCACGACATCCGCGAGGCCGACGCTGTGGAAGCCGCGCCATGAAAACGGGAGCCCTCCAAGACGCGATTCTCACCAGCGCCAACTTCTCGATCATCGCGACCGATGAAAAGGGCGTCATTCAGCTCTTCAACATCGGCGCCGAAACGATGCTGGGGTACGCGGCCGTCGAAGTGGTCAACAAGATCACGCCGGCCGACATTCACGATCCGCAGGAAGTGATCGAGCGCGCCCAAGCCCTGAGCCGGGAGCTCGCGACCCCGATTGCGCCGGGCTTTGAGGCGCTCGCCTTCAAAGCCTCGCGCGGGATCGAGGACAAGTACGAGCTGACCTACATCCGGAAGGATGGGACCCGCTTCCCCGCCATCGTGTCGGTTACCGCGCTGCGCGATGTGGACGGTGGCATCATTGGATATCTGCTGATCGGGACCGACAACTCGGCCCGCAAGCAGGTCGAAGAGAAGTTGCGCTGGACCGAAGAAGGATTCCGGCTGATGGTGGAGAGCGTGACCGACTGCGCCATCGTCATGCTGGACTCCGAGGGGCGCGTCGCGAGCTGGAATACCGGCGCGCAGCGGATCAAGGGTTATGCGGCCGATGAGATCGTGGGACAGCACTTCTCCCGGTTCTATCCCGCGGCAGACATTGCGCGCGGCGCGCCGCAGCGCGACCTGGACGCGGCCGCCGCCGAGGGCCGACACGAGGTCGAAGGCTGGCGGGTGCGCAAGGATGGATCGGTGTTCTGGGCCAACGTGGTCTTCACAGCGATTCGTGACGCGGCGGGCAACGCGCGCGGGTTCGCCAAGTTGACCCGCGACCTGACCGAGCGCCGGCTGGTCGAGCAGACCTTGACGCTGGCCAAGGGCGCCGCCGAAAAGGCGAACCTCGCGAAATCAGAGTTCCTCTCGAGCATGAGCCACGAGCTGCGCTCACCGCTCAACGCGATCCTCGGGTTCGCGCAATTGATGGACTCCGACGCCAAGCCGGCGACGCCCTCTCAGAAGTCGAGCATCGATCAGATTCTGCGCGCGGGCTGGTATCTCCTCGAGCTGATCAACGAGATCCTCGATCTGGCGCAGATCGAGTCCGGAAAGCTCTCCTTGTCGCTCGAGCCGACGTCGCTCGCTGAAGTAGTCCTGGAATGCCAGGCCATGATCGAGCCACAGGCACAGGGTCGCGGCATCCGCATGACGTTTCCACAATTCGACCTCCCCTGGTTCGTCGCCGCGGACCGCACGCGGTTGAAGCAGGTGCTCATCAACCTGCTGTCCAACGCCGTCAAGTACAATCAAGCGGGCGGAACGGTCGTCGTGGACTGCGTCGGCAGCACGGCCGATCGGACGCGCATCAACGTGCGGGACACCGGCCCAGGGTTGCCGCCGGAGAAATTGGCGCAGCTGTTCCAGCCGTTCAATCGTCTGGGGCAGGAGCACGGCGCCGAGCAGGGCACGGGGATCGGCCTCGTGATGAGCAAGCGACTGGTCGAGCTGATGGGTGGCGTCCTCGGCGTGGAGAGCAACGTCGGCGTGGGAAGCGTGTTCTGGTGCGAGCTGGGCGCGGCTGCCGCACCCCAACTCGACGCGAGACCAGCCGAGCTCGCGCCTGAAGGCGTGGAGCCGCTGGTCGGCGCGCCCTTGCGGACGCTGCTCTATGTGGAAGACAACCCGGCAAACCTGAAGCTGGTCGAGCAGCTGATCGCCCGCCGTCCCACGCTACGACTGCTGACCGCTGTGGACAGCAATCAGGGGATTCAGCTGGCGCGCGCCCACCAGCCGGACGTGATCCTGATGGACATCAATCTGCCCGGCATCAGCGGAATCGAGGCGATGAAGATCCTGCGCGACGACCCGACGACGGCCCACATCCCCATCGTGGCGCTCAGCGCCAATGCAATGCCACGCGACGTCGCGAAAGGCCTCGAGGCGGGATTCTTCTCCTATCTCACCAAGCCGATCAAGGTTCCGGAGTTCATGGCCGCGCTGGACGCCGCCCTGTACTCCGCGCACGCGCATGCGTGAGCCCTCCGATATCCTCGCGGCCAAGATCCTCGTCGTCGACGATCAGCCGGCGAACGTCCTGCTGCTCGAGCGCATGCTGGGCGAGGCCGGATACCGGTCCGTGACGTCCACGCTCGATCCGCATGCGGTGCGGGCGCTGCACGAGACGAATCGCTACGACCTGATCTTGCTGGATCTCCAAATGCCCGGCATGGACGGATTTCAGGTCATGGAAGGACTGAAAGACCTCGAGCAGGACGGGTACCTGCCGGTCCTGGTGATCACGGCCCAACCGGATCACAAGCTGCGCGCGCTCAAGGCTGGGGCGAAGGACTTCATCAGCAAGCCGTTCGATGTCGCCGAGGTATTGACGCGCGTCCACAACATGCTCGAGGTGCGCCTGTTGCACGTCGAGATCCGCCGCAAGAACGCCGAGCTGAAGACGCTGTTCGATCAAGTCGTGGCCGAACGGAAGCTGTCGGAGCGGCTGGCGCTGCACGTGCCGCCCGATTCCATTGCCGCGCGGTTGCAGGCGCGCCCGGACATGACGGCCGACAGCTTTGCGGACGTGACCGTCGTGATCGCCGACATCGTCGGGCTCGCCGAGCTGACACCCGCAGCGAGCCACGAGCAACTGGCGCTCTCGGTCGATGAGATCTTCGCCCAGTTCGACAGTCTCGCCGAGGCGCGCGGCGTGAAGAAGATCAAGACACTCGGGAACTCGTACATGGCCGTCGCAGGGGTGCCCGGTCCTGCGGGCGACCATGCGACGCGGGCAATGCTCCTGTCGCTGGATATGATCGATACGCTGGAGCGCTTCAACGAGCGCAGCGGGCATACGCTGCAGGTGCGCGTCGGGGTCGCGAGCGGCGCGGTGGTGGCCGGAGTGATCGGCAAGCGCCTGTACGTCTACGACGTGTGGGGTGACGCCGTGACCATCGCCAGCCGCATGGAATCCCATGGCGTCGCCGGACGCGTCCAAGTATCGGACAGCACGCGACAGCTCCTCGGTACGGGGTTTCTGCTCGAGAAGCGCGGCGCGCTCACGGTCGAGGGCAAGGGCGAGATGACGACGTGGTTCGTCGCCGGGCAAAATAGCGCAGTGGAATCGACTGTTGTAACACATTAAAGGAGGCACGAGTCATGGCCACACGAACAATCCGCTTCATGAGCGCGGCGGTACGCGCCGCCAGGCGAGCGAAACAATGGGCGCTGATCGCGGCGCGCGAGGCCGATCGGTTGCTGCAGGAAGCCCGGACGCGGGTCGAATCCGAAACCCGGCGCCGCCGGCTCAAGCAGACCCTGAAGAAAACAGGGCGGGTGCTGATGATCGCCGGGCGGGCGGCGCTCGTCGCCGCCGTGGCGGCAGGGATAACGGAAGTTCGTGCCGAACGCAGTCGCCGCAGACTCCGGTAGCCCATGGGTCGGGCGTCGCTGGATCGTCACCATTGTGCCGGTCCTGGTGTTGCTGTTCGCCCTGCTCGCCCTCGTCGCACGCGACGAGGCGCGGGCGTCGTGGTTGCAGGCGCGCTACTTCACCCGACAAGCGTCGCAGCTGACCAGCGAGCTCAGCGACGGCGCGAGCGATCGGATTCGATTCCCGGGTGACGGACCGCACGACCGTCGGTTCGGCTACTCGCGCCTGCCGGCCGCGGTCGAGACGGCATCCGAGCAGGGCTTCGTCATCGCCGCGCAAGCCCGCGTCTCGCAACCGTTCGCAGAGTTGGTGGATCGGGGTGTGTCCCCGATCTTTCGCGAAAAAACGCAGGCGGGGCTTCGTATCCTCGATCGACGGGGAGCGACGCTCTTCGTATCCCGTTACCCCGAGCGGATCTACTCGTCCCTCGACTCTATCCCCCCACTCGTCTGGCGCACACTGCTATTCCTCGAAAACCGGGCGCTCCTCGACCCGCGTTTCCCAAACCACAACCCCTCGGTCGAATGGCCGCGCATGGCGCAGGCCGGTGCCGCGCTGGCCCTGAGCTGGCTGGGCAGCGCACGCTCGGTCCCCGGCGCGAGCACTCTGGCCACGCAGCTCGAGAAGCTCCGGCACTCGACGGAGGGCCGCACGCGCTCGACGGGCGAGAAACTGCATCAAATGGAGGCCGCCGCGCTGCGCGGTTACCTCGGCGGCGAGAACACGGAGGCCGCGCGTCGCCAAATCGTCGTCGACTACCTCAACTCGGTGCCACTCGCGGCCATCGCGGGGCACGGTGAGATCACGGGTCTGAACGACGGCCTGTGGGCGTGGTACGGAGCTGACCCGGACGAAGTGAATCGGCTGCTGGCCTCCGACGCAGAGACCGTTGCACGACGCGCCATCGCCTACCGCCAGGTGCTTACCCTGTTGCTGGCGCACCGCCGGCCTTCCTACCTGCTCTTGCGGCCGGACGGTCGCGCCGAGCTGCAGAAGCTGACGGACCAGCACCTCCGCCGTATTGCCCGTGAGGGGATCATCTCCACCGAGCTGCGTGACGCGGCGCTGGCGGTGGACCTCACACTCCGCAGCCGCGCGCCGGAGGGCCCTCGCCTCTCGTTCATCGAGCGAAAGGGCGCGGACGCGGTGCGCACCGAGCTGCTCCGCGTGACGGGCGTGCGCACACTCTACGAGCTGGACCGTGTCGACTTGACCGCGCGCACGACGCTGGACCTTCACGCCCAACAGGAAGTCACCAACCTCCTCGCGCGGCTGACCGATCCGTCTTTCCGCGGACTCGACCGCGGCGACCCGACACGCGTCATCTACGCCGTCGTGGTGCGCGAACGCACCCCGACCGGCAACGTGGTCCGCGTCCAAGTAGACAACTTTGACTCGCCGTTCAACGTGATCGAGGGCAGCAAGCTCCAGCTCGGCTCCACGGCCAAGCTGCGCACGCTCATCAGCTACCTGGAAATCGTGGAGCAACTCTATCTGCGGAACGCCGGCAGGCCGGCTGTGAACCTGCGCGCCGAGCCGGTAGGCGCGGGCGACTGGATCACGGCGTGGACGCTGGCGTATCTCGCTGCCAACCCAGGCGTCTCGCTCGATCGAATCCTGGAGGCCGCGATGTCACGCCCTTACTCCGCGAGTCCCAGCGACAGCTTGACCGGCGGCGATAGCCACATGTTCCGGAACGTCGACAGCAGTGACGACCACGAGACCGTCTCCGTGCGCGATGCATTCGTCCGGTCGGTGAACCTGCCGTTCATTCGCATCATGCGGGACATCGTGCATTACTACATGTATCGCCTACCGGGCAGTGTATACCTGCTGCGAGGGCATCCGGCGGCGCTGACCTGGGACCGCGACGACCGCATGGCCGACGGCGAGGGCCGTGAGTTGATCGAGCAGTTCTACGTGAAGTACACGGACGCAGAGTCGAGGCCGGTGCTGGAAACCTTGAGGCGCGGGCGGTCCGTGAGGCAGCTCGCGTGGGCGTACCGCTCCGTCAGACCAGAGGCCGGTTTTGCGGAGTTCGAAGAATTCCTACAGGCCCCTGCCCTGTCCAAGGCGCGCATCGCCGAGCTGTACGACGGGTCCGACCCGCTCGGACTCTCGATCGCCGATCGTGGGCGCCTCGCCGGCATGGACCCGCTGGAGCTCTGGCTGGCGACGTACGTGTACCGCCATCCGGGTACGCCGCAGCAAGATGTGCTCGACGCCAGCGCGTCCGTTCGCCAGGAGATCTACGATGCGCGGTCCCCGCACACGCGCCCTGCGGCGCCGGACCGGCGGATCGGCTCGATTCCGGAGACGGAGGCGTTCCGCGAGGTCCACCGCGCGTGGGCGCGCCTGGGCTACCCGTTCGAGTCGCTCATGCCCTCCTACGCGACCGCGATTGGCAGCTCCGCCGACCGGCCAGACGACCTCGCGGAGCTCGTGGGCATCTTGCTCAACGATGGGATCCACTACCCGGTCCAGCGGGTGGAAGAGCTCCATTACGCCGAGGGCACGCCGTACGAGACGGTGCTGCGTCGGTCGCCACCCCGCGGGGAGCGGGTGCTCTCGTCCGAGATCGCTGCGGTCGTCCGGGCCGCCATGGTCGCGGGAGTCACGCGCGGCACCGCGCGACGCGCGTTCGGCGCCGTGCGCGCTGCCGACGGCTCTCCCCTCATGATCGGCGCGAAGACCGGAACCGGCGACAATCGGTTTCGTGTGATGGGGCGGGACGGTCTGGTCAGAGAGGACCGGGCGATCGACCGGACGGCGACGGCTGTCTTTTTCATTGGCGACCGCTTCTACGGCACGATCACCGCGTTCGTCTCAGGGGCGGCCGCCGACCGCTACTCTTTCACGAGCGCGTTGCCGCTCCAGATCCTGCGGATGCTCGGCCCGACGGTAGAGGCGCTGAGCGCAGGCGTCACCACCGAGCCTTGCCGTTCCGTACGTCCATATGAACAAACGGACCGTGGGCGGCCGTCGCAGAGTATTTGCCGATCCCCCCAATGAGGCCCTGACCCTCCGGTCTCGCGGCAGCGGCGTCGATGAGCCGATACAGCACCTCGGCGTCGCGGATATCGCTACGGCCGTCACCGTTCAAGTCGTCCATCCTGCCATCCCCGTTCTCGTCGATGAAGATGTCCGCGGCTGCGCCCAACTGGTGCTGGCTGTAGCGCACGTTGCCAAGCGACCGATTGTAGGCCGGAGTGCGGTACCCGCTCATGACGTGAAACGTGGTCGCCCGATAGCCGGCCTCGTGGACCCGTGCGAGTACATACTCGAGGGCGACGAGTAGCCGCTCATTCAGAACGATGTACTTCCGGGATCCGCCCGGCTCCTTGCACAGGAACTGCTTGAGTCGGAAATGGGGAGACACCAGGACGTCTTCGTTCTCCGGCGTGACCTCGACGAACCCGGGCGGTAGGCTGTAGCTGGCAAGCCCGCGCAATGGCTTTTCCGGATAGCGGCCGATTCGATACCCGTTCAGGCGTTCGCCTTCGAACCGGTCGTAGGGGACGACGACGAACGCCTGCACAGTGACCGAGTCACCGCCATCGGGGGCAACGACCTTGATGGGATAGAGACCCGGCGCGGGCGGCGCTGTCCAGGCCCAGCGCCCCGTGGCCATGGGCACGAGCCGACCCGCCGCCGGCCGCGCGACGTAGCCCGATCCCGGCGTGGGGGCCACCACCTCGAGCATCACGGTCTCACCCGGGAGCACCGTCAACACCCTCACCCGGTCGGGCGAGACCACGTTCCGATACCGGACAGCGAATACCGGTGCTGCCGTCGCGCGCGGCTCGGCAGGCCGAGGCGCAGCAACGACGGTGAGCGTGCCGAGCGCGAACGACGAATAGGTAAGGCGACTTACGAAGGTAGAGCCGTGCGTAATCCCTCTCTTGTGGTAGGCGTCCTCATCCTTTGGAGGTACGCCTCACAAGGTACCTATGGGGACTACTTCGCGCTGGGGGGGGGTGCTCGCAGAGCCGTAAAGAGGGGCAAATCCCGATCGTGGATATCCCGCCGGAACTGGATTGTCCCGTCTGGGTCGGCCCAGGCCGTCCAGTACAGCAAGTGGATCGGCATCGCCTCCGGCAGCGGCACGCTGCGGTCCTCCGCATCGTCCAGCGCCGCGAGGAGTGCGTCCCGATCCCACCGCGGATCGTTTCGCAGCAGATAGACGGCGAGCTCGATCGGGTGCTGGATGCGGATGCACCCGTGGCTGAAGTCGCGCTGAGTTTCTTCGAACAGCGGCCGCGCGGGCGTGTCGTGCAGGTAGACGTGATACTTATTAAGGAACATGAACTTGATGCGTCCGAGCGCATTGCGCGGCCCGGGATCCTGGCGCAGCAGGAACGGGAAGTGAGCAGCGGTGATCGTGGACCAATCGACCGTCGCAGGATCGACTTCTTGCGCGTCTAGACGCGAGCTGGGGAACACTCGCAGTTTGTACCGCGCCAGATAGGACGGGTCCCGCTTGAGCTTCGGGAGCAGCTCGGTCGTCGCGATGTTGCTCGGCACATGCCAGTAGGGGTTGAGCACGAGGTACCGCATCGTGTCGCTGAGCACCGGCGTACGGTCAAAGGGGCGCCCCACAACCACCCGCATCGACATCACCACCGAGTCCCCATCCATCACCTCCAGCTCGAACGCCGCGATGTTCACGATGATGTGACGGCGTCCCAGGTCCTTCGGCAGCCAGCGCCAGCGCTCGAGGTTCAGCTCCAACTGCTCCACACGACGTGCGACGGGCACGTTGAGCTCGGCGCGAGTCGCGCTGTTCACGACCCCGTCTGCCGTCAGGCCGTGCCGCCGCTGAAATGTCTCCAGCGCCTGCTCGAGACCCGCGTCGAAGAGCTCCCCGTCTGGATTTTCTGACTCCCCGACGAGGCCGTCCTCAAGGCTGAGCCGCTGGCGCAGCGCGGTTACGGCGGCGCCGCGGTCGCCCGCGCGTACGGACCCGTCCGGGATCGGGAGCCATCCGCCCGCTGCTGCCACCGCGCGGTAGCGGGCCAGCGCCTCGCGCAGGCGCCGATAGCCAACTTCGGGCGGGTCCAGCGCCTCGAGTGAGCCGGCGATATTGCCCGACGCCAGAGCTGCCTCCAGCACCACGGCGATGTCGGCGGTCCGCCGGTTCGACACCCACTCCGGACGGAGCGTTTCGGGATTGACCCTCCCCGCCAACAGATGCGCCCCATACACCAGGAATGCGTCCGTCAACAGGAGATCGAGCTCTGCCCATCGGTCGGGGGGAGGGGCGAATGCCGGGCCGCGCTTGGCATCGGCGCGCACGGCCGCGAGCACGGCTTCGATGCCGGCCAAATGGTAGTCCTCGGACCGCAGCCCCTCGAGATCCGACCGGCGAATAGCATCGATCAGGTCGTCGGCCAGCCGAGTGGGTCCGCGCTCGTCACTCCAGGCGGGGCGGTAGAGCCGCCGCTCGTAGAAGCTGGGGAGGGCCAGACTGGCGTAGACCGGCTCACCGGCTGCCCGCAGCTCCATTGCGACGCCGGCGGCCTCGATGCGCGTCCTGATGCGCTCCCCAACCAGGTCGGCACGTGAGCGGAGGTCCTGTCCTGCCGCGGTCCCGCATCCCACGAGGGCCGCGCCGATGAGCAATACGCGATGCAGCATCGCTACGCCCGCCGCCGGCGATATCCGCGGGTCGGCGCGAGATCGATCAGGAGCGCCACGACGATGCCCACCGCCGTCCCGAGCGTCCACCGTCCCCCAAACCAACGCTGCACGGCCGTATACCAGAGGAGCGTCGTGGGCAGCAAGAGGAAGCCCGCCACGAGCCAGAGCAAGGACGAGAACGTCCCCTCGAACCAGCGTGTCAAGAACCAGAGGAGCGCCACGACAAGCCGCGGCGCGATGAGCGCAAAAAGGACTAGCAAGCACGGCATTCAGTACCTCCAACTATTTCCGCACGACCGCCAAGAGTCCATCGCGGACGCTGGCCCACAGAAACCCCGGGAGCGTCTCGTCCGACCTGAAGGTCCGACGGATCGGACCGCTGCGCGGCGCCGCCGCTGCATCGTCGGGATTGTTGGCGCGCACCTTCATCCGGTTGCCCACGAATGACGCGATGCCGCGTGCCGCGCCGCCAACGATCCCGCCGAGGCCCATGATCCCCGTCGAGCCTCGTTGGGTGACCGCCACGGACAGATCGTTGTAACGCGGTGTGACCGAACCGCGCGCGACACCATCCGTGACGGTCGCGTGGAAGGTGATGCCCACCACACGCCCATTCGTGAGACGGAGGGGCATTGTCTCCCGAATAAAGGGATTGAAGCTGGTCGCGGGCATGGCACCGAGCGTTCCGCGGAAGCTCATGTCGAACCGCGGTGCGTCGAGTGGCACGACGAAGTGCACGTCGAGTCGCCCGACGCTCTGCAGGTGCGCCGTGGCGGTGAGAGTCATGGGGTCACTGCGGGTCTGCCGCCTCATGAAGTGGCGCACATTGACCGCCACGACGTCGAGATGCGCGAACGTGAGGACGCCCGCCTGTGCGTGGTCGCCGCGCCGCTCGCGATACACGATCTCCCCGTGCCGGATCACCACCGTGTCCACGCTCACCGTCCGGCCGAGGCCGGCGATCCAGCCTTGAGGCGTGCGGCGACGCTGGCGCTGAGGATTGGACGCTCGCCGCTGGTCGCTGATGATGTCCAGCCGCAGCGAATCGAGCTCAACCCGCCTGGCGCGCAGTCCTTGCCCGAGGACAAAGCCCCCGACGTCGATCCCCTGCAACGCGATGCGACTGACCGTGGTCTTGATCAGGCCGCGCCGGTAGCGCTGCGACCGGCCGAAGGCGGCGTCGCTCACTGGCGGCGCAAACGCGACACCGCTCACGTCGACCGTCGAATCGGTGAGGCTGGCCTGGAGTGCGCCGACCCGCACCGCCGTGGTCTTGTCGAGATGGCCCACGAAGTTGCCCGCCGCAAGCTCCACAGTCCGGCTGAACAGCGGTCGGGCCGCCGCCGCCGTATCGGCGGGATCGATCGCGAACCCGCTGACCCTCCACCGGAGATCTTCCAGCTGCAGGCGGGCGTCGCCGGCCCCGGCGCGCTGCAGGCGGAAGTCGAGCGAAACGTGGGGGAAGTCGCTCCGCGCGATCCGCAGCCGTGGAGCGAAAGACGGAAGCCGGAGGCTTTGTTGGACGGCAAGAAAGGCCCGCGGAGCGACGCGCAGTTGTCCCACCGTGTCTGGCAAGCCGCCCGAAGGGGGCACGACGACGGCGACGCTCACCGCGCGGCACCCGAACGATTCGGCGACGAGGCCGCGGTTGAGGATCAGCGTGATGAGATGCACGCCACTGATTGTGCATTGGTGAAATGCGAAGCGCAGCGCCGCCAGGGGTCGAGGCCTCAGCGCATTGAGGGTCCGATTCGTAGTGACCAGGATGGAATCGACGGCGACGCGCCGCAGCGCGAAGTTAAACCGTACATGCGCGACATTGAGCCGGTAGACATCGCCCGACTTCTCCGCAACGGTCGCGGCGGCCCACGAGTGCAACAATTGATTGACGATCCACGCGGCGCGCCACCACGCGCCACCGGTCAGGAGCGCCGACAGCACGGCGAACCCGATGACCGTCCGCCGGTGCGTCAGGATCCTCGTCACAGATGCGAATGATGCCCGCAGGTCGCGGGACGGGCTATCGCACGAACGTCTTACTCCAAAGACGCTGTGCGCCGTACGTTTCCCCCCACGAAACGATGCGATACGCGCCCTGGATACTCGTCGTAGTGCCGCTCGTCACGCTGTCCCGTACGGCCACCGCGCAGTGCGATGGCAAGATCGTCTCGGGCGTAAACATCGTCACGCGCGACCCTTCGTTCATCCGATTCCCCCGGTCGCTCCGCGTGGTCGCACGAGCGGTGGGATTGCACCACACGACGACTCAAGCCGATGTGATCCGCAACTTCTTGCTGCTCTCGGTCGGACAGCCCTGCACTGAACGGCTTCGGGCGGAATCGGAGCGCATTCTGCGCTTCCAGCCCTTCCTCGCTGACGCGACGCTGCGCGCGGTCGACGACTCGGCGGGCGGCGTGCGCATCGAAGTCGAAACCGTCGACGAAATTCCTACCGTTTTCAGCTTGCGCTTCCGGAACGGCAGTCCCGCGGCGCTTCGCATCGGAAATGGCAATGTCGATGGCCACGGTGTGTACCTGGCGGTGCGCGGGGAGCGCGGTTTCGCCTATCGGAACGGCATAGGTGTGCAGCTCGTTGCGTATCAGACCTTCGACCGGCCCTACATACTCGCGTTGGTGGCTGACCGCACTCCGCTGGGCAGCACCGTGAGCGCCGCCCTCGGGCACACCTTCATCACCGACTTGCAGCGAACTGCCTGGCACGTAGGCTTCCGCGACCTCCACGACTACAGGTCGTTCCTGCGGCCCGACGGGCAAGCGATCGCGCTCGGTGCACGGCGCCGCTTCGCCGATTACGGGGGGGTCCTGCGCGTCGGCCTCGCGGGGCATAGCGCCTTCATCGGCGGCCTCGTCACCCATGAGCTGGCTGCGCCTGCGGCGCACGCCGTGGTGGTTTCCGACTCGGGACTTGTCACGGACACCAACCCGCCACTCGCCGGCCCCTTTGCACCCGTGCGCAACATGCGGCTCAACGCCGTCGTCGGCGTGCGCTCGATCACGTTCCACACGGTCCGAGGATTCGATGCCCTTGGAGGGGCCCAGGATGTCGCGACGGGCGTGCAGTTCGGCGCGATCGGCGGGCGTAGTGTCCCCTGGTTCGGTGCGAGTGACAACGACCTGTTTCTCGCCGCCGACTTCTACGCGGGAGTGGGCTCGGCCACGTCCTTCGCTGCGCTACGGATCGAAGGCGAGGGGCGGCAGGATCAAACCACGCATCGCTGGGACTCCATGATCGGCAGCGGCCGCTTGGCCTGGTACCTCAAACCTTCTGCCGCGTACATCCTCATCGCCAGCGGCGAATTCTCCGGCGGGCGGCACGAACGGTTCCCCTTTCAACTCAGGCTCGGAGACAGCGACGGGGGAGTGCGGGGTTATCGCGCTTCAACCGTCGCGGGCGGAGTGCGGACGATCGCCCGCCTCGAGGCGCGCCGGTCGATCGGTCAGCTCACGCGGCGCGTTGCGCTTGGGCTCGCGAGCTTTACCGACGGCGGCAGGGTGTGGGCAGGCGACGCCCCCTTCGGCGTTGACAGCAGATTCAAAGTCGGCGTGGGCGTAGGACTGCTGGCAGCCATCCCACCCCAGTCACGGCAGTTGTGGAGACTCGACGTCGTGGTTCCTGTGAGTGCGGACGCGCACGCCCGCTGGGAGGTCCGTTTGACGAGCTCTCGGGCCCACGACTTCTGGCGGGAACCGAACGATGTGACGCGCGCCCGGGCCGGTGCTGCTCCCTCGACGATCTTCACCTGGCCCTGAGATCGACTGTGCTAATAAGGAAAGGAGGGCGGCCTCGCCGCCCTCCTTCTGCTTCCCTAGGACTTCATGATCTTTCGCCCTGCCTTGCGATTCTTGATGCGACCACGTCCACCGGCAGATTTGGCTGCGCGCCGTTTCGCCGCGGTCATTCTCCCGCCTCGGCTCTTCTTGGCCATGTGAGGATCCTCCTTTGTTCTAGTATGCCGCGCTGCACATCGGCCGGGCTATCGCCCAAACGTTCTACTACTCCAAACACACGACGAATTAGATTGGGCGGCATGATTCGGCGAACCATCATTCTCGCGGCCGCAGCCCTCGCCGCGGGTTGCGGCGACAGCTCTGGCCCCAGTCGGCCGGCACGCTCCTATCTGATGGGCTTCTCCGCCATCCCGCCCCGCTTCGACACGTCGACGGCGAACCTGATTGCGGCGATCAACAACTGGGTGCCGCATGCGGACGCCGCGATCATGCACGTCTCACCGCCCTGGGCTGCCATGCTCGGCGGCGCCACGCCGGACTCCGCGGTGCGGACGGTGGAGCTGCCGCTGGCGCAGTACTACCGCGCCAAGGGCCTCGACATCGTGTTCACCGTGGATGCCACTGATGGCTTGAACCGCGCCGCCGAAGCGCCCGAGCTCGTTACGCTCGGCCGCAGCATCACCGATACGATGATCCAGCGGCTGTATCGAGAATGGGTCTATGCGGTCGGTTTCAGAATACAGCCGCGGTATCTCGGGCTCGCCGCCGAAACGAATCTCATCCGCCAGCTGGCGCCGGATTCCGTGTACCAGGCGGTCGTCACGATGACGAACGCGGTCGCGACGCAAATCAAAAACGCGAGCCTGCCGAGCAAGCTGTATGTCAGCGTGCAGGTCGAGACGGCATGGGGCCGGCCGGCTGGACCGTATCAGGGAATCGCGCAGGACCTCAGCGATTTCCCGTTCGTCGAGGCGCTCGGCCTGTCGAGTTATCCCTACCTCGGCGGGTTCGCGGACCCGGAGTCGATTCCCCTCGACTACTACAGCCGGATCCCGCTTGGAACCACGTTGCCGGTGCTCGTCGTGGAGGGAGGCTGGCCGTCAATCTCGGTCGGGAGCGTCATGTCGTCGCCGGCGGAGGAGGCGCGGTACATCGGCCGGCAGGAGCAGCTGCTCGACAGCGCCAAGGCAAAAGGCGTGTTTCAGCTGACGTTCTACGATCTCGATCTCAGCGCGAGTCCGCCGCCACCGGGATCGATCTTGCCGCTCTTCACCCATCTCGGACTGGCCGATAGCGCGATGAACGCGAAGCCGGCCCTCACGGTGTGGGACGGAGTCTTGGCGCGGGCGTACCTGCCCTAGTGCCGCGTCACCGCGACGACGGTGAGCGTAGTCGCGGCGATGACGCCGAAGATCCGCCACTTCGACTCGGGATCGCGCTGTTTCGGCACCTCGATGCGATCACCAGCCCGGACGCCGAGCTCATCCAGCGTCGCGCCGCGCGCAATCTGGGACTGGAGTCGATCCCCACCCCATAGCGAGGAGCTACCTCGCCAGATTTGCAGCCGATCGACACGCGCCTCCTGCGTTGCGCCTCCGGCGAGCATCAGCGCGTCCGCCAGCACGAGGTCGATGGGAACGGCGTAGTACCCCGGATGGGTCACCTCGCCAACGACAGACACGCGGACCAGAGCATGCGCCTGCACCACGGGGTCCTTGAGGTAGCGACCCAGCTCGCGCGTGAGATGGGCCTCGACGTCGCCGCGCTTCACGCCGGCGAGCGAGACTTCGCCGATGTTGGGAAGCCGCAGCGCCGGTCCTGCCACAACGGTGAACGTGTCCGACAACGCGGAGTCGCCCTCGACACGCATCAGAATACGATCCCCGGTCTGGAACATCGTCGCCGGGGATTGTGCCGGCAGAACCGCCGTTCCCACGCACATGGCGAGGAGGACGGCCGCAACACTCAATGACCACAGAGAGCGTTTCATTAGACCACCCGTGGACCTGATGTACGGCGACCGTCGGTTTCTTCGACGGCCTCGTAGCCAGGCAGGTAGTAGGAGTAGTACGCGTAGTAGCCGTAGGCGGCACCGCGCGGCACATCGTTCAACACGGCGCCGAGCAGCCTGATCGGCATGCGATCCAGGACCTCGAGTTTCGCCCCCATGATGTCGCGATGGCTGTGGCCGGTCCGTAGCACGACCAGCAGCGAGCCGGCCACCGTCCCCAGAATGAATGGGTCGACTCCCGCCGTGAGTGGCGGGCTGTCGATCAGGATCACGTCGTACTGGTCGCGCAAGTCGGCGACGAGCTGCGTCATCGCGACTGAACCCAGGACTTCCGGTGCGCGCTGCGTGCGCGTGCCGCACCCGATGAAGGTCAGGCGCGGATACTCCGTCTGCTGCACGATCTCGTCGAGGGTTGCCTCCTGGCGGAGAAAGTCGACCAGACCAGGCTGGCGATTGAGCTTGAACCGGCGATGCAGCAAGCCGCGGCGAATGTCGCCGTCCAAGAGCAGCGTGCGCAGGCCGGCGTCCGCGAATGTGAGTGCGAGATTGGCCGACACGAACGACTTGCCCTCACCCGGTCCGGGGCTCGTCACGGTGACGAGCACCGGCCCTGGACCGTGTTCGTTCATCAGCGCGATGCGCAGACCGCGCAGCGCTTCGACGACTTCAGTCGGTTCTTTCGCTCGGAGGTGCGGCACGGCGCCGATGATCGGCAGCCCCAGGTCGCGCGACACCTGCTCGGGGTAGCGCACTTTGGGATCGACGCGGTCGAGCGTGATCGCGCCCAGCACGCCGAGTCCAAGGCCGGCCAGCAGGCCCATCAGCAGCAGGCGCGGCGCGGTGTTTTTGAACGGACGCTGCGGCACCACCGCGGGATCGAGAATTCGCACGTCGGGAACCGTGGCCTCGGCGGCGAGCCGGGCTTGATCGAAGCGCTGCTGGAGCGCCGTGTACGTCTGCTCCTTCAGCTGCGCGTTGCGACTGAGCCGGACTTCCTCCATGGCCCGCCCGGGAATCTGGCGCAGGTCCTGCGAGGAAGCGTCCACCTGCCTCCCCAGCTCCGTTTCCCGCGTCGCGAGCTGTGCCACCAGCGCGCGTGCGAGCGTTGGAATCGTCTGCGTCTGTAATGCCCTGATCTCTCCCACCAGACGCTGCAACGGCGGGTAGACCTCGTTGTAGTGGTAACG
>Ga0207653_10000291_pt1 | contig 29231 bp, 30 predicted proteins | sample KBSK5251metaG_FD_184341 | JGI IMG/M metagenome (GOLD analysis project Ga0207653, IMG submission 184341) | Corn, switchgrass and miscanthus rhizosphere microbial communities from Kellogg Biological Station, Michigan, USA - KBS K5-25-1 metaG... | ecosystem: Host-associated > Plants > Roots >...
CTGATCGACACCGTCGCGCTGCGGATAATGCCCGCCAAAAGAGCGCCAAAGATATCCGTAAATTGGACCGAGGTCGCCGGGCTCGCGTCCAAACCGCCGCGTGTGTTCTTCGTCGGCCCACTCTTTCCAAATATCCACGCCGCGGGCGCGCAGATTCGCTTCGTCCGTGTCGCCGGAAAGAAACCAAAAGAGTTCTTCGGCGACCCAGCGAAAGGGGACTCGCTTGGTGGTCACGATGGGGAACCCTGCGCGCAAGTCGAAACGAGTTTGGTATCCGAAGTGAGAAATGGTGCCCACACCCGTGCGATCCTGATGCGCAGTGCCGTGATCGAGAATTGAGCGCAGGATGTCTTGATATTGCTTCATGCAGTCGGTACGCACGCCGCTGGCGTGCAAATTTCTTCGTTTCGCCTTACCGTGATTGTGAATTCAAAGTGTCAGAACCGGGAGCGATAGCGACCGGATCAAGGCGACGGTTTTGTCTTGATCCCGTCGCTATCGCTCCGGGTTCTGACACTAAGGCCTCTTCAACATCAAGTCTACCCGCCGGCAATTTCCCGGCAAGCTTCAATTAATCTGTCGATCTCTTCGTCGCTCGTGTAACAGGCGCATCCGACTCGCACCAAACCTTCCGGCGCTAAACCTAATCTCTCAATCACCGTCTGCGCATAGAAATCTCCATGCGAAACAAACAGGCCGCGCTCAGCCATTCGCCGGGCAACGTCGGTCGAGGCAACGTTCTCGATTGTGAACGACACCGTCGGCGTCCTGTCGACGTCGGGCGGAGGACCATAAAGACGAACGCCTTTGATGCGCGAGAGTTCTTGCCAGAGACGCTTGACCTGAGGCCGGCTGTGTTCGCGAAGACCGGCGAAGGCGGATTGCAAGAGTTCGCGGCGATCGGTGGTAACCCGGTCGCTACCGCTCCCAGTACTGACCTCGTTGCGACGCGGGCGCAAGCTAGCAGCTTGCGCTACCAGCGAAGCATAAAAATCGACGGCCGCGGCAGCGCCCGCGATGCCTTCATGGTTTTGTGTGCCCATCTCGGCTCGTTCCGGCGCGGTGTCCGGCGCCGGTTGCAGTTTTGGAAAATCGATCGACTCGAGCAAACCTTTCTTGCCGTAGAACACGCTGGCGTGCGGCCCATAAAATTTGTACGCCGAAGCGGTGATGAAATCACAATCCGTTTCTTTTACATCGCACAGAAAATATGGCGCGTAGTGCACGGCATCTACCAACGCCAGCGCGCCGACTGAATGCGCGAGTTCCACCGCGTCGCGGAACCTGTTGACTGTGCCGAGCGCGTTACAACCGGCGCCAAACGAAACCATCTTTGTTCGCCTGGTAATTAATCGCTCGAAATCAATCCAATCGAGCTGGCCGCTTTCCGGATCCATCTGCGCGACGTTTAGCGTCACGCCGCGCTCGACCACGAGCGCTTGCCATGGTGCAACGTTCGCGTGGTGTTCGAGTTCGGTGATGACAATTTCATCGCCTGGTCCCAGGGTTCTGCCCAGCGCCCGCGACAAGTGATAGATCATTGTCGTCGTGTTGGGGCCGAACACGATTTCGTTCGCCGAGGCGTTGAGAAAATCGGCGAAGGTGTGGCGCGCTGATTCGAGAATCTCGTCAGTTTCGTGACTGGTCGGATATTCCCAATGTGTATTTGCGTTGTGATTCAAAAGGTAATCGGCGACTGCGTCGACAACGACGCCCGGAGTCTGTGTGCCGCCGGGGGCGTCGAAGTATGCGACCGGGTATCCGTTATGCTCGCGTGCGAGCGCCGGGAACTGCGCGCGAATGTCTTCAGTTGATTTCATTTGCGTTAGTTGTTGTGGCGAAGGGGTGCTCATCTGGTTTTTGGATCTCGTGATGCTGCACGCCGGAGGCGCGCGTACCGGATGCTACCAGAATTAATTCCAAAATTCTTTCCCGGCCGATCGTTTTCCGCCGGCAAGATTCTGTTTTGTGACTGGAGCGCAAGCGTCTCGCTTGCCTTAGCGGGCAACCGAGACGTTTGCGCTCCAGTCGTATTGAAACTCGACCCGGCACTCTAGTTGCACCAAGGAACTACCGGAACTCAAAGGGCGTTCGAAAAGCTGGTTGTGGCACGCATAACCGAACGCTTGGGGAATCGGAGTGTACGCGAAAGCGACAGCGTATGAAGACACGAATCAAATGAAATCATAATCGCTGATGTCCTTCTAACTGTGGATATCAGCCCAAGAGAACGGAGGTAAAGATGGCAAAGAAGACAAACAATTCCGCGAAAACAAAAAACAGCAACGAGCCGACTGCCTTGCAGAGGCGCAACGTCGAAGAAGTCGCAGGTCGTCTCGCGGCCACGCCATTTACTTTCATGCGGAGGTTTAGCGAAGAGATGGATCATCTCTTAGAGGACTTCGGCGGTCGCGGCTGGTTGACGCCAATGCTGGATAAAGCCCAGTTGCCGCAGGGTCCGTGGTCTCCGCAAGTCGAGATAATCCAGCGTGACGATGAACTCGTTCTGCGCGCGGATTTGCCTGGCTTATCGAAGGACGATGTAAACGTCGAAATCGCTAACGATGGAATCACGATCGAAGGCGAGCGCCGGAACGAACACGAGGAAAAAGGTGAAGGCTATTTTCGCAGTGAGCGCAGCTATGGAAAATTCTATCGCCGTATCCCACTGCCGGAAGGCGTAGAGGCTGAAGATGCCAATGCCAGCTTCAAAAATGGTGTTCTGGAAATCACGATGCCGGTGGCTAAGCGCGAGGAACGCAAGCCGCGACGACTTGAGATACGCGAGGGTCACGAGCAGGCCAGGCGCAAAGCGGCTTAGCGGTACGCACGCCTCTGGCGTGCTCGTTTCATAACCAGGCATGCCCCAGGCGTGCTCACTTAATTAAGGAGACACAACGAATGCAATGCAGCGAAATCATGACTAAGAATCCCGAATGCTGTTTACCGTCGGATATGGTAATCACAGCGGCGCAGTTGATGAAGTCAGAGGACGTCGGTCCGATACCGATTGTCGCAGACAAAGAGGGCAAAAAGCTGACCGGCATCGTGACCGATCGAGACCTGACTATTAAAGTGATCGCGGAAGCCCGCGATCCCAATACAACCCGTCTCGAAGACGTCATGTCGGATGACGTCGTGAGCTGTAAAGAAACAGATGACGTGGACACTGTGCTCAAGCTGATGGAGGAGAACCAGGTTCGTCGCATTCCGGTAGTCGGAAAGAACGATCAACTGCTTGGCATTATTGCTCAAGCTGACGTCGCGACGCGTTTGGGACAGGCAGGGAAGACAGGAAAAGTCGTTGAGCAGATCTCGGAATAGAACGATGTCTGTGGGCGGTGGTGGACGAGAGAAACCAGGTGTCAGAACCGGGATAGCGACCGGATCGATCAAGGCGCTGGTTTCGTCTCGATCCCGTCGCTACCGCTCCGGGTTCTGACACCACCGGGTTCTGACACCGTGGACCCGACGAAAACATGCTGCGACGAATCAACATTAGCGCGGCGCTGATCGTGCTCGTCTGCTTCTTCTTACCGTGGGAGCAGGTGAGTTGCGCCGGCGCTAAGGACAATCTGAGTGGGTTGGATCTCGCGCGGCACGATCAAATGTTGCTCTGGTTGGTTCCGCTCCTGATGTTGGCGGTGATTGTTGTTGCCGTACTCCGTCGTCGAAACGAACAGCCTTTGTTGTTTTCAATCGTGAGTATCGTATCCGGCGGCGTGACAACTTATTTGATGAGTAACCAATGGCTGCGTGTGCGGGATGCCTCAGGGCTGATCGCAGCGCAACTGACCGGATGGTTTTGGCTGAGCCTTCTGTCAGCGCTGGCGATCATGGCTTCGGGCTTCGGAATGCTGTTTCGTCGTTCACGAGAGCCACAAGGTTAAAGATATGGCGATGCTACTTAAACCAGAGTTACTCAAGCCGGAACGGCTGAAGCGCTACGCGGAAATCGTGGCCTTGCTCGTCAAGTATGGACGCTCTGATCTAGTCGATCAGTCCGCACTCGTGCTGGCGGGCGGCGCCCAGTCCCATAAGATAACCGAGGCGCCAAAAGCTGAAGAGCTCGCGGATGATCTCGAGAGGCTGGGACCGACCTTCATTAAGCTGGGCCAACTGCTTTCCACGCGCGGAGATTTATTACCCGAACCGTATCTCGATGCTCTGGCGCGCCTGCAGGACCAGATCGAGCCGTTCCCTTATGAACAGGTCGAGCAGATCGTTTCGTCAGAATTAGGCGGGCGCATCTCGAAACTGTTTAGCGAGTTTGACACGCAACCTTTAGCCGCGGCATCGCTGGCCCAGGTTCATCGGGCAAGGATGCGCGACGGTCGTCCCGTGGTGGTAAAGGTCCAGCGTCCGGGCGTGCGCGAGATAATTGTCGAGGATCTGGAGGCGCTCGCCCAGGTTGCTGATTTCATTGATGCTCATACAGAGGTCGGCAAGCGCTATGAATTTGGGAACATGCTCGGCGATCTACAGCGCAGCCTGCGCCGCGAGCTTGATTTTCAACGCGAAGCGGACAATTTGCGGCGCTTGCGGAAGAGCTTGCGCGAATATGAAAGGATTGTCATTCCTGAGCCTATTGAGGACTACACGACTTCGCGAGTCCTCACGATGGATTTCATCAAGGGCAGAAAGATAACCGACATCAGTCCGTTGCGGTTGATGGAATTGGACACCAGGGAATTGGCGGAAGAAATCTTTCGCGCGTATCTCAAACAGATCCTCGTCGACGGCTTCTTTCATGCCGATCCGCATCCGGGGAATGTCTTCCTCACCGACGATGATCAGATTGCGTTGCTCGACCTGGGCATGGTGGCGCACATCGGCGCCAGTTTTCGCGAGAAGCTACTGCGACTGCTGCTGGCGAACAGCGAAGGACGCGGCGACGAGGCGGCCGAGGCGGCAATGAGGATGGGCGAGCCCAAGGCAAACTTTGACAAGAAGGATTATCAACAGCGCGTCGCGAACCTGGTCACACAGAATTCCGATCGAACCCTTGGTCGTCTCAATTCGGGCAAGATGGTTCTAAAGATCGCTCAAATATCTGCCGACTGCTGGATCCGCATGCCTCAGGAATTCACCATGATCTCCAAGACCATGATGAATCTGGATCGCGTGGTGGAGGTACTTGATCCGACTCTTGATCCAAATGCGATCGTTCGCGACGAAGCCTCGAATATTCTCACCCGGCATATGATGCAAAGCCTCGAGCCAGGCTCAGTTCTGAACCGCGCGATCGAAGTCAAGGAGTTTGTCGAAAAACTTCCTACGCGAGTGAATAAGATTCTCGATGCAGTTGGGAATAACGAGCTTGAGCTTAATGTCAATGCAATCGACGAAAAGGTATTGCTGGAAGGACTTCAAAAAATCGCCAATCGGATCACGTTGGGGTTGGTGCTGGCGTCGTTGATTGTAGGTGCGGCGTTAATGATGCGAGTCGAGACGTCGTTCAAGATCTTCGGCTACCCGGGATTGCCGGCAATCTTCTTTCTCCTGGCTGCGGTGGCGGCCGTTAGCCTGGCCGCGAGTATTCTCTTCACCGACAAGAAAGCCAAAAAGAATCCTGAAGACGACTGAAACCCGTTCCCGGCTCAGCCGTCGCCATAAGCATCGCTCAACTTGCGAAAGTGATAGCCCACCGCAGCCAGTCGCAGTGAATCGGTGAATTTGTCGCGGTGACGTATCAGCACATGCGTAAAGAAGCGCCAGAATTCTCTTCGTTCGCGATCGATTACACCCAACTTCAACAGAATTTTCGTGAGCGCTTTGATTCCGCTGATGTGCGTGTATTGCGGGTCTTTTAGTTGCTCACCTGTTCGCCGGATCGAATCAAGCGCCCGTTCGTAGTATTCACGCGGGCTGTAAATGGTGCGCATGATGGACTGATAGCCCTGGATCAAAAAGTCCGGATCCATGCGGGTCTTGAAGTTGAGAGTGCAGACCGTATTGTTTCCCGAAGCATCTTCGCCCAGTAAGCGCCCTTCGCGCTCGAGTCGCCTCCACAGCTGGGTGTCGGGCAGCGCATTGAGCAATCCGACCATCGCGATGGGAATGGCGCTCTTCCGAATGAAATCGATCTGCCGCTCGAAAATATCTTGGGGATCGTTATCGAACCCAACGATGAATCCGGCCATTACTTCCATTCCGTAACTCTGAATCGTTTTTACTGAGTCGAGCAGGTTGCCGCGGTTTTGGGACTTCTGAGCTTCGTGCAGGCTCTCTTCCACCGGAGTTTCAATGCCGATGAATACCCGGACGAAGTTAGCTTCCCGCATATTTTGCAGCAACGCTTCATCGTCAGCGAGATTCAGACTTGACTCAGTGATCAGCGAGAATGGAAACCCGTTTTTTTTCTGCCACTTCGCCAACTCAGGCAAGAGCGTGCGCACGTTCTTTTTGTTGCCGATGAAATTATCGTCCACGATGAAAACCTGTCCGCGCCAACCCAAGTCGCGCAACGTGTCAAACTCGGCAAGAATCTGCTGGTTACTCTTGGTGCGGGGAATACGGCCGTAAATTTCGATGATGTCGCAAAACTCACACGAGAAAGGACAACCCCGCGAGTATTGGACCGACATCGCGCTGTAGGCTTTCATATTCGCCAGAGCAAAGTCAGCAATGGGAGTAAGGGCAAGCTGAGGTCGTTCGGGCGCCTCATACACAGCCTTAGCTTCGCCGCGCGCCAGGTCCTCAACAAACTGCGGTAATGTCGTTTCTGCTTCGCCGCGAAACAGGTGGTCCGCGGGCGGCAATTGTTCGCGAGTACTGGTGACGTACGGGCCGCCCAGAACAACGCGCTTGCCCAACGCTTTTGCTCGCTTCACAACTTCTCTAAGCGAGTCCTTTTGAACCAGCATCCCGGTGGCCATGATCATATCGGCCCATTCGATGTCAGCGGTGCGAAGTTTTTCGATATTCAGATCAACCAGGCGTCTATTCCAGGACTTGGGCAAGAGAGCTGAAACAGTCAGCAAGCCCAGGGGCGGAAAAACGCAGCGCTTTCCTTCAAAAGGCAGCGCATGTCGAAAACTCCAATAGGTTTCGGGAAACTCAGGGTTGACCAGCAGAACGTTCACGTCTTCTCTCCTCGACAGCAAGTACAATACGGCCCTAAAACACACAGTTCGGTGTCCGTAGGGGCCCGCGCAGGGAAGGAAGCCGAATCTGTCAGAACCCTGTCAAACACAACCAATTCAGGGATGGGTTCTCGTCTAGACATTCATACCGTACGCTACAGTACGCACAGAGTCCAGCGATTTTGGTCTGACGAAGTGTTGTAATTTGCGGATTCAGTGTGCGTGCGCACCATTTTTTGTGTGATTTTGCCCACTAGTGCTGCCTTAACGCGAAAGGGAAACATCGCTCGAAGCCAGACCTGGATGAACAAAATTATCAAGCTAGAAGATCAGTTGGTTCTATGTAAAGCAGACTGTCCAGTCTGCTTCACTCCAGGAGGGCGAAAGAGTCGCAGACTGGACAGTCTGCGATACATCCATCACGTTGGCAAGAGATCAAAGTCGAGTAGGAAAGACAAAGCGTCAACCAAATGAGCGGGTTTGCGTTCAAGCTCCATCGCTATATTGATAGTGTCGGCCTTCGTACTCTCCCTGCTGGCTGCACTGGGGACAGGTGACGCGATAGGTCGCGTTAAGCGAACCGCGCCCATTGGTCAGATCACGAAACAGGAAAATCGTGGAGTCGCAGTTTTTGCAGGTGACTACAATATACCAAGTCCCAGGCTGAGGCTCACTGATCATTTGAGGATCAACTTTCTGTCGGGGAAGTGATGGAATTGGTGCAGGCGGAAACCCTGGGTTTCGGCCGAGTTTTCAGGCTTACGAACCAAGATCCTGAGTTTGATCGCCTGCCGGAATAGTCTATGAGAATGGTCTGTCCGGTATCAGACAATCCTATCGATTCGATTGGAGCGAATCCATGAAGTGATCGAACGCCGTGAAATCCTGCAAGACCTTAATGCGCCCATCTGACGACAGCGGTTCGTCAACGTCAATGATTACGACGGGAACTTCTTTGAGGAAGTGATGTTCGCTTAGGAGTTCCAACAACCTGTCGAATGTCGGCAACTCCGGATCGGTCAAAACCACTGCGGGTAAAGCCTTCTCGGCAATTTGAATTGCTCGATCAGCGTCCGGCGCCAGCAGCACACTATGATTTCTTTGAATCAGCGCCCGCTCCATGCCTGACGCGATCTCCTGCACGTCTTCAACCACCAGAATGGTGGCGGTAGTCTCTCGGCCCAACGGATGTCCTTTCGAACGCAAGGTTGTCGTAGTAGTTAGATTTGCTTCCAGGTCCATGGAGATTCGCTCTTCTCTGCGAATTTGTCGGTACGTTTGCGCGCATCCGGTTCACCTGTGAGGTGAAAATCGTGCGCTAAAATACTAATTCGGATCCGTCACGAGGTAGGAAATCGGACTGCTGAAGAATTAGTCTTGCAGATAGGAATCGTATTCCTGCTTTACGATCCGATAACACTCGCACGAGACCGTCTCCAGGCCCTGTCGATTAACAATCACAATATCGCCGCGGTGATAGTCAATCATGCCCGAGTGCCTGAGATCGTTTGCCGCAACGGTCACGCCGGCGCGCCGCACGCCGAGCATCCGCGAAAGAAACTCCTGCGTTAGCGTAAATTGATTACCGTTTACCCGATCATGAGTCAGCAGGAGCCAACGGGCCAGCCGCTGGTCGAGGGTATGCAAACGGTTGCAGGCTGCCGTCTGGGTTACCTGCGTAAACATCGTGTGGATAAATCGAAGCAGAGCATCGTGAAGCTTGCCGTTCTTGCGAAACTCAGTCACCAGGTCAGCCGTCGAGATTCGCAAAGCCTCAACGTCGCTCTGAGTGAGGGCCTGATTCGGCGTTGAGTTAGCGCCTAAAACTACCGAAATTCCGGCCACACCTTCTGGTCCAATCACGCCGGCCTCGACCGTCGAACCATCTTCCAAAGCAGCCAGCAGTGAAACTATTCCGCCCTCGACAAAGTAAGCGTGTTCGATTTTCTGCTCAGGCATGTAGAGAATCTCGCCGATGGGGAAGCTCACGGCGCGTAGTTGGGGACGGATTTGCTCGAATTCGTCTTCAGGCAGATTGGCAAGAATCTTGTTAGCCGGCCTCGGCTGATTTGTCATAGGGGGTGGTCTCTGCGTCTGATGCTGCAACATAAATGTGTCTTCTTTCAATGTCTGTAGGCCATCGTCAATAGCCGTCGTGGCGAACTGAAATGACTTCGCCGCAAGCTCCTCAATAAGCGTGGCTGTTCGCGCGGGTCTTCATCATTCGATAACACTCGCAAGCCAAACGTTCGAGTTGGGTGCGGTCGACAATGGTCAGCGCGCCGCGACTGTATTGGATTGCGCCTTCGCTCTGGAGACGGATGGCCGCGCGGCTTACCGCCTGGTTACGAACGCCCAGCATCCAGGAGAGAAATTCCTGAGTTAGTTGCAGCGTGTTTGAGGTCACACGGTCCCGCATCATCAACAGCCAGCGAGAAAGCCGCTGTTCAACCTCGTGATGTCGATTGCAGTTGACGGTCTGAATGACTTGCAGGAAAAGTTCATGCGTGAACAGCAGAATTTCGTCGTGGAAAGGGCCTCCGCGGGCAAAATGATTGCGCGCGACATCGGCTTTCATTCTGCTAGCGGTTCCTTCGCCCTGAACAATTACCTGGTTTGCCGAGGTCGGCATTCCCAGAAAGAAGGGCAGGCCTGAAAGTCCTTCGCGGCCCAGCAAACCGACTTCAATCAGGTTCTCGTCGCCGGCGATGCCTACCATTGAGAGCACTCCGGACTCAGGAAAGTAAATGTGATCTATGGGAGCTTTGAATTCATAAATTATTTCGCCGAAGGTCAGCGTGAACGGCTCAAGATCCGGCTCAATACGCGCGTATTCCTCGGTCGAAAGGCCGGCGAGCACTCTATTACGCAGACGATTATTACTGTTTGAAGAATTGAGAATTTGTACGCCTCCTTGTTCCGGTCAAGCTAGCTAACGCAGCTGACGGCACAAGGAGGGACTCATGGACAAGTACGTACCCGATGTCGTGAGTTGAGTTTTGAAAGAACCGTTGTTTTCCTCAGCTACACGATATTCCGATCAGTTGGCTAAGTCCAGCTTGAGGCGAGGGTCGGCATCATTCTGATACGAAAATGGTTGAAAACCCGCAAACTTTGTTCGCCAGCGTACAGACGCCGGGGGCGGGGCGTTACTAGTGTACGGCTTCGCATAAGAGTCCCCGACCAGAAACAAGTCAGAAGGTTTTACGTAGTGAGGGAACAGAAACCTACTGTTCTTGGATTCTCGAGCATCTTCACCCATCCCCTCGGTCTGAGATGGTTAGCATGGCTCTGTCCGAGAACGTCCAGCATATTTCACTCCGTGCGACCGCAGCCCAGCGTGCCCAGTCGCCTGCCAGATCAACCATTTTGATTGCGGAAGATAATGCGGACAGCCGCGAAGTGATGGCGACCCTGCTGCGGCTAAAAGGCTTTCAGGTTATTGCTGCCGAGAATGGCGTCGAAGCGCTGGAATTGGCACTGTTAAGGTCTCCGGATCTGATCGTACTCGACTTTGAGTTACCCGGACTTAACGGGCTTTCGGTGGTCCAGAGCCTGCGGGCTATCCCGAACTTTCTGAAGACCCCAATCGTGATCCTTTCCGGCCACGATCCGGCCAGATATCGTCAAGCCGCGCTCAATGCCGGCTGCGATGACTACCTCGTAAAACCCGTCGACTTTGACAGTTTGGATCAGCGGTTTCACGAACTGATTGAGCGGACCGTACCGGTCCGAAAAGCCGGCTGACGCGATTACAGCTAACCCCTCCAGATGATTCTTGAACACTTCATGGGTTTGTCACTCCGAACTCTCACCTTTGCGTAACTTCGATCTGCCGGCAGGTCCGGAGATCCGAAACCCGCGCCGCCCATCACACTCGATCCTCTCCGATCGCGGTGGTGCACCATGAGAAAGTGTAACGGGAAGACATGTCCCTGCTGATCGACTAACTGCACCTCAGGCATTCCCAGACTGCCGTCCGGAAAACGCAGCATCTGAGCTTGAAAGTCAGGCGTGTAATCACCTTCAAGCTCCAGAATGACTAAGGACTGCTTACCCGATGGCTTCAATGCTGGGGCAGGCCCAATCTCCAACCACTGCGACGTTATTGCGGTCGCGCCGGCAATATCACGATCGGTTAATGTGGGTAGCGGCCCCATTCTTCGGTAAAGAAGCAGCGCCGCCACAACAACGGCTAGTACGATTACGGCAAGTAACGCTTTGTGACTCGGCCTCATCTTTTACTCCGCCGGATTTGTTCGGTCCGCCACAACTAAATCGAACTCATGCATTTCGTTTCATCCAGTTGAGGGCCGCCCTCGAAAAAACCGCGAGCAGTGTTGCCACAAATAGGATGGACGACAAGCCGAGCAAGAGGAAAACCGACAACAGCCGATAACCACGATTCGTTGTGAGGAGCGTCAAGCCGGTTGACTCAAGATTTATTGTCAGCGCAACCGCTACAACAGGCAACATGACGGCCGCGCACAAGCGATTTAGCCAGGGAAAGATGAGCCTGGGCTTCATGGTTTGTTGGATTTCGCCGCGAGAGAAATTGAGCGCTGACCAGGTGGCCCTCGACCATGTTCGCTTCACCGATGAGAATGCCACACGGGAGCTTTGCCTCAAAAGCCCGAAGGGGTGACATCTCATTCACACCGGGCTTCAGCCCGGTGTCGAACGACGATAGGAAAGGCGAAACCGTTTTCAACGGTTTCCTGATCTGTTGCCAAGCTGACACCCGGCTGAAGTCCGGGGTGAATGAAAGGTGTTACTTTCGGACTTTTTGAGCCAATACCACGTAAGCGCAAAACCTAAGATGTTTCGCTTGAACATTCAACCTCCAACTGTGCCTCACTCTTACATCGCGAATTAAATAGGGGGGAAATCGAATCGGGCTGTGGAACTGAAAATGCTTAACCATTAAGTGCTTTGCGGAAATCTAAACGGAATTCGCCATGGTGGTTGGAGCCGGGTACCGAAATCTGTCCGGCATGCAGTCACACGTATGTAATTCAAACGGAGTATCGCTGCGTCGCGTGCGACGGGGCCATCTGTGCGATGTGCGTGGAGACTGTCACGACCTCAGAAGTACTTTGCGTCGGTTGTGATTGTGCCGCGAGCGAGGAGGCGAAATGACAGCGCGAGCGATCTGGAAAGGCGAGTTGAAGCTTAATTCAACCAAGGTACCTGTGAAGCTATATTCCGCGGTAAAGGACCAGACGGTTCGTTTTCATATTCTCGACCAGAAATCAAAGACGCGAGTTAAGCAACACATGGTCGAAGCGGAAAGCGGAAAAGAAGTGATGACTGAAGAAATTCAGAAGGGCTTTGAAATCGAGCCGGGCACTTTCGTAATTCTCGAAAAGGAAGAGCTCGAAAAGCTCGAGCCGGAAGAGTCACGCGAAATTGAACTTACCCAGTTCGTCCCGCCCGAAGAGATTCCTCCCGAATATTACGACCGGCCTTACTATCTCGGCCCTGATGGCGACCAGACGGGTTACTTCGCTTTGGCGGAAGCTCTGAAGAACAAAGAGAGGGAAGGGGTGGCGCGCTGGGTTATGCGCAAGAAGCCTTACGTTGGCGCGCTGCGCGCGGAAGATGATCACCTGGTGCTGTTCACTCTGCGCAACGCAGAAGAAGTCTTGTCAGCGAAAGACCTGCCGCATCCAGCCGGGCGCGCGCCCGACAAGAAAGAATTAACCATGGCGAAACAGTTGATCGAGATGCTGAAGGGTGAATTCGATCCAAAGGATTACAAGGACGAGTACCGCGAGCGCGTGATGGAATTCGTCGAGAAGAAGTCCAAAGGACACAAACCAAGATTGCATCTGGTGAAGACTAAACGAAAGACGACATCACTCGACAAAGTGCTGTCGAAGAGCATTGAAGCTTTGAAGAAAAAGAAAGCAGCCTGATTTGACTGGAGCGCAACCGTCTCGGTTGCCCGGTGATAGCAAGCGAGGACGCTTGCGCTCAAGTCCAGGAAGCGGTGACAGACATGCCACGCAAGAGAGTCACACAGAAGCGATCCGACGACAGCAACGGCGAAGCCCGCGGCGCCCGGCCTTTCTGGTCCGGCACAATCACGTTCGGTTTGGTAAGCGTTCCGGTCGATCTCTATCCCGGCAATCGCGCGAATCGAGCGCCGCTGCGGATGCTTGGCCCCGAAGGCGAGCCGCTGTCCCGTCGCTATTATTCTCAAAAGACTGAACGCGACCTGAAAGACGATCAAATGGTGCGCGGGTTTGAAGTCGACAAAGACAAGTACGTGATCGTAACTGATGAAGAGCTCGAGCGGTTGGCGCCTGAACAAAGCCGCGATATCGACCTGCGTCGATTCGTTCCGCTGGAAGATATCCCGCCGCTCCATTTCGATCGATCATATTTTCTGACGCCGTCCGAAGGATCCGAGAAAGCTTACAAGTTGCTGGCTGAGACAATGTCAAAGAGTGACCTGGCCGGCATCGCCACGTTTGTGATGCGCGGCAAAGAGTACCTGGTCGCGATCTTTCCGGAGAGCGGAGTTCTGCGCGCAGAGACGATGCGCTTTGCCGATGAGATTCGGTCCGCCGCCGAAGTGGGCCTGCCCGAGAAGAAAAAGCTGCCGGCCGCAACTGTGAAGAAATTCGAAAGACTAATTGCGAAGTATTCTCACAAGCAACTCTCTTTGAAAGACCTGAAAGATGAACAGACCGAGAAGTTGCTGAAGCTGGTCGAAAGAAAGCGCAAGCAACACAAGGACGTCGTCGAAGTTGAGGCGCCCGAGCGTGAGGAAGGTAAGGTCATCGATCTGATGACGGCGCTGAAGAAAAGTTTGGCGGGCAAACGCAAAGCCGCATGATTTCCGGAGTTCCCAATCCGTGACTGGAGCGCAACCGTCCTGCTTGCTAACCTGCTTGTGCGAAGCGACTGCAAGCGAGGACGCTTGCGCTCCAGTCGCGATCGAGTTGCCACCTCTCACGCTATCTCACTACACCCAAATCCCTGAGAATCTTGACAAGTTATTACTGTCCCGTTAGATTGCGCGCATCCCCCCTACATCAAAGGGCGGCCCTGGGCCTCCAAAAAAAGGAGACAGTATGACGACTACTTGGGTTCGAAGAACTCTAATCGGTAGCATCGCGTTGATTGCTTTGTTTGTCGTGATCGTTCCCGTAGCGCGGCTAGCGACGATGACGCCTGGCGTACTTGAAGCCTGCGTCAATCCCGGCAACGGGGATATGCGACTGGTTGATTCCAGCACGGCATGTCACAACAACGAGACGCGCGTCTCATGGAACATTACCGGACCGGCCGGCCCACCGGGACCTGCAGGCCCGCCGGGACCGACGGGCGCCACTGGCCCAGCGGGACCTCCAGGACCGCCGGGACCGACATCAGGTGGAGCGCCTTACGTTTGGGTTTGCACTCCAGCTCACCGTCCGAATTCTGGCGGCAGCCCTCGGGACGATGTCTATGTTTTCAACGGCAGTGCGGTTACTGCCAACATCGCTGTAAATATTCTGGATAGCACCGGGAACAATTTGCAGGGAGTGACCATTCCTGATTCCAATCCGCCACAGACATATCCCGGAGAGGCAGGAGCGACTACTGTTCCTCTCGCGCCGGGATTTACCAGAGACGTTCACTGGGTCATGCCGACTACCAGCGGTCCGGGATTAGACGGCGTCACGAACGTGGCCTTTACCGTTCGCGTCACCTCGGATCAACCGGTCGTAGTGGGCGCGCTCTTCTCGTTCCAGGGCGACATCCCCAGCCAATGCAGCTTGCTGCCGAAATAGCTTTAACGGTTCAGTTCGATCAGCGAAAGGCCTTGTTTCATAGCAAGGCTTTTTCGTTTTCAGTCCGAGAAATTATTGACAAGCCCGTAAGCGCGTCGCTAATAATCACTCGCACTCCATATAACCAGCGTGCCGGCATTCATTGCCCTGCTGCATCGAGCGTTCTGCGAATCACTGAGGTTGGCCCAGCATGTAACACAAGCCATCGGGCGCTATGACAAAGAAGACGCGTTGCGACGAATTGCCGCGCTTGTTAATTTCGATGTCTCCTTCGACGGGAGACTTACCTTTGATTTCAGCGAATGCACTTTCGATATCGTCCACTTCAATGAAACAACCTTCCTGCTCCGGATCGCCACCGTTCTCCGCCAATCCGATCCGAACGTCATCACGCTCCAGCACGACTGACTTAAAAGGCGAGTCGCTGCGCGAGACCACCTGAAAACCGAAAGTTTGTTCGTAGAAGGGAATTGCCGCTTCAACATCAGCCACCGGGAGGTTCATCGCATCGTCGGCATAAGGCGCGGCGCGTTTGAATTTTGCTTTCGTCATTCTTTGAACACTCATCTAAGTCGAAGTTTATTTGGTTTTGCGCTTTTTCATCCACGCAAACGCACGGTCAACGGCCAAAGCGCACATCAATGCATACAGGACCGCGAGGGTAATATCCAACTTGAGCCAAAGCACAGGACGCTGTTCACCCACCATGTAATGATAGTTCCACCAATAGCCTGTGAGGGAAGTAAGCTTCCAGCCCCAGTCAATCTGATCACCAAGGCGATCCACTCGCCATGAGCGCAGCATCGTGCGCTCAATGTAAAGCGGCAAAAACGGCACAGCCACCAGCGCTAACGCGAATGAGATTACCAGACGCGCCGCACGCTTCATCTATTCTTCCTCCAGGCCCGCGCTCACCCGAAAAGTATGTCCGTCAGGATGGCGTAGATGAAACTCGCGCACGCTCCATGGTTCGTCAGTCGGCGGCATAGTCACGGTGAGCCCGTGTTTCAGCGCGAGTTCATAAGCTGCATCAACCGCCGCCGGCGATTCGAGCCACCAACTCATCCACACGCCGCCGGTTCCATCATCGCCGACAAATTGCGGCATCGGCCCGCCGCGTGATCCCTGACCACCCTGACAAAGAAAGATCTCAACCTTGCTATTGCCGACCGCGCCGAACGTCGGTGGCTCACCCCAGTCCCAACGCTTCTCCCAGCCGAGCTTTTCGAACCAGGCAAAACTTTCGACGATGTTTGAGACGTTGAGTATTGGTGTCAGTCCTTCGACTTTCATTTTTTCGCTCCGAGTATTCTTCAACTGGTTGGCTTTGGAAAAATGTCGCGCGGGACGCCCGGCCGTTCTCTTCATCATTCGGTGAATCGAAACGATCGTAGTGGAAATGGGCGAGCGGCAAAACGATCTTATGAAAATCAAATTGAAGTTGGTTGTCCTTCATGCCGATTTTCAGCGTGCCGTAGGCCGGATGCTCGTATTCTCCGGTGAAGTCGCCGAGCGCATGTGATGGCTTCGTGTCCGGCACGCGGCCAAAGCCGGCTTTGCCTCGCGCTTCCATGCCCGCCTGCTTGTTCTTCAGACGGATAACCGGCACCGCAATAGTTTTGCGCTTGGGTGTCCGACGAATGTTGGAAATGAGTGTCATGAGTTCGCCGACTCCATGGCGTGTTTTGTCTGGGGACAGATTCGCGAATCGGCTGGTCCCAGGTCAGTCGACCAAGCTGCGGAGCAGCGATCAGAGTTAAGCCCAAGGCGAGGCTTTGCGAGCCTTGGGTACCAACCATCTGAAGTGATCGAGCCCCAAAGGGGCGCCTGCGATCACGGATAAGCAGAACCTCTTTGTTCTCTGTCGCCGCTTCGCGGCTCTCCACATATATCACTGACCGTTACCCAAGGCTCGAAGCCTCACCTTGGGCTTAACTCTGATCGCTGCTCCGCAGCTTGTTTCACGTCTCCTGCTTTTCAATTTGCTTCCGAAAATATTCGTGCCAGCTTTCGGACATAGCCTCCAGCTTCACCGCGCGGCGAATGGCGTTCTATGGGTCTGTCAGCACCAGTTCGAGAATGTCCGATCTCACGGCGAATCCGTGACGCTCGTACAGTGTCCGACTCTTTTCGCTTGGCCAAAGGATGATCGCATGCACTTCGCGGTCTTTGCACCAGTCGAGAGCCATGGTTAACAAGCGCGATCCGATCCCTTTACCGCGCACAGCTTCCCGAAGGTAGAAATTCGTTATGTAAGCGTGATACTCAGGCTCTGCGCGCGGGTTGGGAATTTTCTCGACCAGCTGCAGCCACAAGGCGCCCACGATCCCGTCGGACTCGGCCACCCAACACTTCCAGAGACTGCCGTCGTCGAGATGTGCGGTCATCCATGCGGAGCATCGCTCAACGAATTCGGACTCAGGTTCGGTCGCAATGCCGGTGCTCGATCGAAAGTCGTAGCGCAGTTGGGCCAGCGCCGCGGCGTCAGATTGTGTAGCCAGACGAAGGTTCACGTCACACATCTTCAAGCACGCATTAAGCTCCGGAGGAGCAGAACGTTTATAGCAATCCTGATGATAAAACCAGTCAAAGCTCCGTAGGAGCGAAACATGAACTCCGGCGAGGTTGCGAAAATTTGCTCATTGCTCCGCAAAGGGTCAGTCACAAACCTTCATTTCAGCGTTATGGTTCGCGAAAGCTGTCCTGTCTTCATGTCCCAGAACTTTATTGTCTGGTCCACACTGCCGGTTAAGAGATATCGATAGATCTACAAACGGCCGTTAGGCCCGGCATATTTGTAGAAACCCATTCCCCCCTTTTTTAGAAAGGCCAGTAGGGCCGACATTCTCGTATGGTCAATCGATGAAGTTTGGAATGTCTCGCTCCTTTATGTGTCGGCCCTACGGGCCTTGCAAATATCCTTCTCTGTCGGTTTCTACAAATATGCCGGGCCTAACGGCCCTCAGCATTCTTCCGCGGAAGTTTCTCATTGCGCATTGCCGCCTGATAAATAAATGACGCAGCGATGACCGCTGACTGCTTGAGGTCGTCCTGGAGCACATGCTCGTATACATCCATGTTGGTATGCGCGGTGCGAGGATTGTTTTCCATGAAGTCGCGGATGAATTGAAACCCCGGCAGGCCAACTTCATCGAAAGAATTGTGATCGGTCGAGTAGATGCCGGAGCTGGTGAGCGTCTCTGCGCCCATTTCTTTGAAAGGCGCCAGCCATGCACTAAAGACTGGCCGCACTGCTTCGTTTCCTTGTAGATAGACTCCGCGGATCTTTCCGGTGCCGTAATCCAGATTGAAGTAAGCAGAGAGTGTTTTGTACTCAGGTTTGAAGTCAAAGCGCGCCGGCGGGGCCACTCTTTTGGCAAAGTGGTTTGCCACGTAAGCTTGCGACCCGAAGGCGCCTTGCTCTTCCGCGCTCCATAAACCAATGCGCACCGTTCGCCTCGGTTTCAAGTTCAGCGTTTTGAAGAGACGCATCACTTCAAGAGCGACCGCAGCGCCCGCAGCATTGTCGGTTGCGCCCGTGGCGGTGTGCCAGGAATCAAGGCAACCGCCAATCATCACGACTTCTTCCCTTAGATCAGTTCCCGGAATCTCGGCGATCACGTTGTAGCCCATCGGATCTTGATCGTAAAAACGGGCGTTGATGTTTATCTCCAATTGCACCGGGAGACCTCGGCTGACCAGACGAATTATCCGATTGTATTGCTCGGCGGCGACGACAACCTGCGGCGGAATCTTTGGCGCGATAAGATCCCAGGGCCTTGGACGCCGTTCATCTGGCGTATCAAGCGGAACCGGCACTGTGGCCCCCGTCACGTAAACTGTTCCAGCATCGCCAAAGCCGGGCTCCAGGACCACCGCGACGCCTTCATCGATTAGCATCTGCCACTTCTTGTAGTTCAGTTCAGCGCGCGCCCGTCTTTCCGCACTCAACTGAAAGTTAGGCCGCTCTGATTCGAACTTCGCTTCGCTCAGCTTTCGCAGGTCTTCATCGCTGGTGCGTCGAGCGGGAGGCAGAAAGTTCGGTTCGACTTGCCGGCCAGGAGAGAAGAGAACGATCTTTCCTTTCAGCTTGCCTTTATATTTGGCCAAATCGGCCTCAGTCTTAACGTCGAAAAAGATCGTTTCGCCGCGCACCATTCCGTTGGTGGCGGGACTCCAGGCTTTCGGGTAGGCAATTAAGGAACTGAACGCCGGCGCGGTGACGTCGGCAGTAAATCCTTCGAGGGACCAACCGCGGCCGAACGGCCGGCCCCACGGTTCGAGCTGTCCGTTTGGGATTCCCCATTCACGCAATCTCTCGATCGCGTACTGCTGTGCTTTGCGTAAACCGGGCGACCCGGTCAGCCTCGGCCCAATCACGTCAGTCAGGTAACTGACGGTTTCCATGACTTGCGAATGCTGTAATTCCTCATTCTTGATCTTACTAATGACATCGATGTCGACTTTCTCTGCGGGCTGTTGAGGTTGAGCGCAAATAACCGGGGCAGTAATCGTGCCGGCGAGAAGGAGGATTAGTGACGATCTCAGGATGCAGCAGAGATCTGTCGAAGGAAGTCTCATCTTTACTCCGAGCTGGTGAATTGTTCGATCAGAGATTAGACGACGATGTTGAGTGGTTCTTCCAATAATTTTGAGATGGCAAGCTTTCGGGCTTTGCCCTGGAGCTTTCGGAGCGTAGATCAGCTGCGTAGCAGCGGCAGAGTTAAGCCCAAGGCGAGGCCTTGCGAGCCTTGGGCAATGGTTCATGGATTCGGCGAGCCGCGAAGCGGACAGAGAATTCAGTAAACAGGAGTCCCCCTTTTTACCAGTTATCGCTGTCGCCCATTCGGGGCTTGAGTATCTTAGATGGCGGTTGACCCAAGGCTCGCAAAGCCTCGCCCTGGGCTTAACTCTGATCGCTGCTACGCAGCTAAGGCTTGGCCGGATTACTGACTTTTCCGCTCAAACCACGATTGGCGAGAATCTTCACTTCCACCCGACGGTTTTGCGCACGTCCGGCCGAGGTTGAATTATCAGCGACTGCGTCAGACTTTCCGTAACCCATCGGAGTAATAAAGCGCCGTGCTGGAATCTTATGTTTGACCGTCAGGTACTCGACGACTGATTCCGCGCGATCCCTGCTCAGACGCATGTTCTTGGTCTCGCCGCCTGTTGAATCGGTGTGTCCCGAAATCTCAATCATGTAACCACTCGACGCGAGCGCCTTGGTCGCAAATTCGTCGAGTTGCTGTTTGGCTTCGGGAGAAAGCACCGCGCTGTTTGTTCTGAAAGTAACGGACACACTCTGTTGCACGTCGTATTCGTCGAGAGCAGTCACGCGATCGTTAACAGCGGCCACCTGTTGTCGCGCTTCCTGGGCCACGGCGTAGAGCTCGTCCATCTGGTTGGCAATCTTCTTCTGGTTCTCTTCAACCGGACCGACGCGTGTGTCTGAAGTAATTGCCGCGCGCATGTCTGATTCGTTAAAGCGGATTTTGTCTGCGACTAACTCGCCCTGTGCATCACCGCGGCCTTCAACTTCCACAATCAAACCTCGCAGGAGGTCCGTGACGGGATATTTTTTGCCACCCCGAAGGAATCCGCCATTGGTCTTGATGCTCGTATCGTCCGTGATTCTGACCATATAGTCCGTGCGGGTGCGGTCGCGAATCGTAAAAGTGTCAGCGTTGCGCTCAATGACTACACCCTGAAACTTCATTTTGGCGCCGCTGGGGACCGGCCTGAAAGTAGGTGCTGCGCCAGAACTGGTCTGACTGCTCGAAACTTGCGCTGTCGCTAACGAAGCTGTTGCTAAGATCAAAGTCAGGCCACAAACGAAACTAAGCGATCGATTCTTAATGCTCATTACTAAAACTCCTTTAAGTCAAAATTGGGTCGGCTCAACACACTTCCACCGGTGTCGGCGTCGGGAAAAAGTTTTGGGGAAGAGAGATTAAGAGCCTAACGAACGAAAATTCAAAAATCAACGAATCGTGAGGATTTTCCTGGTTATAGTTTTGTTGCGATGGTCACTGGGTACGTACGCCTCTGGCGGGCTAACCAGGTTCTTCCACAGTCCTGGGCCAATCTTCCCGGAGGAGTCGCGACAGCGCGCGATCTGCAAGTAGTTTGCCGGCGGTCTGACAGGTTGGGCAGTAATTTGTTTCGTTGGCTGCGTAGCGAATGCGCTGAATTGCTGTGCCGCAACGCGGACACGGCTCTTTGTAGCGGCCGTGGGTCGCCATGTTTTGACGAAACGCAGTCACCTTTTCCGGAAAGCCTTCACCTGTTTCATCCCGCAGACGCTCTACCCATTCAGTCAAAGTGTCCCGAGTCGCTGCGTGTAATCGCACAATTTCTTCATCACTGAGTTTGTGTGTCAGCTTCACCGGAGAGAGTTGAGCTTGCCAGAGGATTTCGTCTGAATAGGCATTGCCGATGCCACTGAAAAGACGTGGGTCAGTCAACGAGCGCTTCAAAGTGTGATTCTCAGACTTAAGGATCCGGGTGAAGTGGTCGAGATCGATGAACTTGCCGAGCCCTCCCTCACGGCCGGTCTTCCGCCCCGTGAATAGTTCGACGCCGCCGCGATCGAGCGAACTGAGACCGGCGTTCCCGGTAACCACGTGCAAAGAAGCGCGTCGTTGAGTCCCCGCTTCAGTCAAAGAGAGGCTCCCATTGTCGAAGAGAAAGAGGGCGAGTTGCGCTTTGAATTTTGATGAACTACGCGCGCTGAAAGCTTTTCGCGTTTCTTCTTTCCAATGCAGTCGCCCGGCAATCATTAAATGAATTGCCAGCCATGTTTCATCTTCGAACCCTATGCAGATCCGTTTGCCGAGGCGTCGCAGTTCAACGCCTGTCCTTCCTTCGACACTCGCGATCGGCGGCGTCGCGGTTCTCAGGAGAAACGGCGAGGTGATCTGAACTTTCTCGAGATTGTGCCCCAGAATCCGGCGCTCAAGCGCTTCCAGGTAGACGATGATATCCGGAAGTTCAGGCATTTCGAACCAGATTACCCCGAATTTTGCTCAGGGTAAAAATGATCGAAGATTGCAATAAATTCGGATAAAAATCCCTTGTCACGTACTACGGCGTGTGATAGTTTCCGTTGCGTATTCTTTGGCTCTTGCTCGTAACCAGAAATTACGGACTGCTTTAGATTCCCCCTCCAGATGCGGGCAAGTTTCTTCGTCATGACTAGTTCAGCAGTCCCTTAAACAAATCGAGAAGGAGACTTAAAGATGAAAGTTGCGAAACTGTTGGTCGCACTGTCGGGAACGCTTGTTCTGATCGCTATTCTTGTCCTTCCGCAAATCATTGAGGCCAGACGCGCACGCGCAGCAATGGCTCCATCGCCTAACGTCGTTCAGGGCCAGTCAAATGTTACTGTCGGGACGTCTGTGCGTAACGACAGGTCGGAGAACCTGCGTGACATGAAGCAGTTGCCAATCGCGAAAAAAGGTGAACGCGAGGCCAATAAGAATCCAAAGGTTCCCCGTGGTAAGCACGTCGACGTCGAAGACCCCGTCGTCCAGTCCAGCGCAGCGCCCTCGGTGAACATGCCGGGCACGCTGAACAACTTTGACGGAATTCCATTTCCTGGTGTCGCATGCAACTGCGCGCCTCCCGACACAAACGGCGAAGTTGGCGCTACGCAATATATGCAGATCGCCAACGAAGGTTACCAGGTGTTTGATAAGGTAACCGGGACGTCCCTTCTTGGTCCAGCCGGTATTCAGACGGTTTGGCAGGGCTTCGGCGGCGTCTGCGAAACCAGCGGCAGTGGCGATCCGGTCGTCCTTTACGATCAGATTGCCGATCGTTGGGTCATCAGCCAGTTCGCCGGCGCCAGCGTGCCGACCGACGAGTGCGTGGCTGTATCAACAACCGGCGATGCGACTGGTTCTTACTTTCGCTATGACTTTCACCTCGGATCGAACTTTTTTGATTACCCGCACTTGAGTGTTTGGCCGGATGCTTACTACATGAGCATGAACGTATTTAATTCGTCCGGCACTGCATTCCTGGGCCCGCAACCCTTCGCTTTCGATCGATCGAAGATGTTGGTCGGTTTGCCGGCGACCTTCATCACCACCGGCATTACCGGCGGCTCTGGTGAAGAAGTTTACCTGCCGGCAGATCTGGACGGCTCGACGTTGCCACCCGCCGGAGCGCCCGCGAGCTTCGTAGAGTTTCCGGGCGGAGGTTCGTATCGAACTTTCCATTTCCACGTTGATTTCGCTACGCCGGCAAATTCGACGTTCACATTATTTGGCAGCCCGGCAGCAGCCGGATTTACGCTGTTATGTTCGGGCACGCGATCGTGCGTACCGCAATCCGGCACCACGTCGCGGCTGGATGGCATTGGGGATCGACTGATGTTCAGATTGGCCTATCGTAACTTTGGCGATCACGAATCCGTCGTGGGGAATTACTCAGTGAGTTCCGGATCAGTTTCCGGAATACGCTGGTTTGAGTTGCGTAACGTGACCGCCGGGCCCGTCAGTGTTTTCCAGCAGAGCACTTATCAACCTGACTCGACCTGGCGCTGGATGGGCAGCGCGGCGATGGACCAGGATGGAAACCTCGCGATCGGATACAGCGCTTCGAGCAGCACGATCTTTCCGCAAATTCGATATGCTGGCCGGCTGGCCAGTGATCCGCTCAACACACTGGCCCAGGGCGAGGCGACACTTTTCTCAGGCACCGGTAGTCAGACCGGAACCAGCAGTCGTTGGGGTGACTACAGCGATCTAACGGTAGATCCGGTGGATGACTGCACTTTCTGGTACACGACCGAATACTATCCGACTACCAGTCAGTTCAATTGGCGCACGCGAATTGGATCGTTCAAGTTCCCGGGATGCGGTGGCTCGCCGACTCCGACACCCACTCCGACGCCAAGTGCGACGCCGACACCAACTCCGACACCGACTCCGCCGCTGACGCCGGCAGCGCCGAGTAATCTGACCGCGACGGCAGCTTCGGCCAGTCAAATCAATTTGGCCTGGACGGATAATTCCGACAACGAGACTGGTTTCAAGATCGAACGTTGCCAGGGCAATAACTGCACAAACTTTGCAGAGATAGCCCAGGTCGGCGCGAATGTCACCAGTTTCCCGAACACGGGACTTACGCGAAACACCTGGTACCGCTATCGGGTACGCGCTTTCAATGTCAGTGGGAATTCGGCTTACTCGAACATTGCCTCTGATAAGACGTCGCCGCACTGATCTTCGACGACGAGACTCGAAAAATAAGAAGGCGGATCCGAAATGGATCCGCCTTTCTTTTATTTGAAGCTTGGAAGTTCCGAGTTTTAACTTGAAGGCCCTGGAAGACAGTAAACCAGTCGCAGCGGCCTAATCATAGCTTCTCGACACTAGACGTGAGCCGTCAGCGAGTCTCGATTCATCGGGACCACCAGAGTTTCGCGGCTCGCCGACTCAAACGAACCATTGCCCAAGGATCGGAAAGCCTCACCTTGGGCTTAACTATGCCGCTGCTGCGCAGTTGATCTCTCGGTACGCCGATACCGGTGAATTAAGTCTGTGAACCCTCTCCCAAAGCGAGAGGAGTCAAACTGTACCACTACCTGGATCTCCAAACATCCTTACGACTTCTGCTTTGCGTGCCAGGCGGCGAGCACGGCTGCTTCTCGCTCAGGAGCAATTCCCGCGCGCGTCTTCGCTTGTCTTTCGGCTGGTTGTTTCTTGAACCATTCGAGCGTGGCTTGAGCGGTATCAGCGACCGAACGATAGGTCAGTCCTTTGCTTTGTGCTTTCTTAACACTGATTTGTGAGAAGCCGGTCTGCGAGCCACGCGGTGCGACCCACACAGGCATATCCGACCAGGCCCGAACCTTTTGGCTGGAGAGAAAATCCGCGTCAACCCAGGTGAATTGCGCGTTCGACTTAACGGCAGTTTTAATGTCGTCGAGCATCTTGCCCATCGTCAATTTGTAATCCGGACCCGTCGCATTGAAGATTCCGGTCGTACCTTGTTCGACCATGCGAATCGTCCATTCGGCCAGGTCTCGAGCGTCAATGAATTGAACACCGTCTTTCGGTGTGCCGGGCGCCATGACTTCGCCGCCGCGGTCAATGCGCACCGGCCAATAGGTGAAGCGGTCCGATTCGTCGCCGGGGCCAACGATTAATCCCGGCCGGATGATTAAGGCCTTGTTCGGAAACTGTTTTTCGGCTTCTTTTTCCGACTGCACCTTCAGCGGTCCGTAAAGAGCCAGGTTCGCGCGCAGAGTTGCCTGCGTCTCTTTCATCGCGTCCGGCCCGTCGTACGGGGCCAGCGGTCCACTCTCATCCATTCCGGGTTGGCTGTTATCTGAATAAACCGAGATCGTCGAAATGAACACGTAACGATCGACATTGCCTTTGAGAATTTGTGCTACGTCGCGAACCCACACCGGGAGCGACGTGGGATTATCAATGCAGACGTCCCACTTTCGACCCTTGAGCGCATCGAGCTGGCCGTTGCGATCGCCGATGAGCTGTTCGGCCTCCTTGGGCAATTCGCCGGGATGCGTACGCCCGCGATTGAACACCGTCACTTTATGTCCGCGGCTCAGTGCGTACTTAACCTGGAACGGTCCGGTAAAGCCCGTGCCGCCGAGAATCAGAATGTTCAAAGGCTTTGGCGCGCGGCCGATTAATCCCGCGGATTCCGCCAAGGCAGACACGCTTGGCACCATTCCCAGGCCCACGCTACCACCGGCCATTGCGGATAATTTCAAGAAGGTTCGTCTGTTTGTCGTCATCTCTACTCTCCCAATCAGAGCTGCTCGTTAATTTGTTTGGTTACGCGCAACATTTGATCTTTGTTTCAGAAGCAAATCGTGGACTGGAGCGCAAGCGTCTCGCTGGCATGGTCCTGGCAACCAGACGGTGGCGCTCCAGTATGAAACCGCGTTCAGGCTAATCTCTCATGACCATCGCTAATCCGAAAATGCAGAAAATAAGTCCGACGACATTTCGCCAGGACAGATGATCTTTGAAAACCAGAATCCCAATAGGAATCAGGACGATGGCTGCGGCGGCGTTAGTGGCGACAGCCGCCATGCTGATTTTCCATCCCGCTCGGTAGGCCAATAAAAAACCCAGTTCAATCAGGGCGGCGGCTGCACCCAAAGTAAAGACCGCCCAGTTCGAAAGCTTTATCGATTCGATGAGGTTCTTCTTTCCGGGGTAACCAACGGCGCACACTACGCAAAGCGCAATTCCGATAACGTACGCGAGGATGATCACCAGAAATGGATTCATCCCCGCCGGAACGGACTTTTGCGAAAGGTGATAAAGGACCATTCCCACGACCGTCAGGCCAAAAGAAAAATAGAAGCCGCTCATGTTTTAGCCACGCAAGTTGAGTTGGAATCGCGAGCAGAGTTTAGTTGAGGTCTGAGGTTTACTCAATTAGAGCCCGGCAGCTTTTCGCCGCGTAGCGGCGTTATTAATTTAGCCCGGCCTTTCACGCGCCTCAATGTATTTGAACCACTGCGGGAATGGCTCTGCCACTCTGATGCGCGGCAAGTCTCTGACTTGCCGATACCTGGCCCATCTAGTCTAGCGGGTCTTTGATCGTGGCGGGTCGAAGACCCGATGAAAAAAAAGAAAGGTTCGCAGCCGGCAGTCGCAGACTTGCCGCGCAACGAAGTGGCAGAGCCATTTCAGCGCAGCGAGGTTCTTGAGACCCACTGCCAAATTCAACTGTCACCTTGTGAAGCAAATCTTCTAAATTTTGAGTCATTCTTGGCGAAGGTCGTTCAGAAGAGTTTTTGCTGGTGACCCTTGCCCACAAAAAACTGTCCGCGTCGTTTATCATCGGGCACGGTTCGTCCGTTGAGGGAAGTTGAAATCGCTCGCTCGTGCGCGATGACGGCATCGAAATTCGCATCAGGCTGGAGACGATTCTCAACTGAACGCGCAAAACGTTCGAGCCGGCGTAACGCTTCCAGCTTCTCCTTTCCGAAGTTCACCCGGTCGCCGCTCCCAGTACTGACCTTGGCCAAATCAAGTGACCTGCGCAGAAAGTTCAGCGACTCGTCGTAGGTTTTCAGAGGGACCGGAAACGGGTGGCCATCCTTCCCACCGTGCGCGAATGAGAACCGCGCGGGATCGTCAAAACGGCTAGCCGCGCCGTGAATGACTTCAGCTACCAGGGCCAGCGATTGCAAAGTACGCGGCCCAAGTTTCTCGAGCAGCAACAACTCAGCAAAGTCGTGAAGATTTCGTTCGTAAGCAACCGCGAGCACCGCACCCAGTCTTTTCAGATCGACGTCTGCGGCCCGGACCTCGTGACGAGCGGGCAGGCGCAAATACCGTCCGGCTGCGACGTGCCGTATGTTTGAAACATCAGCGGAGAACAGCGCTGCGCTCACGGACGCGGCGCCAAGTATCTTCTCCGGCCGCTCGCGGGAGATTTCCAGCATCGCGATCTGTGCCGGTCGGGCTTTTGAATCAACCAGGTTCATGATCGTTCCCTGGTGTTGTCCGACGATGGCGGTGTGCGGCTCCGCCACGAAATCTTTCACTGATGCTGAGTGCCAGTGATAGCGCCGAGCCATGCCGGTCTGATCGTTTAATCCCTGCTGGACGACGGCCCATGCTCCGTCCGCCGCAACCACAAAGCTGTGCAGATAAATTTGAAAACCGTCGGCGATGGCGTTGTTGTCGATTCGCGCGGTCAGACGACTGGTGCGCACCAGCCTGTCGCCGTCAAAGCCACGCCGATTAGAGATCTCTCGCAACTCGTTGGGCGTGTTGCGGGAAAACCTGCCGCGCCCACCGCAAATGTACAAACCCAACTCGTCGGCTCGGTCCGCGAGGCCGCGTTTCAAAGCTCCCATCACTGAAGTAGTAATCCCGGAAGAATGCCAGTCCATTCCCATGACCGCGCCAAACGCCTGAAACCAGAATGGATCGCTGAGTCGTGAGAGAAATGCCGAAGTACCGTAGTCGTAAATAATCGCTTCGGTAATCGCGGTGCCCAGTGTGGCCATTCGCTGCGACAACCATTCAGGCACACGTCCACCGTGGAGGGGAAGGTCAGCGATCCCGGAGCGTTTCATGAGTGGGATTATATCCCACGGAAGGGCTGGGGGCGAGCCGGCCGGCGCTAAACCCGTCGACCGGTTATTAGTTGGATAACGAGAATGATCAGCGCGATCACGAGAATTAAGTGGATCAGGCTGCCACCGACGTGGGTAAGAAAACCAAGCAGCCACAAAATGACTAGAATTACCAGAATCGTCCAAAGCATATTGTTCTCCTTAATTTTATTAGCAGAGTCTGAAGCCAGTTAAGAGTGAGGGCGGGAACTCGCCGCGACGAGTTGCTAATCGCCCTCCCCTTTCTGGATTCTGAAAACTGTCGGCGATTCGCATGCCAAGTTTTTCGTTGGCCTGATAATTGCCAAACCAAACGCGAATCAAGAGGCGTCGGATGCTTATCAAACAGATTGCGATTCAGAACGTACGCGGCGCGCCAGACAACGATTGGTTTTGATACGTGGAAAGAGAAACCTGGGGCGAGGAATTGGTAAGCACCGTAGGCTTCGTGGTTTCGGACCTAACAAAGTAGCACCGCAAGTTTGAGGACGGGCGGTCAGTTTTGTCTAAACGGTAACAGTTTTGTGGCGTCTGTCTTAAATGTACGTCGCGGTACAGATAAATAAGTGGCCTCAAGAATACATTCACGACAACACGATCCCGACAGCAAGGGAAGAGCAGGGTGTGATTCAATTCAGGGGAGAATCACGCCCTGCTTCATTAATGACCCTCTTGCTTCCTGTATTAATTTCCCAGGCAAGTCAACAATCCGAATAGCTCAGAAAACTCTTCACATAGAGATGGAGGAACGTCAATGAAATGCCATGAAGTCATCACTGAGAATCCTATCTTTTGTTTGCCGGAGGACGACGCCGGTCAGGCAGCCCGCCTGATGAGGCGCGAGCACATCGGTTCTATCCCGGTGGTAACCGACGAGGTCAGACGAGAGCTGATTGGGGTAGTTTCGGCCCGCGACCTTGCGCTTAAAGTTATCGGCGAGTCGCGCGACGCCAGCCGTACCAGCGTGTACGAAGTGATGACGAGCACCGTGTTCGCTTGCCGGGATGACGATGATGTTGTCAGCGCAGTCATGGCTATGGAGGAGCATGACATTCATCGGGTGCCGATCGTGAATTATTCCGGTCGCCTGGTCGGCATAGTCTCGCGCGAAGACGTTTGTATTAACGTGCCTTCGCGAACTCCAGTCGTGCGAACTCTTTGGCAGGCAGCCTGATGATGTACCGCAGACTGTCCAGTCTGCGGAATTTTGGCAATGCCCCAGCAGGGAAGCAGACTCGACAG
>Ga0207653_10000293_pt1 | contig 29042 bp, 31 predicted proteins | sample KBSK5251metaG_FD_184341 | JGI IMG/M metagenome (GOLD analysis project Ga0207653, IMG submission 184341) | Corn, switchgrass and miscanthus rhizosphere microbial communities from Kellogg Biological Station, Michigan, USA - KBS K5-25-1 metaG... | ecosystem: Host-associated > Plants > Roots >...
CCGCGCGATCCATCTCGCTCACGAGCCGCTCGGTCGTCATGCCACGACGCCACTCACTGTGCGGCTTCAGGACGACCGTGGTCTCGTACATGTCGAGCGGCGCGGGATCGGTTGCCGTATTCGCCCGGCCGACCTTTCCAAACACAGAACCGACCTCGGGGAAGCTCGCCAGCACGCTGTCCTGATAGCGCATGATCTCGCGCGCCTGGCCGATCGAAACGCCCGGAACCGTCGTCGGCATGAACAGCAGCGATCCCTCGTCTAATGGCGGCATGAACTCGCTGCCGAGGCGGCTCCACGGCAGGACGGTGATCGCCAGCACGACGATCGCGCCAATCACGACCCGCCAGGGATGACGCAGGACCCCCGCGATCACCGGTCGATACGCGCGCATCAGCCAGCGGTTCAGGGGGTTTGTTTCCTGCGGGCGAATCCGTCCGCGCACCAGGTATCCCATGAGCACCGGGACGAGCGTAATCGAGAGCAGTGCGGCGCCCGCCATGGCGAATGTCTTGGTGAATGCGAGCGGCTTGAAGAGCCTGCCCTCCTGCTGTTCGAGCGAAAACACCGGCAAGAACGAAACGGTGATGATGAGCAACGAGAAGAACAGCGGTGGCCCGACCTGGACCGCGGCCTCGCGCACGATCTCCCACCTGTCCCGCCCTGGCTCCCGACTCCCGGCTCCTCGCTCCAAGTGTTTATGCATGTTTTCGATCATCACGATCGCCGCGTCCACCATCGCGCCGATGGCGATCGCGATCCCGCCCAGGCTCATGATGTTCGCGCCGACCCCCATGGACCGCATGACCAAGAAGGAAATGAGAATCCCCAGGGGGAGCGTCACGATCGCCACGAGCGCGGAGCGGAAATGAAGCAGGAACAGCACGGAGATCAGCGCGACAATGATCGATTCTTCGACCAGCGTCCAGTTGAGGTTGGCGATCGCGCGGTGAATCAGGTCGGAGCGGTCGTACACCGGCACGAGCTTGACGCCTGTCGGCAGCGTGCGCTGGACTTCCACAATCCGTCGCTTGATGGCTTCGAGCGTTTTCAAGGCATCGCTGCCAGACCGCATGATCACGATGCCGGCCACCACTTCGCCGCGGCCATTCACGTCTGCCGCCCCACGTCTGGGCGCCGGGCCCACCTGTATCGTCGCGATGTCACCCACCCGAATCGGCGTGCCGTCCATCGTTGAGCCGACTGCCACGTCCTCGATCTCCGACACCGACCGCAGATAGCCGAGCCCGCGGATCATGTATTCGCGGCCGCCCATCTCGATGACGCGCGCCCCCACATCCGCATTGTGCGCGCCGATCGCCGCGACGACGCGCATGACTGGAATGCGGAACGCCCGCAGCCGCTCCGGGTTCACCTCGACCTGGTATTGCTTGACGTAGCCGCCCAGGCTCGCCACCTCGGACACGCCCGGCACGGCGGTGAGCTGATAACGGACATACCAGTCCTGCAGGCTGCGCAGCTGCGCGAGGTTGAGCGAGTCGCTTTGCAGGACGTACTCGAACACCCAACCCACGCCCGTCGCATCCGGGCCGAGCGTCGGCTCGACACCCTGCGGCAGGCGCTGGCGCAGGCCGTTCATGTACTCGAGCACGCGCGAGCGGGCCCAGTACAGGTCAGTCCCGTCTTCGAAGAGTACGTACACCAGTGACAAGCCGAAGAAAGAGTATGCGCGAACGACACGGGCACCGGGGACCTTGAGCATCTCGGACGCGATCGGATAGGTGACCTGGTCTTCGACGATCTGCGGCGCCTGCTCGCTGAACTCCGTCTGAATCACGACCTGTACGTCCGAGAGGTCTGGCAGTGCATCGATCGGCGTCGTGGCGACCGCCCAGATACCGCCCGCAACGAGAATCACTGTGCCCAGCCCGACCAGGAACCGGTTCCGGAGCGACCACGCGATGATCTTGGCGATCATGGCCGTTTCTCCGTCCCCATGTTCATGCCCGGCATGTTGCTGCCTGCTCCGGCGGTGAGCCGAGATTCTGCATCCACGAGGAAGTTGGCCGAGGCCACGATGCGCTCGCCGGCCGCGAGGCCGCTATCGATTTGGAAGCGGTCGCCGGCTCGCGCGCCGAGCACGACTTCCCGGGGCTCCAGCGCACCGCTTCGCCCCACGACAAACACAAGGTTCCGTTCACCCGTCTGCACCACCGCCTCGGCGGGGATGTTTACGGCGTCGCGGCTCACGACGGCTTCGAGCAGCAGCGTGGCATACATCCCGGGACGCAGCTCACCCCGCGGGTTGGGAAACGCGACGCGGATCCGGCCGCTGCGACTACTGTCATCCACCGTGGGCCACACGAAGCTCACATGGCCCGTGAACGTGCGTCCTGGATAGGCGATGAGTTGCGCGCTCACCGGTGCCCGCACGCGGACGAGCCCGAGATCCTGTTCGAATACCGCGCCCTCGATCCAGATCGTCGAAAGGTCGGCAATGCGGTACAGCCTCATTCCCGACATCACCGCCTGGCCAGCGACGACCATCTTGTCGAGCACGATGCCATCCACCGGCGACTGGAGTGCGAGCGCTTTCGTCACTTCACCGGTCCGCTCCAACCGGTCGATCTCTTCGCGCGAGATGTCCCAGTAGGACAGGCGGCGGCGCGATGCTTCAACGAGCACCTGAGCGTTGCGCCAGGCGTCGGTGTCATTCGAATCCACCGCGGCCGCCAACCGCTTTGCCGCGAGCAACTCCTCCTGGGCGGCGACGAGCATCGGGCTGTACAGCGTCAGCAGCGGCTGCCCACGCCGCACCGCGGTGCCGGTGGCGTTCACGTACAGTTGCTCGACGAATCCGTCTACCTTGACCGTGATGTCGGCGAGATTCGGCTCCGCAGGCACCACCTGGCCGAGCGTGCGCAGGGTGCGCGTGAGTGGCCCACGCTGGACGACCGTGAACGTGACGCCCACGGCGCGTGCCTGCTCCGGCGTGAGGTGCACGGGTGCACGGCCCGCCATGCCTGAATCGGCTGAGGCCGTGTCGCTCATGTCCATGCCGGCCATCGAATCTGCCTGCGCCTGCTTGCGGCACGCAGCCAGGGCGACCACAGCGACCATCGCCATCCATGCGAATGTCCGCTTCATGGCCGCACCTCTCTTCCCACCAATGCCTCAAGCTCGCCGACCGCCTGGCGATAATCGGCGAGCAGCCGATAGGTCTCAGTTTCGTAGCGATTCACCGTCATTTGATTGTCCACGAGGGTCATGAAGGTGACGCGGCCGACGCGATAGCTCGACAGCGATGCCTGCACCGCGGCGCGGGCTTGCGGCACGATGCTGGCACGATAGAGACGGATCAGATTCTGGTCCTGGACGGCACGCGCGCGGGTTTCGATAAGTTGCGCCACCGTTTCGTTCTGCTGATTGACGAGTTCGGCGCTTGCCATCTCGCGCATCGCGGCCATCTCGCGCCGCATCGGCAGTTGCCGCGCGCCCGCGAAGAGCGGCACGGTGATCCCTACCATGAGGCTGACCATCGTCGGGAACTGCGGCCGTTGCTGGTACTGGATGCCCACTGTGAAGTCGGGATAGAGCTCGCGTCGCACGGCAGACAACGATGCGTCCGCAGCGGCCACCCGCTCCGCTCCGGCGACGAGTGCCGGGCGCTGCGCCAGCGCCCAAGCGACGAGTGAGTCGACCGCCGGCAGCTCGCCGGCGTCCGTCTCGGGCAATGCGAGCCCGGGGATCGGGCTCAGCGCCGATCGGCCTAACAACGCGTTGAGCCGCGCGGCCATGGCCACGCGCTCCTGCCCCATGCGTGTGATCTCTTCGCCCATCCGTGCGACTTCGACCTGTGCGCGCAGCACGTCCTGCTGCACCGCCGAGCCGACGGCGTACATCGTGGTGCTGACGTCGAGGAAGTTGCGGAGCAACTCGCGCGTGCGCCCCATCACCTCGAGGGCGCGGTCGGCATAAGCGACTTGGTAGTAGGCCATCCGCACCCGCGCGGCGAGCATCCGCTCCTGCTCATCGGCATCGGCACGCGTCGCTGCCGCAGTGTGACGTGCGGCCCGCTTCGCGCCACCGAGCTTGCCCGGCCAGGGCAGCATCTGCATCAACTGCACCTGATTCATGGTCATCGGATCCAGCGTGTTGCTGAAATCCGACGCCATGCGGTTCATCAGGCCGAATTGCAGCTGCGGATCGGGCAACGCACCGGCGGGTCCGACGCGCTCGCCCGCTGCGTTCGCCGACGCTCGCGCGGCGCGGAGCATCGGGTTCGCGACTTGCGCCCTGCGTACCGCCGCGGCCAGCGTGAGCGTATCCCCCGGCGGCACATCCTGGGCGGGCGCGCCTATCGCGCCAACCATCAGCAGCACGCCCGTCACGAGACTCGGGTTGATCAAGCGCCCGATGGGAGCGTGGGTGTTCAGTGACGTATTCATCTGATCCTTCCCTGTCCGGTATGACACCGGAGGACACATGGGAACCCCCCGGCGCAGTGCCGGGGGGTGGGTGCGCCGCCGTTAGGCGACGAGGATCAGATGTGGTTCGGCGGAGGTGTGGGCGGGCCGGCCCGGTAGAGATCGGCGAGTCGCGGAATCTGACGCGGCTCGAGCGCGATCGACCCGGACGAGACCATCAGTCCTGTCGATGCGACGGTGAGCGCCGGCGCTGATGTGACGCAACCGAGCGCCGCCAGGCAAGGACCGGCGCCCGTATGCTCACAGGCACCGTCGGGCATGGCGTTGACAACAGCGACCCTGGCGCCCGACGTGAGCGGGCAATCGCGGCGTGCAGTCGTCGGAGCGACGAGTGATAACGCCACTGCGGCGAGCATAACACTCGCCAACCTCCGCTTGATGACGCCACCGCGCTTCGTCATGCGACTCACCTGCCTCACACCAGGTTACTGTTTCTGTACGCGGAAATTAACTGTCCCGCTGTAGTTCGTGAACTGGACTTTGACGGTCCAGTGTCCGTGGATCCCCTTCGTCATCCCGAAGGTACCGTTCGCGCTGAGCGACTGCGAGTAAAGCTGCGCGCCGGTGCTATCGGAGATGGTCAGTGTCGCGCTCCCGCTAGAGACGTTCGTTGACTGGTTGACGGTGGCGCTGTCGCCCGTATTCAACCATTGGTACGTGTACGTCCAGGTCACGGTCGAGACGCCGGTCGCCTGAAATTGGAAGTTGTCGGTGACATTGTTGATCTGGGGTTGATACGGAGCGAGCGGGCCACTGCTGTTCCCGCACGCCGCGGCACCCGCTACAGTGAGCAGGAACATCCCCGTCCGAACGACGAGCGCGCGACTCAACACGGCCAACCTCCCGGTGAATGGTTGGTTCACCCCCTGGGCAAGGCGGGTGCCACAGCCATCCGCTGGGTAACTTCCCGATTGGCACGACGATGCGGGGACTCGCGTGACCGGGCTCACCACGACGCCCATGCTCATTTCGTGACAGGGCGGAGCGTTTCGAGTCGCCGCGTTCCTGCCGCGAGCGCGAGCAGGGTCGCGACGCCGGCGATAGCCAAGCCATAGTCCTGCGGGACCCTGAGCTGCACGGCCGCGGACGTCGCGATGACGGTCCATGCCAGCGGAATGGCGACGATCCGCCAGGACAGGTCGCGCCGTGTCCACAACAGCACGCCAAGGGTGAAGATCACAGTCGGGCAGGGCGCGCCGAATGTGGGCGTTTCCGGATAGCGATGGCCGGCGAGATAGCCGAGGAGTGGATAACCGATCAACGCGTAGGCGACCAGCGCCTTACCCGCGTGCGCGGCGAACGGGGCGTGCGCCGCGGAAGTGCCGGCCGTGTGGCCGCGCGCGTCCCAGAGCAGAATCCCGGCCTGCGCGAGGAACACGATCCCAAAGAGCGGTGCAGCCGGATTGATGGCCGAGAAGAACGCGAGATGGTACACGAGACCCGACCACAACCACAGCGTCGCCAGGAGGACCGAGACGAGCCGGGGGCGATCCTGTTGCAGCACGAGAATGACGATGAGTGCGGCGACGCCATACAGAAACAGCGGTGCGGGCCAGACCGCCAGGTTGTAGCGGCCGAACACCTCAAGGAAGTCTCGAACGGTAAACGGCAGCATCATGGCGTCAGCTCATCGCGACCGCGCCCCGAACCCGGGCGGGCGCGGGGTGACGCCGCACGGGCGCGGGCACCGGAATGACGAGCACGGCCGCCGGCAGATCGTTCAACACGTCTTCCGTTACGCTCCCGATCAGCAGTCGATCGATCCAGCGCTTCCCGTGGGAACCGACCACGATCACGTCGGCGCGCCACGCCTGCGCTTCTTCCAGAATCGTTCTTGCGGCCTCGCCCCGGCGGATCACCTTGTGTTGATCGGGCACCGGCAGCAGCGGCCAGATGTCGCGCTCCACGCGCTCCCGGGAGAGGTACTCATCGTCCAATGCGTCCCCGACCTCGGGCGCGGTGGTCGCGGGCTCGATGACATGCAGCGCGTGCAACGGCCCGCCGAGCAGCTGGGCAAAGGCGGTCGCCTGCTCGACCGTGGGCTTGGCGGCATACGAATCGTCGACGGCCACCAGGATGCGTGGCCGTGCGCCCAGCGCACCGGTCGTGACGAGGAGGGGAATGTTGATTCGCCGTACCATGTGCTGCACCGTGCTGCCGCCGAGCCACCGCCCCAGCGCCGAGTGATGCTTTCCCCCGAGCACGAGGATTTGCGCGTTGGTTTCGGCGATCATTGCATCGAGCACCGCCGAGGTCCGACCCGGACGCACGACCAACTGGTCCACGACGTGTCCGGGCACGCGATCCCGCAATGCGGTCACGACATCCGCCCGGGCGCGGGCGAGCATCGCCAGCTCGAGCGCATCGAGTGACACGCCCGTGCCCGCCATCTCGAGCGCGGTTCGCACGTCACGCGTTGCATGCACGACCCGGCACCCCACGCCGGCCGCCTGCGCCACCATCCACCCCGCGCTCGCAGCGACTCCGGATTCGAGCGAGCCGTCGACACCAACGACAATGGGTTGGCCGGACATACCGTGCTCCGCGTGAGGGGACGCTATGAAGTTGGACCGCCTTTTGTGAAGAAATCTTGAGGCACGGACGAAAGTCTACCGGCAGCGAGTCTGCCCAAAGGACAGATACCGCGCATGAGGCTTCGAAGCGCCGCTAGATCTTGGCCGTTGCGACAGCCGCGACGATGTCCGTCTGCGAGATGACGCCCACAAGCCGACCCTCGTCTTCGACGAACAGGCGGTGCACGTCGAGATAGAGCATCTCCTTTGCCGCCTCGAGGACATCGGCATCCGGCGCGATGACCCGCGACCGGGGCGTCATCACCTCGCGCACCGGGGTCTCATCGATCAGGCGCTCGCGCATGTCGGGTTCGGTCGTTTCCGACAGGGCGCTCAGAATGTCGGTCGTGGACAGCACGCCGACAATGTGGCCACGGGCGTCCGTGACCGGCAGTGCCGAGACGTGCACATCGGCGAGGGTCGTAATGGCCTCGCTCACCGAGGCATCGAGATCGACGGTCTTCACGTCCGTCCGCATCAGCTCGGCGACTTTCATATGACGACCTTTCCTCTCCGCGCGCGGCGCGCTGGCGCCCGCGCAGGCTCCGGCCGGCGTTGTGCCGGCCGGTTGATCGGGACGACGAGCAGCGACGTGGGCAGCCGGTTGAGCAGCCGCTCGGTGGTGCTGCCGATGAGCAAGCGATCGATCCACCCTCTGCCGTGCGAGCCCAGCACGAGCAGATCGGCACGCCAGGCCGCGACCTCCTCGGCGATCTCTTCATCCGCGCGACCACGGCGCACGACGCGATCCTCGGGCGGCACGCGCGACAGCTCCGCCTCCACCACCCGCTCGAACTCGGCGCGCGAGCGCTCCTCGAATTGGGACATGTCGAGTGACAGCGGGACGACAGTCGGGAACTTGGCAGGCTCCACCACGTGGACCACGCGCAGCTGGGCATTGAGAACATCGGCGTATTGAGCCGCGGTGGAGAGGGTCGGGCTCGCAGCTTCCGACAACTCGGTCGCGACCAGCACGCGCTGCGGGGCGCGTCCCGATCCCTCCACCACGAGCACCGGTGCGGGAGACGTGCGGACCAGATGATGCGCCGTACTCCCACCAAGCCCGCGGACGAGGGCCCCATGGTGGCGGCCGCCGACGACGACGAGTCCCGCGCCGACCTCTCGTGCGACCTGATCGAGCACAACGCCCGGCCGGCCGGCGCGGGCGACCAGCGAGTGCCAGATCGCCTCGGGGATCTCGCTGCCGAGCTCCTTGGCGATGTATGCGCGCAGCTCCGCAACGACCCGATCGAACACCTCGGCCGAGTTCACGAGCGGCTCGAATCCGCCCGGTGCCCAGATGTCAGGAACCGCGTGTACCAACACGCACCGCGTATCCGCCGCCCGCGCGATCCGCCAGGCGAGCGATGTCGCCCGCAGCGACTCCGGCGAGCCGTCTACGCCGGCGATGATCGGTTGCCATTTCATGGTGTCCTCCTGGGTGCCCTCCACCTGATGAAGCTGGCGGGGTTGACCTGAAGGACGTCTGAGATCGGGGTGAAAGAGCGTTCGCGCCCCGATCTCTTCACCGGCGTTTCAGTCTCGTGTCACACCAACTCCGGCAGACTCCTTGCGACACCGCACGGAGGTACCATGACCGCTCCTGTTATTGCAATTCCATCACTGCACCGGACCGCGCCAGGACTGCAAACAAGAGTTCTGCTCGTCTGCGGCATCCTCTCCTCGCTGCTCTACGCCGCTATGAACGTCTTCATCCCGATGCTATGGGACGGCTACAACGCTGCGTCTCGGGTCGTCAGCGAGCTGTCCGCGATCGACGCTCCGACCAGGTCTCTGTGGGTGCCGCTAGGTATCGTCTACGGCGTTCTGGTCACCCTTTTCGGATTTGGCGTCTGGACATCGGCCCGTGGCAACCGCGCCCTGCGCGTCGTGGGAGCCTTGCTCATCGCCTACGGGGCCTTCGATATCATCCCCTGGCCCCCGATGCATCTGCGGGAGGTTCTCGCCGCGGGCGGGGCAACACTGACCGATACACTGCATATCGTGTGGTCGATGATCGCGGTGCTCCTCATGATACTCGTGATCGCGTTTGGGGCGGCCGCATTCGGACAGTGGTTTCGCAAGTATTCCATTGGCACCCTGATGACACTCGCGATATTCGGCGCGCTGACCGGCGTGGATTCTCCCGGGATCTCCGCCAATGTGCCCACGCCGTGGATCGGGGTTTGGGAGCGCATCAACATCGGCGTGTATATGCTCTGGGTCGTGGTGCTCGCCATCGCTCTCTTGCGCGCAAGAAACAGACGTTCGCTGATCGGAGGTGCACAATGATCTTGGTCGCAGGCATCATTGCGCTCGGTCTTCTGGGTTACGCGTTCGTCGTGCGGCCCCGCCTGGTGCGCTGGGGTGCGACCGACGCCGAGGTGAGAGAGCCCTACCCTGGTGCCGACATCATTCCGGGCGGGAAGCGGGGCACGACGATGGCAATCACGATCGACGCCCCGCCATCGGCGGTCTGGCCGTGGCTCGCACAGATGGGCGTCGATCGCGGCGTCTGGTACACCTGGGACTACTGGCGGCCGTGGGGCCTCCGCAGCACCGACCGCATCCACCCCGAGTGGCAGAACATCGCGGTCGGATTCCGCATGGCAGCCACACCTACCGGTAGCACGTGGTGGGAGGTTGCCGCCCTCGAGCCGGAGCGTTTCCTCGGGCTGCGGATGTCGGTGGACCACCGCGGTCGGCGGTTTGACCCAAAAAAGCAGTTCCCTCGGTTCTATAGCGATTCGCTCTGGGCGTTCCGGCTGGACCAGCTCCCCGAGTGCCGGACCCGACTCGTGATGAGCGGCTACTGGGCGTTCCGGCCGACATGGCTGCAAAACATCGTCGGCTTCCTGTTCATCGAACCCTCGACCTGGATCATGCAGACGCGGCAGCTCGCGGGGATCAAGCGGCGTGTCGAGCGCGACGCTCGCTCGAGAGTGCCCCATGTCCAATACGTGTGAGGAATCCTGAGAGTCACCAGGGCTCTACGGACCGCATCGCGGGCGAGTGCTGCAGCACATGCCGCACGTCTTCGTCGGTGGTCTGCGCGAAGTCCTGATAATAGGTCCCCACGGCACTGAACGGCTCGGGGCGCCACGGACAGACGACCTCGTTCACTTCGGCACCGAGCCCCTCACATGCTTCGTGAGAGCCCACCGGCGCGGCAACGATCAAGCGCGCCGGGTGCTGCTTGCGCACCGCCCGAGCCGCGGCGTGCATCGTCGCTCCAGTGGCCAGGCCATCATCTACGAGTATCACGATCCGACCCGCGACGCGAGGCGCTGGCCGCGTGCCCCGAAACAGCTCCTCGCGCTTCCGCGCCTCGTGCCGCTCCATGTCGGTGACCGCGGAGAGATACGTGTCGGACACCGCCAACTCACTGACCACCCCTTCGTTCAGAAACCGCTCTCCGTCCGCGGTCACGGCGCCGATCGCGAGATCCCTCGATATCGGCGAGCCCAGCTTGCGCGCCACGATCACGTCGAGCTCGGCGTGCAGCGCCTCGGCCACCCGAGCCGCCACCGGCACCCCGCCGCGCGGCAATCCGAGCACGAGGAGGTCCGCACCCCGGTAGTACATCAATGCGTCGGCCAGCGCATCACCGGCGGCTGCGCGATTCGCGAATCGATGCGCACCTATCTGGACGTTCATCATTGGTTTCGCATCCGCGGACCGGTGCCGACCGGCCGTGGTGCCCGCTGTATGCTGTCCAGCCGAGCCACATGCTCGGCGTAGAGATCCCGGAATAGTTGGACGAGAGAATCGCGCTGCACTTGGCGGAGTTGGATATGGACACCGAGCACGAGGCGCATAATGCCGGGAGGCTGCGCGAAAAACCGCTCCAATGTCATCCCGTAACGATACGGCACGTCGCCATAGGCGAACGTGAGGTCCGGTCCCGCGTCGGTCTTGGCCTTGACCCTGAGCGCGACGATCCCATGACAATCCGTGCACCCGCTGCGGACGAAGAGAGACGCGCGGGGATCGACGGGCACCTGCTGTGCGGCGAGACTGCGTACCGCAAGGATCGCGGCGAAGACCAGCATGGCTTTCATTTCATCACCTCCACGAAAGTGCCCACACCGTAACACTCGTCACGAGGCCATGAAGCAATGGTGAAACGCCCCTCACGATGCCTTAACCCCACACGCCGCAGAATGCGCTCATGGTCCTTTTGCCCCTATTCCTTGCCTTGCTCCCGCAGAGCCCGATCGATTCGGCCGTGGGCCGGTTCTACGACGCGCGCTGGCTCGATCCCGCCCCCGCCTGGATACAGCGCACCGGCATCACGCGGCAGGCGAGCGCGCTCCTCGACGTCGTGGCCCGCGCGGACCTCGAAGGCCTGAACCCGGCGGACTACCTGACGCCCGCGCTCGACTCCCTGCTGCATCGCGATCTCACGTTCGACGACGCCTGGCGCCTCGATACCCTCCTGACGCGGGCCTTCCTCGTCTATGCACGGGATGTGTCGGAAGGCCAAGTGGAGCCGACGCTCGTCGATTCGCAATGGACGCGCGCGGCGCGCAACGAGGACCTCGCCGTCCTGCTCCAGCTGGCGCTCGACGCCGACCTGGTGGCGCCGACTCTCCAAGACCTCACACCCACCCACGCGGGCTACGTGGCCCTGCGCGACGCCCTCGGCCGCTACCGCGACATCGCCCTGCATGGAGACTGGCCGGCGGCGCTCGGCCCGCGCCTAGCCACCGAAGGCTATGACACCACGAGCGGCGTGACTGCGGCACTGCAACGCTTCCAGGAGCTGCACCGGCTCGCGCCCGATGGCATCGTGGGACCCGCCACGCGAGCCCAGCTGCGCATCCCGGCCGCGATACGCGCACGCCAGATCGCGCTGAACATGGAGCGCTGGCGCTGGCTGCCGCGCGCGCTCGGAGACCGCTACATCATGGTCAACAGCGCAGCCTTTTCACTGGAGCTCGTCGAGGGCGGTACGCCCACATTCACGGCCCGCGCCGTCGTCGGCCGGGTCGATTGGCCTACGCCAATCGCCAGCTCCCGCGCAACCCACATCGTGTTCCGGCCGAGCTGGACCGTGCCGCGAGTCATCTTCGAGCGGGAGCTCCTTCCCCTCATTCGCCGCGATCCGAAGTACGTCACCCGCGAAGGGTTTCACGTTCTTCCAGATAGCCAGCTCGTTCAAGAACCGGGTCCTGCCAATCCATTAGGTGGGATGAAGCTCGTGTTCTGGACTCGGTTCGGTGTGTTCATTCACGACACGCCGTCCCGTCCATTGTTCAGTGAACGCTGGCGCGCATTCAGCCACGGCTGCGTGCGAGTCGAAAACGCCGCCGCACTGGCGGCGCGACTGCTGCCGGAATGGCCCGTCGATTCGATCCACGAGGCAATGACGAGCGGACGAGATCGCTGGGTGGCGCTCCCGCGGCCGATTCCGGTGCACCTGGTGTACTGGACCGCATGGATCACCGCCGACGGGCACGTCGCCTTTGGCGGTGATCCCTACGGATGGGACGACGAGCTGGCGCGGGCACTGGATACCCGCGCCGCGCCGCGTGTGGCACTGAAAGGAGAGTCGTCGCAATGAAACGAGCCCTGCAGGTCATTCTCGTCTTCGCGCTTGCCGGCCTGGCGTTCTCGGGCACGCTGACCTACCGCGAGGTGTTCGCCTCGGCAGCCAAGTGCCCCTCGCCGGGGGCCCCGGGCACGATCTTCGGTTATCCTGCATGCGTGTGATGAAGTCACCACGGCTTCTCGAACGGCATTACTCGCAGCGCATCGGCTGGCTGCGGGCAGCAGTCCTCGGCGCCAACGACGGCATCCTGTCCACAGCCAGCCTGCTCGTTGGTGTCGCCGCCGCGAACGCTTCGCGGAGCAACATTCTGGTCGCGGGAGTCGCCGGACTCGTCGCCGGCGCGATGTCGATGGCGGCGGGAGAGTACGTCTCCGTGAGCTCGCAGGCCGACACCGAGGAGGCGGATCTCGCGCGGGAGCGCAAGGAGCTGCGGGCTGCACCGGCGGCCGAATTGGAAGAGCTTCGTCAGATCTACGTGGCGCGCGGTCTCGACCCCGCCCTCGCCCTGAACGTCGCCCAACAACTCACGAAGCGAGACGCCCTGGCTGCGCACGCGCGCGATGAACTGGGCCTGTCAGCCGTGCATACCGCGCGACCCGTGCAAGCCGCGATGGCCTCGGCGGCGACGTTCGCCGTAGGCGCCGCTCTGCCGCTGATTCTGGCCGCTCTCGTGCCCGCCCCACGAATTGTGTTCGCGGTTCCGCTCGGTTCGCTATTCGCACTCGCCGGGCTCGGCGCACTGTCCGCGGAAGCGGGCGGCGCGCGCCGGGGACGGGCCGTACTGCGGGTGACGTTCTGGGGCGCATTCGCGATGGCACTGACCGCCGCCATCGGCCGGCTGTTCGGGACGGTGGTCTAATCCCCCTGGGGCGCGGCGACGATTACCCGAGCGTCCACCGCCGTCACGCCGTGTGAGAACGCCAGCAGCGGATTCACATCGAGCTCCGTGATCTCAGGGTGATCGATCGTGAGCTGCGAGACGCGCAGCAACACATCCGTGAGCGCCGCCAGGTCGACCGGTGGCGCGCCCCGGATGCCGTCGAGCAGCGCCACACCGCGAATCGACCGGACCATGTCGTGCGCGTCGAGCGGCTGAACCGGAGCGACACGAAACACCACGTCTTGCAGCGCCTCGACATAGATGCCGCCCAGCCCGAACATCAGCAGAGGACCGAACGCCGGATCGCGGCTCATCCCGACGATCAACTCCCGTCCACCGGTGACCATGCGTTGCACCAGCAGCCCGGCGAGATGCGCATGCGGGAGCGCGCGTGTGACCGCGTCGATCATCTCGGCGGCCGCGGTCGCGACCTCCACGGGGGTCGTGAGACCCACGCGCACCCCGCCGACGTCGGTCTTGTGGAGTAATTCGGGTGCGACGGCCTTCAATACGACCGGGAACCCCAGGGCAGCCGCGGCGCGGGCCGCGGCATCGGGATCTGTTGCGAGGATGCCTTCGGCCACGGGAATGCCGTACGCGGCGAGCAGCTCCAGGGCCTCGAGCTCCCCAAGTTTCCCGGCGGCTCCAGCCAGGGCACGCCGCGCCCGCGTCTGATCCACCTCGATCACATGCGGTGAGGTAAGCGGCCGCGCCGTCCACTCCCGGTGCCGGCGCAACGCCGCCAGGCCTCGTGCCGCCGACTCGGGAAATACGTAGGCGGGAATGCCCGCTTTGTGCAGCTCGGCCCTTCCCTGCGGCAGTCCCTCGCTCCCCATCAGCACCGCCAGCACCGGCTTCTGGACGTGACCCGCGGCCGACGCGACGATCGACTCCGCCACATCCTGCTGCCGCACCCCCAACGGCGGCACGAATACCGCCAGCGCGGAATCCACGTTCGGGTCGCCGAGGACTGCGTCGAGTGCCGCGCGGTAATGCGCCGGCGTGGCGGAGGCGATCATATCGAGCGGATTGCGGATCGACGCTTCTTCCGGGAACAGCGGCTTCACCTTCGCGATGGTGGCCGGCTGCAGCTCGACCAGCTCGAGGCCGCGCGCCTCCAGCGCGTCAGCCGCGAGGATACCGGGCCCTCCGGAGTTCGTGACGATGGCCGTGCGGCTCGAGCGTGGCAGCGCGCGACCGGTAAAGGCCATCGTCATGTCGAACAGTTCTTCGATCGACTCGGCACGCAGCACGCCCGCCTGCGTCAGCAGCGCGTCCACCGCGACGTCACTGGCCGCCAACGCGCCGGTGTGCGAAGAGGCCGCCCGCGCGCCGACTTTCGACCGCCCCGACTTCACCGCGATGATCGGCTTGACGCGCGTGATCCGCGAGGCGAGATCGAGAAAGCGGCGCGGGTTTCCAAAGCTCTCGACATACATGAGAATGACGCCGACCGCTGGATCGTGTTCCCATTGCTCGAGCAGATCGTTGCCGCTGACGTCGGGCTTATTGCCCACCGACACGAACTGCGAGATGCCGATGCCGTATTCCGCCGCATGATCGAGTACGCTCACGCCGAGCGCACCGGACTGCGACACGAACGCGGCGCGACCGTGCGGCGGCATCGCGGGGGCGAATGTCGCGTTCATGGAAACCGCGGGGTCGGTGTTGAGCACCCCCATGCAGTTTGGTCCCACCATGCGGATCCCATAGCGGCGCACGAGGTCCACGAGTTGCCGCTCGCGGTCCACACCGACGCCGCCGACTTCGCGAAAGCCGGCGGAAATTACCACGAGTCCCGGAATCCCCGCCTGGCCACATCCCTGCACCACGCCGAGCACGCGATCTTTGGGCACGACGACGATCGCGAGGTCGGGACGCTCGGGCAGCGAGCCGACGTCGGGATAGGCGCGCACGGACTGGATCGACGTCGCGTTGGGGTTCACGGGATATGCGGCGCCGGTATAGCCGTAGCGCAGCAGGTTGGCGAAGATCTGATGCCCGATCGTATTGGACATCCGGGACGCGCCGATCACCGCGATCGAGCGAGGCTTGAGAATGCAATCGAGCGTTGTGGTCATCGGACCCTGAGCGCGTTGAGAATGACCGCGGCGTCCAGCGCTTCCTGCATCACCGCGCCCGCGGCCGGCGTGATGTGACCGAGACTCGCGACGACCATGAGTGCGAAACTCACCCCCAGCCCCACCCCGATGCTCTGCAATATTACACGGCGCATGCGGCGGCTGACGGCGATGGCATCGCCCACGCGCGCGATGTCGTCTACCAGCAGCACGACGTCCGCCGCTTCGGCGGAGACCGCCGTGCCGTGAGCGCCGAGTGCGACGCCGACGGTCGCCGCAGCGAGCGCGGGAGCGTCGTTGATGCCGTCGCCGACCATGAGCACCGTGCCGTGCCGCTCCGCGAGCTCCCGCACGGCGGCGACCTTGTCGGCCGGCAGCAGGTTCGCGCGCACCGTGCGGATGCCCGCCTGCGCCGCGATCGCCTCGGCCGGCGCCTCTCGATCTCCAGTCAACATGACCGTGTCCGTCACGCCGAGGACCGCCAGGCGCTGGAGGAGCGCGGGCACCTGATGGCGAATCCGGTCCGCAAACTCGATCGTCCCGGCGAGCCGGCCGTCGAGGGCCACGTACGCCGTGGTACCGTCGCTCGACCCGTCCGCGAGTGGCACCCCCGCGTCGCGCAGGTGGCGGGGCGATCCGACAGTCACCAACCGTCCGTCCACGCGACCCGACACACCGCCCCCCGGCGTCTCGTGAAACTCGGTCACCGCCGGGAGGACGGAGAACTGCGTCCGACCGGCCTCGACGACCGCCCGGCTGAGGTGGTGTGAGGAAAGCTGTTCCACGGCAGCCGCGAGCCGCAGGAGCTCCGGTGCGGCGACGCCGTCCAGCACATCGACGTGCGCCACGCTCGGATGACCGAGCGTCAGGGTACCCGTCTTGTCGAATACCACGGCGGTGGCGAGTCCCAGCTGCTCGATCGCCCGGCCATGCTTTACGATCACACCGAGGTCCGCCGCGCGGCTGATGCCCGCGATCACGGCCACGGGCGTCGCCAGGATGAGGGGACATGGGGTTGCGACCACCAAGACCGCCAGTACGCTCGCCGTGTCGCCGGTGACCAGATAGGCCACGACGCACATCGCCAGCGTGACCGGCGTGAACCAGACCGCGAAGCGGTCGGCGAGCCGTTGAATCGGCGGCTTCTCACGGCGCGCTCCCTCGACGAGCTGCACGATCTGTTGATACTGACTTTGTGCGCTGGGACGCAGCGCGCGAGCCCGCAACGCTCCTTCGAGGTTGATGCTGCCGCTCATCAACGCGGTCCCGGTGATGGCGCGAATCGGAAGTGGCTCCCCCGTCAACGCCGCTTGATCCACCGAGGACGTTCCCGCCGTGACTTCGGCGTCCACCGGCACCAGGTCGCCGGGCTTGATGACCAGGAGATCGCCGACCTGCACGTTCTCGACCGGCACATCGTCGATCGTGTCGCCGCGCAGGCGATGGGCGGTCCTCGGCGCGCGGGCGAGCAGCGCTTCCAGCGACTGCGACGCGCGGCCCATCGCGTATGCTTCCAGGGCCTCGCCGCCGGACTGCATGAGGACGATGACCGTACCCGCGAAATACTGCCCAAGAATGAAGGCGGTGATGATCGCGAGCATCGCGACGATGTCCGCGGCGAAACGGCCCCGCATCATCCCGCGCAGCGTCTGCAGGACGAGGGGCATCCCGCCGATGATGAGGGTCGCGAGGAAGACCCGGTCCGAACGCGCGATCAGGCCGGCGGCGAGACCGATGGCCGCGATCCAGACCACCGGCCCTGCAAGTCGGTCAGCCCGTCGCGGCGACCGCATGCGCCTCGATCGGCTCGGTCCGTTCAGGCTTCGGCACCGGCACCACGAGCACCGCACACGGCAGGTTGTTGAGCAAGTCTTCGGTCACGCTGCCGATGAGCAGGCGATCGACCCAACCCTTCCCGTGCGATCCCACGACGATGACGTCGGCACGCCATGCCGCCGCCTCTTCGACAATCGTGTCGAACGGGATTCCCTCGCGAATGACCTTCGCATGCTCGACGAGCGGCAGATGCGGCCAGACGTCGCGCTCGATGATCTCGCGCGACCAGTTCCGCGGCAGCTCGGCGATGGCAGGCGGCGGATCGACCACGTGCAACGCGTGCAGGGGGCTGCCGAGAAGTCGCGCCAGCGCCACCGCCCGGTCGATGGTCGGACGGGCCGCGTACGACTGATCGACCGCGACCATGATCCGCGGGCGGACGCGCAGCGGCCCGGCCGTCACGAGCAGCGGGACCGTCACCCGACGGACTACCTGCTGCACCGTGCTCCCGCCCAGCCAGCGACCGAGCGTCGAGTGATGTTTCCCGCCGAGCACGAGCAGCGCGGCGTCTGTCTCTCTGACCACCGCTGCGAGGACGTCAGCCGGGGCGCCCGTGCTCACGACCATTCCGTCCACCACCGACGTCGGCACGCGGTCCTCGAGCGATGCACGCACCGTATCGCGCGCGCCGGCGAGCGCGATGCCGACTGCGTCAGTCGCGTGCGCCAGGGAGCACGGCACATCGGCGGCAAGAGCCAGGTTCCATCCCACGGAGGCCGCCGCGGCACTTTCGGGGGTGCCATCCACTCCGACCACGATCGATTGGGTGATCATCGTATCCTCCTTAGTGGATGGCGAGCTCGCGCTCCCGCTGTTCCGACAATGCGGCCACGGGGACGCCCACCGGCGCCACCAGGAGCGAAGTCGGCAGATGATTGATCAGACGTTCGGTAACGCTCCCGAGCAGCACTCGCTGCGCCCACCCCTTGCCGTGCGACCCAACGACCAGCAGGTCCGCCTGCCAATCGTTGGCCTCCCGCAGCAGCGTCTCCACGACCATGCCGTGGCGAACGACCTTCTCCACTCGCGGGGCCTTCAATCGCGGCCAGACGTCCCGCTCCAGGGTTTCCTGCGCGAGGGCATAGTATTCCGTCGGGTCCATCGGCGGGATGCCGGGCAGATCAGGGAGCGGCTCGAACACGGTCAGTACCCGCAGCTCGGCGCCCACCAGACGCGCAAAGCGCTCGGCCAATGCAACGGTGGGACCGGCGGATTTCGACAGATCGGCAGCGACGAGGATGCGGCGCAGGGCGATCGGATTGCCCGCGGTGATCAGCACGGGCACTTCAGACGTGCGGACCACGTGGAGGCTGGTACTGCCTCCGAGCCAGCGCTCCAACGCACTGTGATGCTTCCCACCGAGCACCACCAGTCCCGGCCGACGCTCGCGCGCGACTTCTTGCAGAACGGCCGCCGGTGGACCGAAGAGGACGCTGAGGTCTTCCAGCTGCCGATTCTGGATCGGCGCGCCCCTCAGCGTGCGATTGATGCTCTCGCGCGCAACTGCGAGCTGCAGATTCTGCATCTCGACCACCTGCGGGTCGGGACTGACGGCCACCAGCGGCGCCCATGCATCCCGCACCGCATGAACCAGCTCGCACCGCACGCCTGCCAGTTGGGCGATACGCTCACCCAGGACGGCGGCTCCTGCCGCGGCCGGCGAGGCGTCTACCCCAACGACAATCGGTCCCCAGGCCATCGCGCGCTCCCTCGAGAGTACGCGTGTAAGGTCGGCCCGACTTCATGAAGGAACCTTGAGGATCAGACGAAGGAACGACACCTTTGCTGCCCATGATCGATAAGTCGACGACGGCGCTGGCCAAGGCGAGCTACGATCGCTGTTGCCAGGCACCCGATTTCCTGCAGGCGTTCTACCGCAACTTCCTGGCTGCGTGTCCTGAAGCGGTGCCGCGCTTCGCGGGCACCGATTTCAAGCAGCAGACCAATCTGCTCCGCCACGCCATCGGGATGTTGCTCATCTTCCCGAATCAGCCCAACAGGGAACCCAACCTCCTCACCCGGATTGCGGAGCGTCACGGCCCCAAAGATCTGGACGTCGACCCTTCACTCTATAAGCCGTTCATCGACGCCCTGATCGACACGGTCAAGCAATTCGACGGCAACTACAGCCCGACCGTCGAGGCGGCGTGGCGTGAGACCGTGGCGCCGGGCGTCGAGTACATGAAGTCAAAGTACTAGCGCACTCAGAATGGCTTGAACCCCGGGGATCCAAAGCGCGGCATCTGCAGGTGGATCCACAGCGGATACGCGTACGCGATCAGCACCAGGACGATGGCGACCGCCGTCCAGACCCAGTACCGGTCGAGCCACGTCCGCTGGGCAGCGACCGGGTGCAGCGGCTCGGCCCACTCGATGGGTTGCCCCCCCCCAGCCGTGCGCTTCCCTGCCAGTCCTGTCCCGATCATCACCAGCATGAAGAATCCGGCGCTGGCAAAGAGAAATAGCCCGCCGACCGCAGAGACACCGGTCAGGCCCTTCCACGCGGCCGCGATTGTACTGCCGCCGTAGCTGGCGTCATAAATGCGCCGCGGCATCCCCATGAGCCCGGTGATGTGATTCGAGAACGAGAACAACATCATCCCGATGAACCAGAGGTACGGCTGCACGCGCGCGAGCAGGCCCAGCTCGAGCTCGCGACCTGACAGCCTCGGGAGTAGCCAGTACGAGGCGCCCATGAACGTCAGCGCCACGGCGCTGCCGACCGTCAAATGGAAATGCCCCTGAATGAATGCCGTGTTGTGGACAACAGCGTTCATGCCAAACGACGCGTTGATCGCGCCGCCGATGCCGCCGACCGCGAACAGGATCATCGACAGCGCCACGCTCGAGAACAGCGGCTCGCGCCACGGCAGCTTGCCGATCCAGTCGACCAAACCGGTGGCGCCCTGCATCCGGCCGGCGACTTCCAGCGAGGCCGTCACCGTGAATGCGGTGATGAAGCTCGGAAACAAAATCGCAAAGGTCAGAAACGTGTGGAGCAGCTTCCAGCCCGCTGATACGCCGGGATCCATGAACTGGTGGTGAAACCCCACCGGAGTGGAAAACAGGATGAACAGAACGAAGACGAGCCGAGCGAGCGGATCGCTGAACAGTTTTCCGCCGGCGACGCGGGGCAGCACCGTGTACCAGATGACGTAAGCGGGCAGCAGCCAGAAGTAGACGAGCGGGTGACCGAAATACCAGAACAGCATCCGCGCCAGCACGGGATCGACCGTCGCCGTCCAACCCAGCGACCAGGGGATGAGTTGCAGGAGCACTTCGGCCGCCACGCCGATCGTGGCGATGAACCAGACGATGACGGTCGCCATCATACCGTGCATCGCGAGCGGCGCCGGCTGGTCGCGATGTTTGGCGCGCCATGAGCGGTAGGACAGGAGCATGACCGCGCCCCAGCACCACGAGCCGACGATCACCAGCGTGAGCCCGATGTAGAAGGCGGGATGCGCCTGCAGCGGGGGATAGAACGTGTACAGGACCGTGGCGCGGCCCGCCAACACCGTGGCGGCCGCCATCACCGTTCCGGCGAGCGCGATCCAAAAGCCCGCCCAGGCCAGCTTCATCCCGCTCGGCTCCTGGTCGAGCGTCCGGCTCACGACCACGTATCCGAACGCCATGATGAAGAACGTCGTGAACACGAGCGCCATCAGCACGCCGTGCGCCGTGACCGACAGGTAGTACATCTTGGCGGACCGCCACGGCAGATCGAGACTCGCACGCGACAGGGCCTGCATGAACGCCATGGCCGACGCCGCGCCGAACGCGAGAATCGCCACCCAGAAGTGCGCGAGAGACAACCGGTCGCTGCGCGTCATGGCTGGGTCTCCACGATCAGCTTCGCCGACATCAGATGGTGCGAGAGGCCGCAGTACTCATTGCACACGATGAGATACTCGCCGGGGGTGCGGAATGTCGTCGTGAATTGGCTCACGTAGCCCGGCACGACCATGGTGTTGCCGTTGGTGCCGACGATCTCGAAGCCGTGCGTGACGTCCGCGCTCGTGACGCGGAACGTGACGGGCCGGTTCGCCGGGACGTGAACCTCGGCGGGCTGGAACGCGAACATCATCGCGATCAAGACCACCGTAGCTCCGTGCTCGTCGACGGTTGCCCCACGCTTCGCGAACCGCGGGTCGTTCCAGACCCTGGTCGGATCGATGGTTTCGACGTGGCTGGGCGGTTGGAGCGCGCTGCCGGCGACGCCGACCGTGATCGTCGCAAGAAACGCCACGATCAGCAGCCCCGAGGCCCACATCCAGATCTTTTCGTAGAGGTGGACGTTCATGGCGTCACCCCGCCCCGGCGCAAGTAGATGAAGAAGTAGACGGCGAACCAGGTGGCGGCGAAGAACAGCCCATACAACCCGATCAGAAACAGCGTTCCTCGCGGGTGCTGATTCATGGGAGCCTCGTCAGTTGGCGGGTGGCGCGGGAATGTCCACTTCCAGGCGGGTGCACTGTCCGGGAACACTCGATGCCCGCGCCAGACCGCCGTGCAGATGCGCGATCGAGGCGACGAGTGCGAGACCGACACCTGTGCCACTTGTGTCGGTGCGGGTGCGCGCCGGGTCGGCGCGGTAGAACGGCTCGAAGAGATGCGGCAGGTCCGCGGCAGCGATGCCGGGCCCATCGTTCTCGACGGCCAGACGGAGACCTCCTCCCGCCGGAATGGGCTCGACCTGCACCGTGACCTTGCCGCCCACGGGCGTGAACTGCACGGCGTTGTCGAGGAGGTGATCGATGAGCCGCGTCATGAGCTCGGGATCGACCAGCACGTTCGAATGACCGCATGACAGCAACCGCTCCACCTGGAGGTCGCGCTCTTCGAACGGGCGGCGCAGTCGATCGAGCCGTTCCTCTACGAGCCGGGGTACGTCGGTGGGAACGCGCCTGGCACTGATGACGCGCGCCTCGGCACGCGTGACGAGCAACAGGTCCTCACTTAACTCGGTGAGCCGCTCGATTTCTTCGAGGCCGCTTCGCAGCACCTGCTCGTACTCACGCTGCGAGCGGGGCGCCCGCAGCGCGACTTCCATCTCGCCGCGCAGCGCGGTGAGCGGGGTCCGCAGCTCATGACTGACATCCGCCGTCAATCGCCGCTGCGCCGCGAAACCGCGCTCGAGCCGCTCCAGCATGCGGTTCAGCACGGCGACCAGCCCCTCGTATTCCTCGGTGTCGGCGTGAGCAAGAATCCGCTGATCCAGCGTCCCGGCTTCTATGCGCGTGGCTTGCGCGGTGATTTCGGCGACGGGTCGCACGGCGGACGACGTGAAGTGCCAGGCGCCCATCAGCGTCGCAGCTGTTCCCGCCACGACGATCGACGCCAACACCAGCAGGAGATCAGCGCGCAGGACGGGGGTCGGGACGGATTCCTGCAGCGCCCGGGACGCCGACCAGTAGAATGCCCCCGTTGCCAGCAGCAGCCCCACCGCCATCGTCGCCGCAAACCGCAGTGCCAGCGTGCGGCGCAGCGACGCCTTCACGCCTCAGCTCGTTCCGGCGTCTGTAGGCGGAATCCCACGCCGCGCACCGTCTCGATCAGCTCGTGCCCGGCCGCCTGCTTGAGCTTGCGGCGCAGATTGCCGACGTGCACGTCCACCACGTTGCTCTCGGGATCGAAGTGCATGTCCCACACCTTCTCCAGGAGCTCGGTGCGCCGCACCACTTCCTCGGGATGCAGGAGGAAATGCTGCAGAAGGTGAAACTCCTTGGGCGTGAGATCGAGCATCTTGCCTTCGACCTTCGCTTTGTGCTTCAGGCGGTCGAGCTCGACCGGACCGTAGCGTAGCAGCTCGGTGCGCCCCGACCCGCCTCGCCGGACGAGTGCCCGCACGCGCGCGAGCAGCTCATCGAACTTGAACGGCTTGGTGAGATAGTCGTCGGCACCGGCATCGAGCCCGCGGACGACGTCTTCCGTGGTATCGCGGGCGGTGAGCATCAGGATGGGCGTCGCTCGTCCCTCGCGCCGCAACTCTGCGGCCAGCTGCAGCCCCGTCTTCTTGGGAAGCATGACGTCCAGGACGAGCAGATCGTAATCGTAGACATGCGCGAGCATCGTACCCTGATCGCCGTCGGGGGCGACGTCCACGACGTATCCTTCCTCGCGCAGACCCTGCTCGATGAACCCCGCGACCTTCCGGTCGTCCTCCACCACGAGAATCTTCATGAACCGAGACTAACCGGCGAGCGTTGAACCATGTCTAAAGGATTCCTGAAGGAAGCTTCATGGTTCGCTGGGCCGCAGTGGCAACACCAGCACGAATGTGGCTCCCCCGCCGGGGACCGTTTCTTCCACTGTAAGGCGCCCACCCAGTGCCTCCGCCAGTCTCCGCGAAACCGGCAGCCCCAAGCCCGTTCCCGCACCCGAGTGGGGATCGAACCGTTCGAACGGCTCGAAGATTCGGTCGCGGAGCTCGAGTGGCACACCGGGACCGTGATCGATCACCGCGAAGCGGATCTGCCCGCCGGCGGCTTCAAACGTCAGCTGCACGCCCGCGCCCGCCGGACTGTGCCGGATGGCGTTCGACAGGAGATTGACCAGGATCTGATCGAGGCGCACGGGATCGGTGCGAAGCGTCCCGACCTCGCCGTCGGGAGAGACTTGTAGCTCCAATCGCACCTGTTTCGCAGCCGCCGCGGGCTCGCTGCTCACGATCGCGCGCTCCAACGCCGTGCGCGTCTCCACGTCGCGCCACACCGGCCGGACTTTTCCGGCATCGAGCCGCATCAGGTCGAGAAAATTGTTGAGCAGGATCATCGTGTGATCCGCCGCTTCATAGACTTCACGCCCCGCCTGCTCCATCATTTCGGGCGATTTCCGTTTCACGAGCCGCTCGGCCCAGCCGTACACCCCGGTAAGCGCGTTGCGCAGCTCGTGGTTCATCATCGCGAAGAACAGATCCCGCTGCCGCTGCATCGCGCGAATCTGCCCCAGGAGCTGCTCGGACTCACCGTACAGCCGCGCGTTCTCGACGGCCACCGCCGCTTGCGACGCCAGCAGGATCGCGATCGACTCGTCCTCGGCGCTGAATTCTGAAGCGTCGATCTTTTCAGTCAGATAGAGATTGCCGAACACGCCACCGCGTCCCTTCACCGGGACGCCGAGGAATGACTTCATCGACGGGTGATGCGGGGGAAATCCGTAGCGTTCGGCGTGCTGATTGATATCCGCCGTGCGGATGGGCTTCCCTTCCTGGATCACGTGACCGAGCAGCCCGCGACCGCGCGGGAGTTCGCCGATCTTTTCCCGGGCCGCCTCGTCGAGGCCGGAGGTCACGAACTGGACGAGCGACTTCCGGTCGTCGCCCAGTACGCCGAGCGCCGCGTAGCGAGCGCCGACGACCTCGCGCGCCGCATCGACCACCTGCTGCAGCACGTGCTCGAGATCGTGCTGGGAAAAGATCGCGATGCCCGCCGCGAGCAGTCGCTCGAATCGCTCCCGTATGCGGGTCGCCTCGAGTGGTGTGGTCACGCGTCATAATGCTTCATAGGAAGCGCAGTGACAATTCATGCTGCCGGCTGCATTGTTAGGCGGCTGCAGCGCGCCCGCCGTCGCGCGTAATGAGGTACACCATCTACCCGCGAGGCGAATTATGAGGTTTCTGAGGATTTCTTTCCCCATCGTGCTGGGCGCGGTGATGCTCAACGCGTGCGCCGCTTCCCGGACCCCCGTCCCGCTTGTCGGCACGTCCACCGACGTCTCGGCGCTCGCCGGGGAATGGGCGGGGGATTACAGCAGCGCGGAGTCCGGCCGCAGCGGGAGCATCAGCTTCACCCTGCGCGCAATGACCGACTCGGCCTTCGGCGATGTGGTGATGATTCCGGCCGGCCTGGGGCGCCCGCTCATGCCGTGGCATGGCGAGAACATGACCGGAGCCGCGCAGTTACCGACGTCGACCGTCCTCACGATCCGTTTCGTTCGCGTCGAACAAGGGCACGTAAGCGGCACGCTCGATCCATACGCCGATCCGCAGACCGGGTCCCGGTTGATCACCACGTTCAGTGGCGAGCTCAAGGGCAACACAATCTCGGGCACCTACACGACCAGGCTGCCGTCGGGCGACACGCAGACCGGCCGCTGGTCGGTGCAGCGGCGCTAGCGCGTCAGACTTTCGCCGTCCCGACCGCGCCGACGATGTCCGTCTGGGAAATGACACCCACGAGTGCACCGTCGAATTCGACAAAGAGGCGCTGCACGTTGAGGTAGAGCATCTCCTGGGCGGCCTGCCGGACATCGAAGTCCGGGTCGATGGTGGTCGGCCACGGTGCCATGATTTCGAGCACCCGCGTATCGTCGGAACGCCGCTTGCTTTCCGCCTTGAGGACCTCGCGGGTCGACAGCACCCCCACGGCGCGGCCGTGGCGGTCGACGACCGGTAGTGCCGACACTTTTGACTCGACAAACGCGATGACCGCGTCGGCCAGAGTATCATCAGTGCTGATCGTCTTGAGACTTGTTTGCATCAGCTCGGCGACCTTCATAAATCCTCCCGAAGCGGGGACACACTAAGGGTCACTGCATCAGGATGAAGGTCTGGTGAAGCGATTGGGAAGGAGTGCTCAGATGCGTCGTCTCGTATGCTTGGTTCTGAGTCTCGGCGCCTGCCGGGAGCCGGCTCCGCAGGAAACACGACGTCCGGCAACGCCGCCTACCACCGCGCCGGCCGACGTGTCGCACGGCGAGGCGCCGATCGGATCCGCCGAGCAGGCGCCCGCGGTCGATCCCGCGGCTCCGCCACGCGCCGCCGGTCATCTGCACCGCCTCCGCATCGTCATCCGTCACGCGAAGATCGCGATCGCCGACGGCGTGACGTACGACGCCTGGACGTTCGATGGACGGGTTCCCGGTCCCGTCCTCCGTGTGACCGAAGGCGATACGGTCGACTTCACCCTCGTGAATCAAGCGCCGATGCCGCACAGCCTGGACTTTCACGCGGCCGAAATCGCGCCGAGCCGCGCCTATGTGAACCTGATGCCGCACGACTCGCTGCACTACCGGTTCGTCGCGCGTGTCCCCGGTGCGTTCATGTATCACTGCGGGACCGCGCCCGTCGCGCTGCACATCGCGAACGGCATGTACGGGGCGATCATCGTCGATCCGCGGCAGGGACGAGCGCCCGCCCGAGAGTTCGTGTTCGTCCAAAGCGAGTTCTACACGAAGACGCTACCCGATTCGACACGCACCATCGATTGGGAGAAGCTGCTGGGCCTGGCCCCGGACTACGTGGTGTTCAACGGCCGCGAGGCCGAGTATGCCCAACACCCGATCAGGGTCGGCGTCGGCGAGCGTCTGCGTCTGTATGTGGTGAACGCGGGCCCGAACCGGTTTTCCGCTTTCCATGTCGTGGGGGCGATCTTCGACCGTGTGTATCTGGACGGCTCGCTCGCGCATCCGCTTGAAGGAGTGCAGACCGTCACCGTTCCTGTCGGCGGGGGCGCGATCTTTGAGGCCCGGCTCGTCGAACCGGGAAAGTACCCCTTCGTCAGTCACGCGTTTGCGGACGCCACCAAAGGCGCCGTCGGCGTGTTCGAGGCGCGCTAGAGATCGCGCCGGGCGAGCGTCCTCGCCGCGAATCGCAGGGGCAACCCCGTCCAGGCGAGCAGGCTGACGATGAGTACGAGGCCGCCCCAGCCCCCCATCACCGCGCGCAATGCGGCGCCCGTCGGGCCGGCGATTGCATCTGCCTGGAACAGTCCAAGCCCCAGCGCGCGGGCCGCATCGATCGGATCGGCAACCAGCAGGAGCGAAAGGGGGCCGACCGCGGTCCCCGCGGGGAGAAGCGCGAGCACCCCCATCGCGACGAAATCCACGCCGACGACCAGCACGCACCAGGCGATGATGGCCACTGCCAACGCTCGGCCGCGGCTGCGCACCTGGACGCCGATAGCGAGCCCGACCGCGAGGCAGGCGGATAGAAGCAGTGCGGCGATCGCGAGGAGTCCCAGGTATCGCCACCCATCGGCTGCACCAGCGAACACGCTGATCACGAGACCTGCGCTGCCGAGTCCGATGAACAACGCGACGCCGAGCGCCACAAGCGATGCCGCCCAGCGCGAGACCACGAGCTGCGCCCGAGTCAGGGGCAGCGCGGCAATGAATTCCAGCTCATAGCACTCCGCCCCGGCAACCGCACCGCTGAGTAGTGCCAGCAGCGGCACGACCCACAGAATGAGCTGCAGCAGGCTGATCGACGTCCGCGCGAACCCCTGCACCACGATCGACCCGCCGGCCGAAAGCCCCACCAGCGCGATCGCGATGCTCGCGAGCGCAAAGCCCGCCGCGAACAGCGGTGCGGTGCGGCCACGCCGTGCGGCCGCGAGCTCGAAGCTGAGCAGCGGAGCGGTCATGCCGCCCTCACCGTGCCGCGCCCGAGGCTGCGGCTGACGAGCACGCGGTAGACGCGCTCGATCGGCGGATCGATCAATCCCGTGCTCCAGGATACGCCCGCCGCCGCGGCCAACTCGGCGAGCGAGCCATCGGCAACGACCTCGCCGGAGACGAGCAGCACGATCCGCTGTGCCAGACACGCGACATCCTGGAGGTGATGCGAGGCGAACAGCACCGCGGCCCCGCGACGGCGCGCCAGCTCGATGGTCGCGCGCACCTCCTCGGCGCCATCGACGTCCATACTGATGCTTGGCTCGTCCAGCAGCAGCGCGCCGATTTCGTCGGCGGTGGCGAGCGCCAGCATGAGCCGCTGCCGCTGACCACCGGAGAGCTCGCTGAGACGGGCGGACCAGCGATCGGCGAGTCCGCTCACCTGGCGTACGCGGTCCACGACATGCTGCGGGAGCCGGCGCGCTCCGGCGACGAGCGCGGCAAGATCCCCGACAACGGTCGACTCCGGCACGCCGAGGCGCTGCGGCAGGTAGGCCGTGTTGCCGGCGATGGTGGCGCTCCCGCCGCTCGCGTGGACGGTGCCGGCGAGAATCCGGAGCGCGGTGGACTTGCCCGCGCCGTTGGGACCCACCAGGGCCACCGTTTCACCCGGGCGGACGATGAGGTCCATGGGCCGCAGCACTATTCGCTCGTCGAACTGCTTCCAGACTTGCTTGAGCTCGATCATGGCCGGTGCCGCCGCCCCACGGTGAATCCCAGCAGGCCACACATGAGCATGACGGCCGAGGCGGCCGCCTGGCCGCCGTGACCACCGAGCCGTGCCGCGGGAGCTACGGGGAGTCGCGACAGCATTGCCGGCCGCGGCGGTCTAGCGAGCGGGCAGCGATCGATCGCGCCGCCAGTCGCGAAGACGGGAAACGTGCGTTCCGCCCAGTCGAGTGTGTGAGCCGCCGGGCTGTGCAGCCACAGACGCAGCCCCGGATGCGTGAGGGCCAACTCAGCGAGCGGCGAGGAAGCGGCATGAGGCACGTCGAGGACGCCGTCGCCGGTCAGGTCATAGCCGTCCGCTCGCGCGGCTCCCCAGTAGTTGCCGCGACCTTCGACGCAGAGCCGATAGGACGTCGTGTCTGCTCCTCCCGTCGCGTCGAACGTGTTCGCGAAGATGGCGTTCTCCGTCACCCGCGTGGCCTCGCTGTTCGGGAACAGCTGTAGCCCGAGCCAGTTGCCCGCGACGAGATTGTCCGTGAAGGTCCCGCGAATCACGTTGTCGAAGAACACGCCCGTGCCGTTGCCCACGAAGAGATTCCCAGTCAC
>Ga0207653_10000294_pt1 | contig 29002 bp, 28 predicted proteins | sample KBSK5251metaG_FD_184341 | JGI IMG/M metagenome (GOLD analysis project Ga0207653, IMG submission 184341) | Corn, switchgrass and miscanthus rhizosphere microbial communities from Kellogg Biological Station, Michigan, USA - KBS K5-25-1 metaG... | ecosystem: Host-associated > Plants > Roots >...
CCGGAACATCGCCGATGAGGTAGTGGTGCGCGAGGGCGGGGTAGAACTCCTTGAGCTCCTCGCCCAGCACCTTCTCGTACGCGGTGGCGACTCGGCGATGCAACTCGATGCGGCGCCGCACGAGCAGCGTGTTGTACGCGACCTCCTGGACGACCGCGTGCTTGAAGCGGTAGCGGCCCTCACGCCGCTCGCCCGGTGCGGCCTCGAGCACGAGGTCGGCGGCGATGAGCTGGTCCACCGCGTCGGCGATGCGGTCGCCGCCCGCCTCGCGCAGCACGCGGTCCCCGAAGCGCGTTCCGATGACCGCCGCGAGCTGAATGCATTCACGGGCCGTCGGCGGTAGACGGTCGATGCGCGACGCGACGACGGCGTGCAGCGTGGCCGGCACTTCAAGAGCCGCGGGGCGTTCGCGAAGATGCCATTCGCCGCTCGCGTCCTTCTCGGCGGCGCCTGACTCGACGAGCGACCGCAGCGACTCCTCGATGAAGAACGGATTGCCTCCGGCACGCGCGACGATGCGGTCGCGCAGCTCATCGGGGACCCAATCGAGCGTTGCTTCAACGATGCGCGCGGCCTCTTCGTCGGACAGCGGCTCCAGCACGAGCTGGCTGAAGTTCGTACGGCTCGGCTTTGGCTCCGGCGATCCGGGGCCGAGGCGCTGCGCGAGGAGGAACAGGATCGGCACCCGCGACGCTCGCGAGGTGAGGAACCACAGGAGGTCCAGCGACGCCGCGTCGGCGAAATGCAAGTCCTCGAGGACGTAGAGCAGGGGATGCTGGCGCGCGAGCGCGGCGATGACGTCGTACACGACGAGGTACATCGCGCGCTTCCACTCTTCCGAGTCGCTCGCGGGTTCGTTCACGCCGGGAAGGTGGAGGAACTGCGCGAGCATCGGCGCGACCGCGGGACCAGGATTCGAGAAGCCAAGCTCAACGAGCCTCTCGCCGACCCGCGTGATGGCGTCCGGATCGGATGGCTGAAGGTTCAGCTCGACGAGGATCGGCTCGATGAAACCCGCGTAGCTGCGCTGGTTGACTCGCGAGAACGTCCAGCGCATGACGCGTGGTGCGTCGGCGGACTTCGCGCCCTCCTCGGCGGCGGTGGCGAGGCCGATGAACTCCGAGACGAGCCGGCTCTTGCCGATGCCCGGCTCGCCGGCGATGAGCACCAGCTCCGTGCGCCCGAGACGCGCGGACTGGTACGCGAGGTCGAGGCGGGAGAGTTCCATCCAGCGGCCGACCAGCGGCGCAGCGATCTCGATGCTCGGGCGCACATCGGTTCGCTCGCCGATCAGCGCGTACGCGAGGATCGGTTTGTCCTTGCCCTTGAGCTCGATCGGCCCGACCTCGCGGAAGCTGAACTCGCGATTGGTGAGACGGAACGTGGTCTGTGTGACGTAGATCTCGCCCGGTCCGGCGGTGGACTGCAGGCGCGACGCGATGTTCACCGTGTCGCCCATGACCCCGTACTCGGCGACGCTGCGGACCGCGCCGGCGACGACCATGCCGGTATGGATCCCGATGCGCAGACCGAACTCGACGCCGCGCTCCTTCTTCACCCGCGCAGCGTGGTCGGCGAACACGCGCTGCATCGCGAGCGCTGTACGCAGCGCCCGCTGTGGGTCGTCCTCGTGCGCGACGGGAGCGCCGAAGACGACGAAGATCGCGTCACCGATGAACTTCTCGATGGTGCCGTCGTGGCGTACCGCTTCTTCGGCGAGATCCTCGAAGATGCCGGACACCAGCACCTGCAGCTCCTCCGGATCCATCTGATCCGCGAGCTCTGTGAATCCGGCGAAGTCGGCGAACAGCACCGTCACGAGACGGCGCTCCTGTGGCTGCTGCTCTAACACTGCTGTGACCAGAGCTTGTTCTCGGAGATCAGCGGTGGTCCCTTCTCCGGCGCTTGGATCGTCCGCTCCACGTAGATCAGCTCGAAGCTGACGAGCGGCGACTGGCCAGGCCCGAGGTGCGAATTACGCGCACGGCAGAAGTAGCGCGCGTACGAAGGACGATAGCCCGAGTAGAAGCCGCTGGCGATGCGCTCGGTCACCTTGGCCCAACGCGTGTAGAGCGGGTCACTGTATCGCTCGCTACGGTCATCGGCGCCCCGGTCACTGAAGAGGTCGAGTCGCGTGCCGTCGGCGAGCGTCGCCGGTGCGATCAGCCAGCCATCGGACCGCGCTGAGTTAGGCGAGAACATGTCCCACCGCTGGTCGAGCGAGAGGGAGCGCAGCACCGAACCGAACTCGTCGCTCGGCCGGATGCGCTCGAGTTGTGAGGGCACTGCGGTGATGAACGCCACACCCGCGAGTCCCATTAACAGCGCCGCCGCTGCGCGCGAACGCGTCCGCGGCGTGACAGCAGGCATGTGGCTATTCCCGCGCGCGAGGCGACGGATCCACTGGGGTGGCAAGAACAGGACGCACGTCGCGATCATGACGAGCGGGAAGTTCCCGACGTTCATCAATAGGAGGATCCCGAAGTGCATCGCGACGGCGACGAGCGCGCCGACCGCGCGCGTCAAGGTGGACGGGATCATGACCAAGGGAAGGAACGACAGCTCCACGCCGAGCGTGTACCAGCTTATGAGGTGCGACAGTGTCGGATCGATCGCGATGGCGTGCGCCCACGGCCGCGCGAAGGTGTGCTCAAGCTGGAGCGCGTAGTACGCCGCGGTGCCCTGGATCCAGTCGATCCCGCCGAGCTTCTCGAGGCCCGTGGCGAGATAGATCCACGCGATCTGCAGCTCGAGGATCCGGATCGGAAGCGCCCAGCCCGTTCGCGTCGCTGACGCGGTCCGGCCGAGAGCGTCGATCGACCAGCGTTCGCCCGCCGATGTGAACCCGAGCCACAGCGGTACCAGGCGAAAGACAAGATCGCTGCCATCCAGGATGAGCATGTCGCGCCACGAGAAGCTCGACACCAGCACGAAGGCGAGGAGGCACATCGCACGTGTACGCCATCCCAGCGTCAGCGCGAGCGCAACGGCGCAGGAGAACGCCCAGATGATCGCGACCGGCCACCAGTCGCCGGACACGTTCAGCACCGAAAGGCGATCAGCATCCGAGACGGCCTGTGCCGATCGGGGCAGGATCCCCTCGTCAGTGAAGAACGCCGTCAGATTCGGGAAGAGCTGCCAGAACCAATTGAAAAGCTGCGCTCCGAAGAGGATCCGGAAAAGTGCGACGGGCGCGATGTCGGCCTCACCGAACCAGAACTCTCGAACCCGGCCCATCGCGGGCTAGGGTCGCACGCGCACTCCCTTCGGCCAAGCGAGGAGCTCCTTCAGACCGAGCCCCTCGATGACTCGTTCGAGCAAGACCGCAACATCGATGGCGGAGTCGGGACGGCGGCGAGGGTCCCGAGCGAGACACGCCATCACGACCTGCTCGAACTCACGCGGCACGTCGATGACCTCTGACAGCGGGAGGGCGTCGTACTCGATCTGCGGGTATTGGTCCGAGCGCGAGTCCGACTCCTCGTCCCCTTCGGGGAACGGCAGCATCCGCGAGACGCTCTCGTACAGGGTCGCCCCGAGCGAGAAGAGATCGCTCTGCGGAGTTACCTCTCCGTATTCGCACTGCTCGGGAGGCATGTATTCCTTCGTCCCGATCGTGTGCCGCATCTTGAGTGGGCCCGAGAACGTGCGTGCCAGGCTCAGATCCAACAGCTTTGGTGGATCGCCCATCGTCACGTTGTACGGCTTCACGTCCAGATGGAGCGCCGAGTTGTTGTGCATGTGCTGGAGGGCGCCGGCCATCCGGATCCCGAGCAGGCATGTCTCCGGGATGCTGACCGTGCCGACATCCTGGAGATGCGCGCCCAACGTCTGCGCGTGCACGAACTCCATGACGAGGTATGGACGTGGAGGCTTCGCGCTCCACCGAAGGAACCGCACGAGATACGGGTGCGTCATTCGCATTCCGATCGTGACCTCGCGCTCGAAGCCTTCGATGGCTCTGTCATCGCTCACGCGATGGGGACGAACGACCTTGACCGCGGTCTCGCAGAACAGCGTGCGGTCCCAGGCCCGATACGCCTCATACCGCGTGCCTTCGCCGAGCTTCTCGATGACAACGAGGCTCGGGTCGATCTCCGCACCACGTTTCAGATCCCAGCGCGGTAGGTCGGCCTGCGGTCCGGTGGGCTCGACCTCGACTAGATCCTGTGCCACTCGCTCACACTCCGAACGGGCGAGCGGTGCACGACCCGTGCCCGGCGCCCGTGGCATCCATGAATGAAGGAATGGAGGGAGCCCGTTTCCGGGCTCCCTCCGCGCAAGGCAGGCCGTCCGGGCCTGCGGGTCAGCCGATGTTCCGAGCGGGCTTGCGGAGCAGCCACACCCCGATGCTGAGGAGGACTCCGCCGAGCGCCGTCAGCGGGATGGTGTCTCCTGTGCTGGTCGAGGGAAGCGTCTGCACGCCGCCAACGACCGTCTGCGAGGTTGTCGTGCTCTGCGAGCCGGTCTCAGTCGTCTGAATCGCGTTGGTCGCCGGCGATGTCTGCACGCCGTTCACGACCGTTGTCGCCGTGGAGGTCGTCCCGATCGCGTTCGTCGTGGTGTTGAGGTTCGCGTTCGCCTGCGTGGCCGCACTTGCTGCCGCATTGAGGTTGGCCGCCGCTTGCTGCGCGGCCTCCGCGGCTGCAGCGATCTCCGCGGCGTTGCCAGCGTTGACCGCGTTGTTGAGTGTGGTGAGGGCGTTCTGCGCTGCCGCGAGAGCTGCGGCGAGCTCCTTCTGAGCAGCCAGGGCCGCCTGCACCGTTGCGTTCAGCGACAGCTCCTGGGTGATGTTGAGCGTGCCCGAGTGCAGGGACAGCTGAGCGGCGGCGATCGTTGTCGCGAGCCGTGCAGCCGCCTTCTCGGCGTTCTTGATCGACGCTTCGAGCGCTGCCTGCGCCTGCGCGCCGACGTTGCCGTGCACATTGACATTGACGTTGTTACTGGTGCCGGTGCCGCCGGTGGTCCCGGTGCCGCCGGTGGTGCCTTCCTGAGACTGGGTGTTCGTACCGCCGACGCTTGCGCCGCCGGTGCTGTTGGTCCCGCCGACGCTACCGCCGCCGGCGCTGTTGGATCCGTTGCCAGTCACGCTGCCGGCGGCCGCGCTCGCTGATCCTGCGCCCTGGCTTCCGCCGTTCTTGCTCTTGGATCCGCTGCCTGTGCGGCTGCCGCCGCCCTTGCTCTTAGAACCGGTACCCGAGCGGCTTCCGCCGTTCGACTGGGAACCGGTCAACGAGCCCTGCTGCGCGCCGCCGCCGCTTCCGCTGTTGCCGCCACCGTTGCCATTGCCATTGCCGTTGCCGTTGCCATTGCCACCGGTGTTGCCACAGACAGACGCGACTCCAGAGAGGGTCGTGCTGAGGTTCGTCTTCGCGGTCGCTGCCGCGCTCGCTGAAAGCTGGAGATCAGCTGTGGCCTTCTCAGCCGCCGTGGTCTTCAGCGCGATCTCCGCCGCGTTGCCCGAAGCGATAGCGAGGTCGAGCGCCGTAAGAGCGGCGGTGGCCGCCGTTAGCTTCAGGTCGAGGTCGGTCTGCGCCGTGACAGCGGCGTTCATCGAATTGGTCAGCGCCGTCTTGTCTGTCAGCGCGGTGCAGGACGCGAGCACCGAAACGGCGGCCGCGATCCTGGACGTGATCTGGTTCCTAAGGACAGCTGCTGCGTTGATGGCCGCGCTGATGTTGTCCTGGGCCTCTTCGCCCGCGCCGCCGCTCGTTCCGCACTCGATCTTGAAGACCTTCTTCTTCTCGCCGCCGGGTGCGTCGTTCGGCAGTGTCTGCCATGCCGATGCCTTGTAGTGGCCGGTCGGAAGTGTCATGTCGCCAGTCCGCCAGTCGCCCTCAGCGTCCGAGGGACCCCAGGCTCCCGAGCCGAAGGATCCGCTCGTCTGGCCCTGGCCCTCGATCTCCCATCGACCGCTTGAGTGACTGTCGAAGTTGAAGCCGTCGATGTAGAACGTGCAGCCGGGCTTCGGCTGATTGCGGTGGTCCTCCTGCGCCGTCGTCACCATGTGGATCTTGATGTCGCCGTTGTTGCCAGAAGGACTGCTGCTCGTGCTCGACTTCGCGTCAGCGTCTGACTTTGCCTTCGCGTCGGTGTCTGACTTCGTTTTCGCGTCGGCGTCTGACTTTGCCTTTGCCTTCGCCTCGGCATCTGCCTTCGCCTTCGCGTCAGCGTCTGCCTTGGCCTTCGCGTCAGCGTCTGCCTTGGCCTTGCTGTCGCCTCGCGCTGCAGCCTCGGCCTTCGCCTTCGTCTCGGCATCTGCCTTCGCCTTCGCGTCAGCGTCTGCCTTCGCCTTCACCGCCGCGTCCGCCTTGGCCTTCGCGTCAGCGTCTGCCTTCGCGCTCGCCTTGGCGTCGGCGCTCGACTTCGTGCTCGTCGAGACCTGCGCCTTGTTGTCCGACTTGTCTGACTTGATCTTGTGCCGACCGTCGTCGGCATACACCGCGGTCGTGCCTGCCTGGAACAGCAGAACAAGACCCGCGATGATGCTGAGAACCCCTTTAGCCTTGCGCATTCGTGTTCGCCTCCCGGTCCTTTTGTTTGTCGCGACCCGGGTCTTGGCCCCGAGTAGTTGCCGGCTTAGGCACGCAGGGGCCGCTCCACTTGCGTCGGCGGACGTAACGCGCCGACGAAGACAGATCGGTGGAGAGGTAACAGGGGACGCGCGGCTGCATGACAGCAAGCGTGTTGTTGTGCTGTTGTCGTTTCGAATGGAATTCCTTGCGAACGAGTCCAACGCTGTGGCACAGCGCGACCGTTAGTGACGTTGGAACGAGCGGGTGCGCCCCGTTCTGATCGCGCCGGGTGCGCCCCGTTCTGGCTGCGGCTTCCCCCATCGCCCCGAGAAGCCGTAACTCCTCCTGTTCTGCTTACTGACCGGTAGGTAGAATCAGGGCGTGCCGCAAAAGCGTCGGCCAGCAGGGTCCACTCGGGAACGGGTGCTTCAAGCCGCCGACCGCCTGTGGGGAGAGAAGGGCGTCCGAGGTGCGTCTCTTGATGACATCGCGCGCGAGGCCTCGGTCACGAAGCCGACCGTCTACTACTACTTCACGGATAAGAGCGCGCTCTTCACCGCGGTGGTCTGCAGCGTTCTCGAGCAGCACGGCGGCCCGCTGAAGTCAGCTGCGCGCCGTGGTGGCCGCTCGCGTGACCGGTTGATCTCCGCTCTCGCTTACCTCATCGAGGCCCGGTGCAGCGCCCCACGCTTGCTGCGGGACGGTGGTGTGACCCTGACGGTCGATCAGAACAGCCAGGCCCGCAGTGCCTTCTTTAGACACTTCTTCTCGCCGCTACAGCAGATCCTCGACGACGGCGTGCAGGCCGGTGAGCTGCGGCAGATGGACACGGCCTTCGCCGCACAAGCCCTGCTGAATCTGCTCGATCCGTGGACGGGGCGCGATCCGTTGCCTGGCGGACGCGAGCCGCAGGAGTTGGCTACCGACATCGTCGGTCTGATCGTCGACGGCATCGGGGTCTAGCCGTCTTTGCGCGCCACTCTACTTACCTACCGGTAAGTACTGAACCCCGGCGGGAGGATCAGTCTCCGGCGGCAGGTACGGCGGTCTTCCCTGAGCGCACCCAGTCCCGGATGCGCTCGACCGCAAGGTTCAGGTTCTCGAGGGAGTTCGCGTACGAAAGACGCAGGTGGCCCTCGCCGACTGGGCCGAATGCGGTGCCAGCGAGCGCAGCGACACCGGCCTCGTTGAGAACCCGGTTCGCGACCGTCGCAGCGTCGCCGAGTCCGAGACCTTTGATGTTGGGGAACACGTAGAAGGCCCCGTGCGGGAGCCGGCACGTGATCCCTTCGATGCGATTGAGTCCGGCGACGATCGCGTCGCGCCGTCGACGGAACTCCGCGAGCATCACGTCGACCTCCGCCGGGCGCTGTGAGATCGCGACAACTCCGGCGCGCTGCGTGAACGTTGCGGTGCACGAGACCGAGTTCGTCACGAGCTTCGCGACCGGATCGACGAGCGCCTTCGGGAACGCGCCGTATCCGAGGCGCCATCCCGTCATCGCGAAGGTCTTGCTGAATCCGTCGAGCAGGATCGTGCGCTCGGCCATTCCCTCTTCCGCCACGATCGACCTGTGCTTGCCCTCGTAGATGATCTCGGCGTAGATCTCGTCCGAAAGCACCCAGAGGTCGTGCTCGCGCGCGATCTTCGCGATCTCGTAAATGGCCTCCGGTGACAGCACGCCGCCCGTCGGGTTGTGCGGGCTGTTGAGGATGAGCAGCTTCGTCCGAGGCGTGATGAGACGTCGCAGCTCGTCAAGGTCTGGGACGTAGTCGTTCTCTTCGCGGAGCGCGAGCGGGACGCCTCTCGCACCGGCGAACGAGATCATCGACGCGTAGATCGGAAAGCCCGGATCCGGATAGATCGCCTCGTCGCCCGACTCGAGGAGCGCGAGGATCGCAAAGAACATGATCGGCTTCGCGCCGGGTGTGACGATGACCTGGCCCGGCTCCACCTGCAGGCCGCGCGCGCGGTTCAGGTAGCTCGCGACCGCCTCGCGCAGCTCGGGGATGCCCGCCGACGGTGTGTAGTGCGTCTCGCCGCGCTCGATCGACGCGACGCCGGCCGCCACGACGGACCGTGGCGAGTCGAAGTCGGGCTCGCCGATCTCGAGATGCACGATGCTCCGGCCCTTGGCCTCCAGAGCCTTGGCTCTGGCCAGGACTTCGAATGCCGTTTCGGTGCCGAGCCGCCCCATGCGGAGCGCGAGCGGGCGCATGACGGCGAGTTTAGACCTTGCCCTCGACGCAGACACAGCCTTCTGGTCCGACGCGCGCCGAGTGTGGCGTACCGGCGGGAAGCACCATGCGATCGCCTGGCCGCAGCGTCAGCGTGCGGCCATCACCGAGCACGAAATCGATCGAACCCCGCGTGCAGTACAGGAGCTTGTTGTACGCGTGCGCGTGCTGTTCGTAGCGGTCGCCGGGTCCGTTCGACCATCCGTAGACGTCGCGCGCTTCGGCACGCATGTGCGCATCGATCTGTTTCGGGTCTGGCGTCGCGCCGGCGTGACGGTCGACCTGGACATCCATCTGTCGACAATAGTCGCGCGATGTCCGACATCAGGGAACGCGGTTTCGACATGCGGCGCGACCTGCCGGAGCTGCTTGCGATGATCGGCCGCGCGTACGCGACCTCCGACCCACATGCCTTCCTTCATCCCGGCGGACTCCAATGGTTGCTGCGCCGGCTTGGCCGGCGCGAGACCTTCGCTGTGCTCCGCTGGATGGACGGCGATGCGGTCGCCGGCTTCGGCGTCGACGACGGCGGCTACGTGATGATCCAGGCCGCCCGTCCGTCGCTGGATCAACATCTCGCGCTCCTTGATCGAGCGGAAGCACGCGCGAGGCAGAACGGCCAGCCCGCGATAGAGGTCTCGGCGTGGGACCACGACAGAGAGCTGCTCGCGGCGCTGGCGCTGCGCGGTTACGAGATGTCCGGCATGTACGGTCACGAGCTCGTGTGCGAGGTCGAGGGCGCGCCGCCTGCACCGAGCTTGCCCGCGGGGTTCTCGATGCGGTGGCTCGAGCCCGAGCTCGACGACGCGTACGTCGCCCTTCACCGCGCGGCGTGGTCGACACGGGCAGCCTCCGATTACGACGCTCGCATGCACGCGTCCGTCACGTCGATGCCCGACTTCGATCGACAGCTCGTGCCGATCATCGCCGCGCCGGATGGAACGCTCGCCGCGTACTGCATCGCGTGGTTCGACCCCCGAACGCAGACGGTCGAGATCGAGCCGCTCGGGACCCATCCCGAATATCGCCGTCTCGGTCTCGGTCGCGCGATCGTCGAGGAGGTCAAACGTCGCAGCGCGGCGCGCGGCGCGAGGTCGGTGATGGTGTGGGGTGGACACAATTACGAGGTGGCGATCCACATGTACGAATCCGCTGGCCTGCGGAGCCGGCGCGTGCTGCGCGACTACAAGCGCTCGTTGGCGGACGCGCCCTAGACGAGCTCCTTGAAACGCCTCAGTGCGTCGAGGTGCTCATCCAGCGAACGGTAGCCGGCGCCCATCGTGTTGAGCTCCACGCTCGTCATCCCCAGCTGCCGGACCGTCTCGATGCCGCGCTTCCACTCTTCCGCGCCGCTCTTCGCCGCCGGCAAACGTGCCTCGACCGGAAACGTGGCTGGATCGCGTCCTTCTTCTTCGACCAAGCGACGGAACTCCTCCATCGCCGCGCGGCTGCCGTCGTTCACCGGGACGTGGGTGAACCAGCCATCGGCGATCCTCGCGATACGCCGCGCCGCGGGCTCGACGATCGCGCGCTTTTGCCGGTCCCAGCCGCCGCCCATCCAGACCGGGATCGGACGCTGCACCGGCAGCGGATTGACGCCCGCGCGATCGATGCGATGCCATCGACCCTTGAAGTCGACGACCTCCTGCGTCCAGAGCGCGCGCAGCACCGCGATCTGCTCCTCGATGCGCCTGCCTCGATTCGTGAAACTCTCACCCAGCGCCTCGTACTCGACCTCGTTCCATCCGATGCCGACGCCGAGCGTGAGCCGGCCACGCGAAAGAACATCGACCTCCGCCGCCTGCTTCGCCACGAGCGCGGTCTGCCGCTGCGGGAGCACGATCACCGCTGTCGCGAGCCGCAGCCGTGTAGTGATTGCCGCGAAGTAGCCGTAGAGCACGAACGGCTCGTGGAACATCGAACGGTGGTCATAGACGCCGGTCCAGCCGCCAGGCCTGTTCGCGTCGGCGCCCAGGACATGATCGAAGATCACCAGATGGTCGTAGCCGAGCTCCTCGACGGTGCGCGCGTACTTCGCGATCGCGTCGGGGTCGGTGCCGATCTCGAGCTGCGGGAAGACCGCGCCGACCTTCATACGGCTGACCTGCGAAGCGACTATGGCTTGGTGATGCTGACCGGAACGCCGATGCCGCTCACGCGCACCAGCGCGCCACCCGCGAGCGGCCGCGCGTAGAGGCCGCCGCTCGTGGCGACGTAGAACCACGCGCCATCGGGCGACCAGCCCGCGAAGCGGCCGTCGACTTCCGCGATCACCGCGCCGGTCCCGGGGTCACGCACGGTCGCGATCGGCTTCGATTCGCTGGGTGAGCCCGCGATGCCGAGTCCGCCCACCGTGTTCGTATAGCCGATGAGCGCTCGTGCCGGCGACCACGCCTCGTCGGCGATGCGGTCCCCGAGGACGTACTGCGTCGCCGCGCCGTCGGACGCCCGCAGCAGCACGAGGAATGGCGTCGCGGTCGTTCCAAGGAATGAGACGCGAGCAGCGGCATACGTGCCGTCAGACGCCGCCGAGATGTTGCTCACTGACGTGATGCCTTTCGTCGTTGACGGCGCGAGCGCGCGCGGATCGCCGATGATCCGCGCAATCGTGGTGACCGTGCGCTTCTGCGTGCCCGCCCACAGCTCGACGGCTTGCTCGTCGCGCGCGCGGTCGTTCGCGCGGATCGTCCCATTGGTCAGGACGAACATCCCCGGCTTGGTCCACACGACCTCGCGTCCCGGAAGTGTTTGGCCGAGCGCGCCGTCTGCGGTCACGACCCTCACGTTCAGCTCGCTCTGAAGGATGGACGGATCCAGCGGCGACGCCGGTAGCGCTACGGCCGCGATGAGCGACCCGTCCGGCGACCACGAAACCGCCGGCGCGACGGACGAGAGCGCGGTCAGGCGCGTGACCTTGCCGGCGCGGTCGATCGTCACGGGGATCAGCTGCTGCGCTGACGCGCCCGTTCCCAGGCTCTCAACGGTGAGCACGCGATCCCCCGCCGGTGACCACTGCGGGAGCGGGATGGTGAACCGCCGCTGGGTCTGCGCGTTGCTCGCGCCGGTGCGCAGCACGGACGCAACTCCGTCGGGGCCCATCGTCCAGACATTGCCGCCGAGCGCGAACACGTACCGCACGCCCGGCGCGTCCGCTCGCGGTGTGACCGCAGCCCTCGCGATCGGGGCGGAGCGCGGGAACCACACATCGCCCGCATCGATGGAGCCGAGGAGCAGCACCGCGTTCGGAGCGAGGCCGGTGGGTGAGATGTCGACGCGGACCACCGTGGGGCCGGCGAAGCCGATCGCGTAGCGCTTGTCAGGCGCGACCGCGATGCGCTCGATCAGGCCGGCGTTCGAGGGCAGGAGGATCGGGATCGAGCCGATGACGAGCTGCGCCGGGTTCGTGCCACGGTGGTAGAGGAACCCCGTGGACCACGTACCGTCGAGCCGCAGGCTGTCCTGATCCGGCGGTGCGAGCTCGCGACGGACATCGGTACCGTCCGCGGTCATGCTCCACACGTTCGCCGCGGCGGCGAACACGAACGTCTCCGAGGCCCCCGCGAATTGCGTGACGCGCCCGGCCAGGAAGTAGATGCGGCCGTCGCTGCCGACGACCGGTGAGGATGCCGACAGGCCCGTGAGCGGGCGGAACTGATTCGTCCCGGTCGCGCGCACCGCCGAGATCACGCCGCCGGTCGTCTGCACGAGGAGCTCGTCCTCATCGAGCCAGTCGGCGGCGATCGCGTCCTCCACGGTGGTGATCCGTGTCCACGTGCCGTTCGACGCTGCGACATAGATGTCGCTCTGGCTTCCGGTCTGACGCTGCACCGTCGCCGCGATGCGCGCGCCACTCGGCGAGAACCGGTGATCGACGATGCGGTAGCTGTCGGTACGCAGCTCCGGCGCGAGCGTGTACGACGTCGTCGCGCCGTCGACTCGCACGACGACTAGACGGATGCCTCCCTCGACGTACGCGATCTGGTTGCCGTCGACCGACCATCGCGTCTTCGAGATCGCGTTGGGCGTGTCGGTCTTCGCGACGGAGCGGCGTCGGGAGTTGTCGGCGTTCGCGATCCACAGCAGGTGATCGCCGTTGGGCTCCGCGCGCCAGTAGGCGAGCCGACCGGTCGCAGACAGGTCGGTTACGGCCTGTCGCGACGCGGTGGCAACCGCGGTGGGAGAGGCGGAAGCGGCCACCTCGGGGCCCGCGGGCGTGCTCGTGGTGGAGACGACGATCGCGACGACCGAGGCGACAACGACCAGCGCGGAGACCAGTGCATACGGCAGTAGCCCGCGCAGTTGCCGCACGTCCCTAATACTCCACCTAATGCCCGATCCATTGGAAGCCGCCAAGACATTCATGGATGCGCTCGAGGCGCGGGACCCCGAACGTGCCGCGGCGGTCTGCGCCGAAAACGTGCAGATCGAGCTGCCCGGCGGCGATTCGCAGCTGGAAGGTCGCGACGGTGCACGACGCCTCGTCCGTATCGCTCCGGCGTTCATCCGGCGTATACGCGAGCAGCAGATCGACGGGACGACCGTCATCCTGCGCGGCCTCACGCGTGCGCCGGGCCACTTTGCGAACTACACGACGTGGACCTTTGAGACCGATGGCCAGCTCATCACGCACGTGACCTTTACATGGCGGCCGGCCAACTAGACCGCTTGCCGTCGCCCGCGCTCTTCCCTCACGGTGCTCAGCGCTCCACGTACCTGAACGACCGAGGCGTCTTCGCGAGGCCGAAATCGGCGAGCGGGCGCGCTTTTCGATAACGGCGCGGCTTGCTCACCGGCAGCGTCCAGCCTTTCGCGGTGCGGCCGGCGCGCTCGCCGAGCACGCACTCGCCGACGACAGTCCCGGTGCCGACGACGGCGAGATAGGCGCGAGCGGGGAGTCGCGTCGGCGGTAGCGCGCGGTGGTCCGCGGTGCGCTTACCGTCGAGGAGCGCGTCGGCGTTCTCCTGGGATACGGCGAGCACGATTGCGTCCACGGTGTTCCTCCCGACCTTTCGTCAGGAGCGAGATCGGCGCCGCCTTGCTAGTCGCGCACCCCGGACCCGGCCACGCGCTCGAGCGCGGTCGTGATCACGTCGAGCTCGCGGTCCGTCAGATGGTCGGCGAAGTTCCGAGCGATGGAGCGGAAGTGCTCCGGCGCGGCGCGCTTCAGGACGCGCTGGCCCAGCGCGGTCATCACGATGAGCTGTCCCCGTGCGTCGGACGGGCACGCGCGTCGCTCAATAAGGCGCTGCGTCTCCAGCCGGTCGATCGCTCGCGTAAGGCCGCTCTTCGTCAGCCCGGTCCGCTCGGCGAGCTCGGTCGGCCTGACGCCGATGGACGGGCTCTCATGGAGGGTGGCAAGGATGTGGTGCTCGGAGAAGAGGAGGCGGCCGGTCGCCTCCGCGTCACGGTCCATCGCGCGCGTCACAGCCAGGCCAGCTCGCATGAACGCCAGCCACGCCTGGAGCTCGCGCCGGGCGAGTTTCCGCGTTGGGCGGGTGCCTGGAATAAGTTGTGTAGTCAACCAGTTGATTGTATCATCAACTACCCGGCGCTCGGCGAGCGCCAAGGAAAGGCACACACAATGGTCTGGTACATCGACCCTTATCACACACAGGCGACGTTCTCCGTCAAACACATGATGGTCAGCACGGTCCGCGGGCGGCTCGGCAAGCTACGCGGCGAGATCGACATCGACCCGGAGAACCCGCAGCGCGCCAGTTTCGAGATCGGCGCTGACGTGACCGCGATCGACACCGGCGACGCGCGCCGGGACGGGCACCTTCGTTCTGCGGACTTCTTCGACGTCGAGAAGTACCCCGAGATCGTGTTCAAGAGTTCGGCGGTCTTCCCCAAGGGGGAGGACAAGTACGCCGTGAGCGGCGACCTCACGATCCGCGATGTCACCCGTCCGGTCACCTTCGACGTCGAGCTTGAAGGCATCGGCGTCGATGGCAAGGGCGGCCGGCACCTGGGTGCCTCCGCGAGCATCACCCTCGACCGTAAGGACTTCGGCCTGGTGTGGAACCAGCCGGTCCAAAACGGCGTGCTCGTCGGCGACAAGGTGAAGATCGACATCGGCCTGGAGGCACTCGATGCCGCCAGCGCCAAGGCGATGGGCCTCGCTGCCTAGTCTCCTAGTGGCGCGCGCGTAGCTTCGCGCTGATCCGCGAAACCTCGCCGGGAGCGATCCCGGCGAGGAACTCGCGTGTCTGTTGCAGGAAGCGTCGCTCGTGCTTGGCGCGATCCGCGTCGTCCGGCGCGGCTGCGCTCGCGACACCCTCGACTTCCCACGCTGGCCCGAGAACGAGGCGGAACGTTTCGACGGAGCGCTCGAGGTGGAAGGGCGACGTGACGACGTACACCCGTCGCGGTGGGACCCTACTGAGATAACGCTCGGCGACGAAGACCGCGTTGCCGATCGTGTCGCGCGATTCGTCTTCGAGGAAGATCCGCCCCCGGTCGATCCCCTCCGCCGCGATGAGGTCGGCCATCGACGCGGCTTCGCTGCGTCGCGGCTTCCGGCCGACGCCGTGACTGCCCGAGCAGATGATCGCCGCCTTCGGATGCGCCCGAGCGAGGTCCGCGGCGGCCCTGCCGCGCGCGAGCGTCGCCGGTGCGGGCACACTGTCGGGGAGCATCCCTCCACCGAGCACGACGATGACCTCGGGATACGCGGCGAGCGACTCGGACGGCTCCTCGCTCACGCGCGGATGTCGGCGATCGCGACTGGCCGCTTCGTCTCCGCCGACCGGTAGCCGGCGACCACGACCTCCAGGGCGCGGAGCCCGTCCTCGCCGCTGATCGGCACGGGACGATCTGCGCGGATCGCGTCGACGAAGCCCGCGACCATGCGCGCGGTCAGATCGTCACCCCAACCGAGAAGCCGCGTACGACCCGCGGTGTCGTCGTAGTGGGTGAGTGCCTGGCGGAAGACATCGATGTCGACGGTCCCCTTCTCACCGACGACGTGCAGCGTCACGCCTCCCCAGGTAGGGAATGTCTGCGGTCGCGACCAGCTGCAGTCGATCGACGCGAATGCGCCGCCCGCGAGGTCGCAGGTCATCACACCGCAGTCCTCTACGTCGAGGCCATAGATGAACGAGCCGAGATCCGCCTGCACGCGCGAGAACTCATCGCCCAAGAGCCAGCGGATCGCGTCGGCCGCATGCACCGTGTGGTCCATCGCCGCGCCGCCGCCGGCCTGGCGCTTGTCGCCGAACCACGAGCCGGGATACTGACCGGGGTTCGTCGCGCGCACGGCGCGGATCCGACCGAGCGAGCCGGCCGCGATCGCAGCCTTGAGCGCCATGACCGCGGGGCTGCTGCGGACCGGGAACGCGGTCCCCAGCTGGACGCCGGCGGACCGGCACGCCTCGATCATCGCCTTCGCGTCCGCGGTCGTCGTCGCGAGCGGCTTCTCGCAGAGGACGTGCACGCGCGCCTTCGCGGCCGCCTCGGTGTAGCGGCGGTGGTCGGCGTTGTTCGTGGCGATGACGATCGCATCGCTCGCCGCGAAGAGGCCATCCAGCGTGGGATGAAAGCGCGTGCCATGCGCGCCGGCCGCCGAGCGTCCGCGCTTCTCATCGTCGTCATGGATCCCGGCGAAATCGACCTGGTCGAGCGCCCCAAGCGTGCTCGCGAGCCCCGGCGCGTGAACGTGTGCGAAAGAGACGAGGCCGACGCGAAGACGTTCGGTCATGACGGTGCTTTCCATTTCACGACCTCGCCCGTGTCGGCCGAGCGGATCACGGCGAGGCCGAGCGCGAGCGAGCGCAGCCCCTCATGCCCGTCGACGAGCGGCGGCGCACCACGCGCGATGCGTGCGAACAGGTCGCGGAGCTGGACGAGGTACGGCGTCTCGTGCAGCGTCGGCGTGGCCATCATCGCCGGACCGGCGGGTCCCGACGGCGACTGCAGCGCGATAGGCGACGCGGCGCGGCTGTCGTGCACAAGCATCCCGCGATCGCCGCGCAGCTCGAATCCGGTGCGGAAGCCCGAGTGCTCGGCCCAGCTCGCTTCGATCTGAACGATCGGCCGATCGTCGTAGCGGATCGTCGCGAGCGCGTACTCGAGCCCCCCATTCCCCTTGAAGCGCTTCGCGTAAATGCGCGACGGCTCCCCGAACCACCAGCGGACCGTGTCGAGGTCGTGGAGCATCAGGTCGAGCACAACGCCGCCGCTCTTGTCCTCATCGAGGTACCACCCCCGCGCAGAGCCCACCGCGAAATTCCCGCGCGTCATCGTCACGATCGCCGGCTTGCCGAGCGTTCCCGCGTCGAGGAGCTCTTTCGCTTGCCGGTACTCGGGGAAGAAGCGCACGACGTGCCCGACGGCCAGCGTCACGCGCGCCTCGTCGGCGGCGTGCACCATCGCCTCGGCGTCGGCGAGCGTTCGCGCCAGTGGCTTCTCGCAGAACACGTGCTTTCCCGCGCGCGCAGCCGCTATCGCGTGTTCCGCATGCAGGTACGTCGGCGTCGCGACCACGACGAGATCGATGTCGTCCGCGGCGCAGATCTCCTCTGCGCTCGCGACGCGAGCGTCGCACTCCTTCGCGAGTGACGTGGCGTCAGTGAGCGGCACGGCGGCCACGGCGACGACCTCTGCGCCCTCGATCGCGAGCGCGCTGTGCGCGTGCATCGAACCGGCGAACCCCGTGCCGAGGACGCCGATCCGCAGTGGCATGAACGCAGGCTAGCGCGAAAGAGAGAGGGCGCTCCTTTCGGAGCGCCCTCTTGCGTGCCGACTCGGCGCGGGGGTCAGATCTTGTGGAGCGTCCCGTCCATGAGCATGACGATGGTGAAGTTGTCGCCACCGCCCTGGGTGTAGATGGGATCGCCATCGGGCTTCCACCCGGTCACGCGTGCCTTGTCGTTGATCGGGTTGTTGTTGAGCCGTTCGTAGATCGGGATGATCGGCAGCAGCTCGTTGAATGCGATCGCGAGCTTGGTGATGGGATCCTTCTGCTTGGCCGTGTCGTAGCCCGTGATCGCATCGTCGAGGACCGTGTCGAAGTTGATCGAGCCGCCGCTGTACGTCTGAGTGAGCGGGTACTTCATGCCGCCGCCCGTCGCGTCCTTATTGAACTCGCGGAACGGTCGGACCAGTGAAGCCTGCGGGTGCGGGTTCCCGATCCCCCAGGGGTTCAGTCCGATCTGGAACTTGTCGTTGTTCATGTCGGGCAGCTGCGTCGACCGGATCGCGCCACGCGGCGTGATCTTGATGCCGAACTTGTTGAGCGCGTCCGAGGCGTACGTAGCCGCCGCGGCCCAGTCCTGGAAGTCGCTCGGGAAGTACAGCTCGAAGGAAAGCGCCTTGCCGCCCTTGGCGTAGATGCCGTCTGTGCCCTTCGCGTAGCCGGCCTCCTTCATGAGGGCGTCGGCCTTGGCCGTGTCGAACGCGTAGGCGTTCAGCTTGGATTGGTCGGCGGTGTTGACCCAGTTCGGCACCAGGCTGTCCGGGAAGCCCGCCATGTACTTCGGCGCGCGGGCGGACGTTCCGTAGAAGATCTTGCCGGCCTCTTCACGGTTGAAAGCCATGGCGATCGCCTGCCGCAGACGCTTGTCCTGGAGCTCGGGGGCGTTGTCCCAGCTGAAGTACAGCGCCGGCCCGGTGAAGATCGGACCGCGGACGATGCGATAACCCTTGTCCTGGAATGCCTTGTCGGTGGCGAGCGGGAAGCCGTGCGTCGCGTAGTCGACGTCGCCGTTGAGGACAAGCGGAGTGACCTCAGCGGTCTCGCCCTGGTAGATCACGATCTTGTCGAAGTTCACCTTGTCGGCGAAGAGGCCGCCGGTGTTGCGGACCATCGTGAGCTGCGCCGCGGTCACGCTGGCGCTGTCGATCTTGTAGGGGCCGATCGAGTACGGCGTTGCCGGACGGAAGTCGTTCATCTCCTTGATGAGCGCCTTGCCCGCGTCCGTCGTGTTGGTGCCGCCACCGGTGTAGAAGTCCTGCGCCTTCTTCGCCAGCGGGCCGAAGATGGAATCGGGCTTGATGCCGTTGCGCAGGATGAGCCGCTCACCGAGGCTCGTCGGCTTCGTGTAGTGGAAGCGGACGTTGAGATCGTCGATGGCCTCGACCTTGTCGATGAAGTTCCAGATGCCGTAGCTGGCGAGGCGGCCGACCCAGTACGTGGTAACTACGTCCTTTGCGGTGAACGCCTTGCCGTCGTCCCACTTCAAGCCGGAGCGGAGCTTGACCTCGTAGTTGTCGCCGTTCTGCTTGGCTGACTCCGCCGCCCAGTACTCGTACTTGGCGGTCGCCCAGTTGTAGACGGCGAGCGACGAGATGAACAGGTCCGTGTAGATGCTGCCGCCGAGGATCGCGTTGGTCGCGTAGTAGTTCCAGTGACCCTGCGGCGCGAGCACATAGGGCCACGCGCCGTGGAACTCGCCGCCCTTCGCCGAGGTGCCGCCGGTCGTCCCGCCGGTCGTCGTCCCGCTTGTGCCGGGCGCGCATGCCGCCGCGATGAGCCCGAGGCTGGTGAAGGTCGCGTCACGGAGCAGGCGCCGCCGTGTCGGTGAATAGCTGATGGTCTTATCTGCCATTAGTTCCCTCCCGAGTTCGAATCTGGTTCGTTGTAGCCCTTCCCGATAGCTTTGTCGACTGCACTGCGTGCTTGCGAGCGCGGTGGCGGCGGCAGCGATGATCGCGCGAGAACGGTAACGAGCCCGACGAACAGAAGGCCCATTAGAGCCGCGAGGACCGTGGCCACGAACTCGGCCGATGAACGGTCTTCGAACGGTAGTACCAGCAGAGAGAGCGTGAGGATCAGGAATCCGATCCGGAACGCGCCCTGGAGGAGGATCGGGTCCATTAAGCCGTCACCACCGCTCGCTCGCTCGTTCGTTCGCGGACCGCCACGTGGCACGCGACCTCGCGCGCGCCGGGAATCGGAAGCAACTCCGGGACGAGCACGTCGCAGAGTCCCGCCTCTGCCAGCGGGCAGCGCGGGTGGAACGTGCAGCCGGGTGGCAGCGAGAGCAGGCTCGGGATCTCGGCGCTCCGAAGCTCGACGCGTGTCTTGGAGCGCGTGATGTCGGGGTCTGCCTCCGGGATCGCGGCAATCAGGGCGGCTGAGTACGGATGCGCGGGATCGGTCACCAGCGCCTCGGTGTCGGCGAGCTCGACCATGCGCCCGAGGTACATGACACCGATCCGGCCACGCGATGCGAAGTAGCGCGCCACGGCCAGATCGTGGGTGATCAGGACGATCGTGACGCTGAACTCTTTAGCGAGTGCCAGCAGCAGGTTGAGCAGGCTGACGCGGATCGAGACATCGACCATCGATACGGCCTCATCGGCGACGATGACCTTCGGGTCCACGGTAAGCGCGCGCGCGATCGCGACGCGCTGACGCTGACCACCCGAGAGCTGATGCGGGTACTTTGCGATGAAGTTCTCCGGTGGCGAGAGATCTACCCGCGTGAGCAGCTCGTTGACCGCCGAGAGCGCCTGCTTCCCTGAGCTCGCCTTCTTGTGGCGGAACAGAGGTGCCGACAGCGTCTGGAACACCGTACGGGTCGGGTTCAGCGAGGCATACGGATCTTGATGCACGAGCTGGACGGCGCGGCGAAAACGTGCGAGGTCCGCGCCCTTCGTCAGCCACACATCCTTGCCCTCATAGAGGAGACGGCCGCCTGATGGTCGCAGCAGTCCGGTCAGCAGACGGCCCGTGGTGGTCTTGCCGCAGCCACTCTCCCCGACCAGACACATCGCCTCGCCCTGCCCGAGCGCGAGCGACACCGAGTCGACGGCCGTGATGACGCCCGCGGGCGTCTCGAAGGTCCTGCTGATGTGGTCGAGCTCTATGAGCGCCGTCACGCCAGCTTCTCCGTGACGGGGACCTCGGCGTTCGAACCGAGCACTTCCGCGACATGCTTCCAGCGGATGCAGGCTGCTTCATGCCGCGGCGTGTCGACGGGGACGAGCGGCGGGTCCGCCGCGCGACACGCGTCGATCGCGTATGGACACCGCGGCGCGTACGAGCAACCGATCGGCAGACGCATGAGGTCCGGCGGAGATCCCGGGATCGACGCGACGCTGCCAAGCACGCCCGAGACGCGCGGCACGGCCCGCAGGAGTCCGACCGAGTACGGGTGACGTGGGCGATAGAACATGTCGTCGACATTCGCTTCCTCGACCACACGGCCCGCGTACATCGTGATCATGCGGTCGGCCAACTCGGCGGCGATCGAGAGATCGTGCGAGATGAAGATCATCGAGAAGCCGAGTTTCTCGCGAAGCTGCCGCAAGAGATCGATGATCGAGCGCTGGGTGAGGATGTCGAGCGCGGTCGTGGGCTCGTCGAGGATGATCAGCTGCGGCTCGAGCATCAGCGCGAGCGCGATGAGAACGCGCTGCTTCATCCCGCCCGAGAGCTCGTGCGGGAATGCAGGAAGGACGCGTTTCGCGTCGAGGTGCACGAGATCGAGTAGTTCGTCCGCGCGGTCGCGGACCTTGTGCCGGTCTTTCATCCCGTGGGCGCGCGCCGTGTCGTTGAACTGCTCCCAGATCGTGATCACCGGGTTGAAGGAGTTGAGCGCCGCCTGGAACACCATCGCGGCCTCGGCCCAGCGGTACTCGCGGAGGTCGTCATCGTCCAGCGTCCTGACATCCGTTGTCAGTCCGTTCTTCGTGTAGAGGATCTGTCCGCCCGTCACCTTGGCACCGCGCGGCGAGAGCCGGATCAGTCCGACCGCGAGCGTCGTCTTCCCCGAGCCACTTTCACCGATGATGGCCAGCGTCTCGCTCTTCTCGAGCTCGAACGACACGTCTCGCACGGCATGCACCGGGCCGCGGCGCGTTATGTAGTCGATGGAGAGATCGCGGACCGAGAGGACAGGCACGAGCGTTAGGCGGAGCCGCGAAGCCGCGGGTTGAAGATGTCCTCGAGCGCAGACGCGAATGACACCAGCGATAGCTGCACCAGCGTGATCGCGAGGATCGGACTGAGGATGTACCAGATGCTGTCGCGGAAGAAGAGCGCTCCTTGGCCCTGAGCGAAGTACAGCATGATGCCCCAGTTCGAGCCCGAGACCGGCACGAGGCCGAGGAAAACGATGAAGATCTGGGCGTACATGGCGTCGGTCATGGCGAAGATGAAGTGGATCGCGATGTAGCTGCGCATCGTCGGCAGGATCTCGCGGAACACGATGTGCATGAGTCCCAGGTCCAGCGAGCGGGCGGCCTCCACGTAGTCGCGCTCCTTCAGCGAAAGGACCTGAGCGCGGATCTGCCGCAGCAGGCTCGACCACTGGATCAGTCCGAGGATCACCGCTAGAAAGACGAAGCTGGTCGGTCGCACGATCGCCGCCACCGCGATGAGCAGGATCAGCTTCGGCAGGGTCAGGACCACGTCCGTGATGGCGAGGATCGTTGAGTCGACCTTCCCCCCGACTGTGGCCGCGATCGAACCGAACGTGATCGCGATGACGGTCGAGAGCAGTGCCGCAAGGATCGCGACCGTAAGGATGTCGCGGCCCCCGAAGACGATCTGGTTCAGGACGTCCTTGCCTTGGAAGTCCGTGCCGAGTGGATGCGCCTGCGACGGTGTTTGGTAGATGTCCACGAGGCTCGGGTCGTTCTGGAACGGAACGAACATCGGAGCGACGAAGGCGAGCAGCAGGAAGAAAACGATCCCGATGAAGCCGATGAGGCCGACCGGTCGCTTCGACAGCAGGCGCAAGAACCCGACGGTCGCGCTCCAGGGTCCAAGGAGGCGTTGCCCCATGGTCGGGCGGCTGAGAACGCCGGCGCTCAACCCGAGGCTCCGCCGGCGCGGCCGATCCGCGGGTCGAGCTTCGAGTACAAGAGGTCCGCCGCGAGGTTCGCGACGACGACCGCGATCGTCGTCAGCATCACGATCCCCTGGATCACCGGATAGTCACGCTGCAGGACCGCCGCGATCAGGCGGAGGCCGACGCCCTGGTAGGCGAAGATCTGCTCGATGACGGCGGCGCCCCCGACGACGAGGCCCACGCTGATCGCGAGCTGCGTAACGAGTGGCAGCACCGCGTTGCGTCCGACGTAGGCCGTGCGGATGCGGCCATCGGAAAGGCCACGCGCGCGAGCGGCGGTGACGTAGTCCTCCTCGAGCGCCGACAGCGTCGCGCTGCGCATCGAGAGGATCCAGTGTCCGATCTGGGTCAGGAAGTAGATCGTGATCGGCATGGCCGCGTGATAGAAGATGTCGCCGATGAAGGCCAGCGTGAAGCCGGGCTGCATCCCGGACGAGTACGCGCCGCGCATACCCGTGAAGTTGATGAGTTTCCATTGAACGCCGAGGAACAGGATCATCAGCAACGCCAGCAGGTAGTTCGGGATCGAGCTGATGAGCGATCCGCCGGTCGACACGACGCGATCGAGGATCGAGTCGCGGCGATACGCCGCGAGCAGTCCGAGACCGATCCCCACAACGAAGCTGAGCAGAAGACCGGTGCCGACCGAGAAAAGCGTCCACGGCAGCACCGCGATGATGATCGAGGTCACGCTGGTCCCAGACGAGAGGAACGAGTTGCCGAGGTCGAGGTGCAACAGGTTCCAGATGAATGAGAGGTACTGCTCGTGGATCGGCGCGTTGAGGTTGATCGCGAAGAGGCTGGATGCGATGGCCTTCGCGTCCTCGTAGCTGATCGCACCATTGGAACTCTGGATCAGCTCGTCGATCTTCAGCTCGACCGGGCTGCCTGGCATCAGACGGATGAGGAGGAACGTCAGGCTCGTCGTCACCCAGATCGTGAGGACAGCCTTCACCACGGCGCGGGTGATGGGATGCCGCCAGCTGTCTCCGAGGTAACGGCGCGGGTTCATGGCGACGCGTACCTGCGACTTGGCCGCGACCGCCGTCGTCATAACGCAGAGAGTACGGCGAGCAGCCGCTCGAGTGGCGTCTCCGCCAGCGAGCCCAGGCGGAGATCCGCCCGCGAGAGGTCCATACCGGCTGTCAGTACGTTCGGGACGGCGACGCACAGTAATCCGGCGTCCTTCGCCGCGGCGATGCCGTTCCTGGAATCCTCGAACGCGACCGCCTCGTGCGGCGCGACGCCCAGCGCCTTCACCGCCGCGAGATACAGGTCTGGCGCGGGTTTCGTTCGCTCGACGTCTTCCCGAGTGCGGATGACATCCCACTGGGGGTGCAGCTCCAGCCGTTCGAGGTGGCCGAGCACCCAGGCACGCGAGGAGCTCGACGCCACCGCGAGCCGCAGATGCAGGCGTTTCGCGTCGGCGACGTACTCGCGCACGCCGGCCATCACGTCGAGCGCCGCGATCAGCTCGGTCTTGCGCAGGTCCCGCCGCGCCTTTGTCGTGCTCGCGTCGAAGCCCTCGCCGACGAGCGCGGCGAGATGGCCTGCCGGGTCGAAGCCCGTGTCGCTGCCGATGTAGTCGTACCACCGGTCCATCGGGAGCTCGTGCCCGTGCTCGCGATAGATCTCAGCCCATGACTGGTGCGCGGGCGTCTCCGTCTCGAGGATGAGGCCGTCGAAGTCGAAGACGAGCGCGCGGATCACCGGCGCAGCACGAGCTCCACGGCTTCGGCTCCCGCGCCGAGGCCATCCGGCTCAGGCTTGAGGACGCGAACGCGCGTCTCGCTCACCGCCGGGAAACGCGCGAGGACCGAGCGCGCGACGTCGAATGTGATGCGCTCCACGAGCGCGCGCGGACGTTCGGCCACCGCGTCGCGCACGACCTTCGCGAGCATGCTGATGTCGAGCGCGGACGCGAGGTCATCGGCGCGCACCGCGTCCGCGAGGTCGGTGCGCACGACCACATCGACGAGATAATCCTGCTGGCGCGCACGCTCGTCCGGCGTCGTGCCCTGGCGCCCGCGACAGCGAAGGGCCTTGATCTCGATCGTCCCTTCCATGGCTCAGGCCTGATCGGCGTAGCGGCGAAAGAGCGCGACGGTCGCGCGCAGCGCCTTCCAGTAGTTGGCGAGAAGGATGTTCTCGTTCGGGGCGTGCGCGCCGGATCCGGGATGGCCCATGCCCAGCGTGATGTTGGCGAGCGAACGCTTCCCGCAGACCTGCCACATCGGTGACGTTCCGCCGGACGAGGGGATCAGCATCGCGGGCTTTCCGATCTCTTCCTCGGCGACCGCCTGCGCCGCGCGCACGAGCGGATCGTCGATGCGCCCGCGATACGGCCGCGTGCCCTCCTTCGCGACGAGCTCGACGTCGGTGAAGCCGCGGCGATCGAGATGGGCGCGAAGCAGCGTCCTGATGCGCGCGGGATCTTGGTCGGGCACGAGACGGAAGTCGATCTTCACCATCGCCTCGGACGGGATGACGGTCTTCGTTCCCTCGCCGGTGAAACCCGAGACGAGTCCGCAGATGTTGCACGTCGGCTCGTACACCGACGCGACACGCGCCTCAGGGTCCGAACGGCCCCACGCGAAGGAGTCGATCTCGTACATGCGCTTGATGACGTCGGACTCGAATGGGAGCGACGCGAGATGCGAGCGCTCCGCCTCGGTCGGCGGGCGCACGTCGTCGTAGAAGCCGTCGATGAGGATGCGTCCGCCGCGGTCGACAAGCGTGTCGAGCGCGGTCACCAGCCGCCACGCCGCGTTCGGGAGATGCGTCGCTGCGCCCGAGTGCGCGTCGCGCGCCATCGAGCGGACGCGCAACTCGACGTAGAAGATGCCCTTGCCGCCGAGGAGTAGCTGCGGCCGGCCGGCGGAGTCGATCGCGCCGCCCTCCTTTAAAGCGCCGTCCCCGTCGGTGAGCGTCGCGTCGAGCGCGAGGATGCGCGCGAGATTTGAGCTCCCGCTCTCCTCTTCTCCTTCTATAAGGAAGCGCACGTGGAGGGGCAGCTCCCCGTTGATCGCGCGATAGGCCTCGACGGCCTGGATGCGCAGGAGCAGATGTCCCTTGTTGTCATCGACACCCCGCGCGAACACGGCGCCGTCGCGCACCGCGGGGTCGTAGGGCGGAGTTCGCCAGAGGTCCAGCGGGACGGCCGGCTGGACGTCGTAGTGCTGGACGCAGATGAGCGTGCGTTTGCCGGCGCCGGTCTCGCCAACAACGAGCGCGGGCGCGCCCTCGACCCGCAGCTCGTGCGACTCCGCGCCGGCCGACGTCAGGCGCTCGCCGCACCACCGGGCCGCGGCGTCGAGCGCGCCCGGATCGGTCGCCTCCGACGGGATCGCGCAGAGCTCGCGCAGCTCGGAGACGAATCGTTCGCCGTGCTGCTCGAGATAGCGGTCGAGCATGTCGGGCACGGGCGAAAGTATGCGTGGAGCGCCGGGTCTCACGCGGAGGAGGGGTCCTCTTGGGACCCCTCCTCGGTGAGCTTGCCCACGGTGCGCTGTTAGAGGATGGCGATGATGCGGTCGAGCAGCGCGGCGATCGCGTTCAGCGACGCGTTGCCGTCGAGAAGGTGCGCCACCGCGCACAGCAGGTTGCCGAGCAGGTTGCCGGGCGCGGCCACGGCGCTGATGAGGACGTCGATCGGGCTCGTGTCGACGACGAGTCCCAATAGATCGAGGTGGATCGCACCGATGTTGAGCGTGAGGATGTCGCACGTCGCGTCGACGACGCTGAGTGGGGCCGTGAACGGGGCGTTGGTGACATCCATCTGGGTCGCGATCCCGCCAACGAGGGCGGTGACCGTGCCGGTGATCGTGCCTGTGGCAGTCAGGACGCCGTCGACGACCGAGATGTCGGTGATCGTCGCCGTCGCGTTGGTGAGGCCGTCGACGATGTCGACCACCAGATTGCCCGAGGGCGCTGGTGCCGGGTCGACCGCTTCGGGTGTCGTCGAGGCGGCGAACACGGCGAATGGTGTGCCGCCAAGCGCGAGGATTGTCGCGATGGCTGGGATGAGAAGAAGCCTTCGCATGTCTGTGTCCTCCCGGTGTAGTTCTTCGCTTCCTCCTCGTGTGGCAGCGTCGTGGCCTCATGACGCGCATCGCTCGGTCGTCCCCGAGGCGTAACCGGGCCTGCGAAAGCCGGGGCCGTTAGAACCGGTGTTCCCACGCCGCACGAAGTACCGGTCGCGTTTCGCGACAGTGGCGTAACAGCGGCGCGACGACGTGTCGCGCGAACGCGTGAATGCCACGTCTCGCGGCAACGACCCTGCCTTGTATCGGACTCATGAAAGACCTGAGTCCTCGCCAGCGCGAGATCCTCGCCCAGGTGGCAGCTGGGCGGACGAGCAAGGAGATCGCGAGCGTGCTCGGGATCTCTGAGAGCACGGTGAACTGGCATCTCGCGAACGTGTTCGAGCGACTTGGGGCCTCGAGCCGCGCGGAGGCCGTTGCCCTCGCGATGCGCGAGCAGGTCGAGGGAGGAGACGCACTGCTGCCCGCGTCGGTGCCGTCCGCGCAACTTCCATCGCTCGCGTTCGCGCTGGCCCTCACGCTTCTGCTGCTTGGGCTGATCGCCGGCGCGCTCATCGCGGGGTGGACCATCGCCTGGCCTTAATCTCCGCCGGATGCGCTCCGACTTCTGGAAGTTCTGGACCGGCGAGACCATCTCGAACTTTGGCAGCTCGATCACGCAGTTCGCGCTGCCGTTGCTGGTCTTCAAGCTGACCGGGTCGGCCGTGTCGCTGGGGATCGCGTTCGCAATGTTCGGCTTGCCACATCTGTTCTTCGGTCTGCTCATCGGTGCCTGGGCAGACCGTCTCGACAGAAAGCGGCTGATGATCGTCGTCGATCTCCTCAGCGCCGCTGTGGTCGCCTCCGTGCCGCTCGCCTCGGCGGCCGGTGTGCTGTCCGTCTGGTGGATCTTCGCCGGCGGATTCGCGCTCGCGACGCTCGGGATCTTCTTCCAGGCGGCGCAGTTCGCCGCGATCCCGAGCCTGGTCGAACGCGACCAGCTCGTGACCGCGAACGGACGGATACAGGCGAGCTTCTCGGCCGCCACCATCGTCGGGCCGCTCGCGGCGGGTGCGGTGCTCGCGTTCGTCCCGATCGAGAGCCTGCTGTACATCGACGCGCTCACGTTCGTGGTGTCCGCGGTCGCGCTCGCGCTCATCGCCCGTCCGTTCAACGCCTCGCGCGAGACCGTTCGCACTTCTATCCGCGCCGACGTCGTTGAGGGCCTGCGCTATGTGCTCCGGCACCCGGTGCTGCGGAACATCTCGGCGATGATGGCGCTCATCAACCTGGTCAGCGTCACGGTCTATGCGCAGATCGTCCTTTTCGCCAAGCAGCGTTTCTCAGTGTCGGACAGCGAGCTCGGGCTCCTCTTCGCCGCCGACGGTGCGGGCGTCGTGGTGATGTCGCTCGCGGCGGGACCGCTGCGCAGCCGCTTCTCCTTCGGCAACGTCGCGCTCGGCGCTCTGATGCTGAGCGGTGTCATGACGATCGCGCTCGCATACGCGCCGACCTACCTGCTCGCGGTCGCGCTCTCCGCGCTGTCGTCGGGCCTCGGGATCCTCTTCAACATCAACACCGGCAGCTTGCGCCAGGCGATCGTGCCGAATCACTTGCTTGGCCGGATCATCACCATCGCGATGGTCCTGGCGTGGTCGGCAAGTCCGCTTGGCGCGACGATCGGCGGCTTCATCGTGGAGCGCACCGGGGATGTGCAGACCGTATACGCGAGCATCGGCGCGCTGGTCTTCGGGATCGCGCTCTATTTCCGGCTCTTCAGCCCGCTCGGTCACGCCGAGCGTTATCTCGAGAGGCCTGTCGAAGCCGCCGCGACCTAGGCCTTACGGACGATGTGACGAGGATCGAGCGCGTCGCGGAGGCCGTCGCCGATGAAGTTGATCGACACGACCGCCAGGAAGATGAACAGCCCGGGGAAGATCGCGATCCATGGCGCCTTGTCCATGTCAGTGGTCGCATGGTTGAGCATGTTCCCCCACGAGGACGTTGGTGGCTGGATGCCGAGGCCGAGGAACGACAGCGTGCTTTCGGCAATGATCGCGGCCGCTACGCCGAGGGTCGCTGCCACGATGATGGGCGCGATCGAGTTCGGCAGGATGTGCCGCACGATGATCCGCCGGTCTCTCGCGCCGATGCAGCGCGCGGCCTCCACGAACTCGCGGTTCTTGAGCGACAGGAAGCTCGCACGGACGAGCCGTGACGTCGTCATCCACGAGAGCACACCGAGCACGAGCACGATGACCCCGATGGTCATTCCCTTGAAGAACACTCCGAAGAGGATCAGTAGAAAGAGGCGCGGGAACGAATACATCATGTCGACGAAACGCATGAGGAGGCTGTCGATCCAGCGGCCGTAGTAGCCCGCGACGACTCCCACGAGCGTGCCGATGGACACGGCGACCGTCACGGCC
>Ga0207653_10000295_pt1 | contig 28861 bp, 25 predicted proteins | sample KBSK5251metaG_FD_184341 | JGI IMG/M metagenome (GOLD analysis project Ga0207653, IMG submission 184341) | Corn, switchgrass and miscanthus rhizosphere microbial communities from Kellogg Biological Station, Michigan, USA - KBS K5-25-1 metaG... | ecosystem: Host-associated > Plants > Roots >...
TCAGATTGTCTGAATCAATGCTCGTTGTGTTGTCATCGCGCGGTTCCACTCCTGCCTATCTGTGTTCATCTGTGTCCATCTGTGGTTTCATTTCTGCTTTACCGATGGCAAACGTAGCAATCGATACTCACGCTTCTTGCGCGGTGACAATCGATGCACCACCCCATTGTTTGGTCTACTTCGCGGCGCACCCGGTGCATCTCTCCGATCTTGCCGTGACACGTCGTGCATTCGAGCCCAGCCTTGATGTGAGGCTTGTGCGTATAGAAAACATTTGCCTCGCGCTCGTGCCAATACACCCGTCGCCACGGAGGCTGCTCTTTGCGCTCGGCGAATGCCGCGAGCTTCTGCACTTCGGGGCTTTCGGTCATGATCGATTCGTGACATCCCATGCACGTCGTGATGTTCGGAATGGTCGCGTGCGAAGACTTGTCTACGTTCTCGTGACAGAATGTGCATTCGAGCTGCGGGGCATCATCGCTTTGTTTAGTCACGTGTTGCCAATGATCGAACTCGATTGGCTGACGCGGAGCTTCGGGTTTGGCCGAAGCGCGGAGCAGCACGACGCCGATGATCGCAACCACGACGCACACCGCGACGATCCATTTGCCCAGTCTTTTCATTGAACCAACGAGCGCGAGTACGACATCGATCCCCACCGTGATGCCGTTTCGGGGCGGGGCAGTCCGTGATTATACAGATTGGATGTAAGCGGTCAAAAACATTCGCGAGGAAAAAGAGCCGGCGAGATCAATACATCTTTTGGAGTTTGATCCCGGTGTAGTACTTCTGAAGAATCGCGGAGAACGAATACCCCTCTTTAGCCAGACCGTAAGCACCGACCTGGCACATCCCAACGCCGTGACCCCAACCGCGGCCTGTGAAGACGAATGCGGCGAGCCGGCCTTGTTCATCAGTCTCGCGGTCGACAACGAACAAATATTCTTTTACGCCGAGCACCGAACGAATCTGAGGACGGCGAATTCGCGCCTGAGCTTTGTCGCCGGTGATCTCGACTTCAGTCACGCGGCTCGATGAACTGAACGCAACGGGCTCGATATTCTCGATCTTTCCAACATTGATTCGAGCTGCCGCCAATCGCTGCTGGAGGTCTGAGATTGCGACGCGCTCTTGCCACTGAGCGATGTTCGTGAAGCGATCGCTTGCCGCGCCGCGATCTGAAACCGACGCTTCCAGAAAGTCCACCTTGGCGTCTTTGTTCAGGTGATAAGTTACGCGCTCGCCTCCAGCCAGACTGAGGCGATCGACCGCGTAGCTTGCGTCGCCAAGCTTACGAAACAACCACGCGTCGTCGGCGATTTCCAGAGCGCCCGAGTTCTCGTCGCCTGCTTTCGTTTTTGAAGCGGCATCGTTCGCCGTTGATGTCGCGGGTTTAACATCCCGAGACTTATCCGAGACTTGACGCGAAACCCGGCTCGATGTGTTTGTTGTCGCATAACGCGAGCCCGTCGTGCGAAGTGCGTCAGTAGTCGAAGCCGGCGCCTTCGCAATCACCAGCCGCCCCTTTTGAGCGCCGGCCGCCGTGTCGGAAATGAGTTGCGATGTTTGAGATTTGATATTTGAAGGTTGCGCGCGTGAAGAAACCGCGCGGGCCAGAATCTCGAGAGCCTGCCCTCGCGTAACAGTCGCGCGCCAATCAACCGCTCCGCCGGGCAAATGAAGAATCCCATCTCGCAAAAGCAACGCGACTTCAGCTCGAGCATCGCGCGGCACTTGCTGGACCGGTAACCCAGTGAGCACATAGTCGACATCAGCCGGTGCTAGAAGCGTGCTTGCGCGACCCTCTCCGTAGACTGACACTGCGACCGCTCGGACGAAGTCGGCGAGTCGCGTGATATCGCGCGCAAGCTTCGGCTTTTCCTTTTGACTGAGTTGAGCCAGCCCGTCGAGCCAGTTTCTGAGTTCTCCCTGATCGGACGAGTTGCGTAGGTACTGAACGCTCGGACGGCGTGGCAGCGCGAACCCGAGCACGGAAAGCAGTCCAACTTCGCGTGCGATGGAACGCCCTTCGCCGCCAGTCAGAGCTTCTACCGTTCGGCGAGTTGTGATCTCGTGCGCATCGAGCGATCGCGAGTCAGGAGAGCAAGCAACACCGCGCAGATAAGGCAGCGGGGTACCGCCGAAGACTTCTTCGTTATTTTCTGTGCGGCCGCCACAGTTCGCGGTGTACATGGCTTCGATCGGAATCAGTTTTCCATCAGCCTTCGGAAACATCGCGACAACGCCGCGCGTTTCCTCGACCGCGCGATTGCTCAACTCGCGTTCGACCGACAAGCCTCCGTACACCTGCGCACGTGTGTCGTCGACCAGATCAAATCCGTCGTCGCTATGCCGTCCCATCCGCGCCAGAGCGTAACTGCGGGCCGCGACTGCCTGCGCCTTTAGCGCTTCGATCTCGGGAAAGTGCCCGGGCGATAGTTCCACCGGCACGACGCCACGAAGATACTCTTCAAGCGCGACCGAGTTCACGACGTTGATGCGGCCTCGTGGATTCAACACGAGATGAATCTCACCGCGATAGTCTTTTCCGTCCACTCGCACAGACGGAGTGGGGGCAATTGTCTCGGCTTGATTGCGCGGCTTTGATGAATCGATATGTTCGTTCTTGGCTGCGGCCGCCGCGGTTACGATCAGCTCAGTCGGACTAGAGACAGTCGGTTTGTCAGCCGCAAGAACCACAATTTGAGTGACCCCGTTGGTGGTTTTGCCGGCGCGCACCGCTGAGCTCGGCTGAGCCTTGTACTTCGCGGCGCGGACATTGGTATCGGCGGCAGATTCAGAGGCCGTCAAAGGATCAGCGACAATGCGAGGCTCATCGTACCCGGCGGAGCGCAGGCGCTTGACCAGATCCGACGCTTCACTCCGAGATTCAAACTTGCCGATCAACACCGAGTAGTCCCTTTTGCTTTCGTCAAACGAAGTAGTGACTGGCTCAAAGAAATGTTTTTTCAACTCATCGCTCAACGTTCGAGCGCGGCGGTATTCCGAAGTAGTCGCGACCTGCACGCGATAGACTGATTCAAGGGACGGCGCGACTTGTTTCCGCAGTTCGGCTCGCAGCGATCCGGCGATCTTCTTTCCATCGCCGGCGTCTTTACCTTCTCGATGCACGACCAGATCGGTTGAAGAGCTAAGCGACACAGATGTGACATCGGTCATCAGAGCGACTCGAATGATTGGCCCGAGTTCGGGCGAGGAGTCTTTCTTGACGGATTGCGTTTCTACTCTGCGGGGGCGATCGAAGCTCGGGTCATCGTTTCTCGATGAATTTGGTTTAGCACGTTCTTGTGAAGACCTGGATTGTCCAGCGAAGGACACCGGCGCGACAAGCAGCGAAATCTGAACGCAGCCCGACACGATGAATGCGATGCCTGACGCGAGGCGCGGCGCCCAGCGTCGATTGACTTCAATGCGCATAAGGCAAATTACAAAGTGAAGAAGTAGACTCTCACCCTGAAAATGAGAGTGTTACCTGCGGCTTGGGGGAATCCTTCAAAGGGACTTGCTGTATATATAGCCTGTCTGGCGGAGGAGTCAAGCACGGCATAGCCGGTGGGGTGCACGAGCTGCGTCGAAAGGATGTGACCATCGCTTCTGATTGTCACATCAAAGTCGGCCGACACTTTGTCGCGGAGCACGTCTCTGATGTAGTCGCGCGGCATTATGCGTTCGTTGGTCTTGCTGATTTTCGCGCGCACCAACGCCATGTACTGGGCTTGAGCGGCTTCCAAACCGAGCGCGGCAGATTCCGAGTTGCTGCCTCGGCGCGATCCGGCCGAAGCTGCTTCGGGGCTGCCGGAGTTGGCCGGTGTGGCTTCGCGAACGGAGGGCGGGCCGGGCGGAGCTGGAACTGCCTGCACCGGGGGCGATTGAGCGATTCGAGATTCGTCCAGTGTCGGAACTCGATTAGCCTGGATCGAAGCCGTTGCCGGAATGGTTTGATTCGATGGCGGCGCAGGGCTCGTGCGCGCATCACCTCCGCGCGTGGCCCTGAGTCGTCTCTCAATCACATCAGCGGATGGCAAGCGGCCGCTGTTGCCGCGTTGCTCAGCCGGTTTCGGTGAACGCGTGATAAGGTGAACGTCATCCGCACTCGCGGGATCGAATTGGAGTTGATTGATGTCCGCGCGTTCGAGAGGCTCAGGAGCGCGACGAAGCGGGATATGATCCGGGCGTGGTGCAATCTCGATAAACCTGACTAGCTCAGGCGGCTGCTGGCCTCTTTGCATCGCTCGCAACATCGCCCACGAATCGAGCTTGATGAGAGCAGCGTAAAAGACGAGGTGAACGATCACGGAAATCGAAAACAACATCGTGAACCAGCGGTCGCGGCCAAGCCGGGACCAGGGCGACGCGAATGCGTCAGTCGCCTTTGGCTGTTCTATGTATCTGTCCAGTGTTCTCAGCAAAGTCTGTTTTTCTCAATCTCGCAATTCGTATCGCACGCGGTCAAGACTCGAAACCGGAAACGGTTTCGATCGCGAGCGAGTTGAAGCTCTGCCTGATTTCTCTCATGTCGGTCGTATCAACATGTGGATGAACTCGATTTGTAAACAGGATGAACACTCTCCGTTTTGCTGGGTCCATCCACAGACTGCCCCCAGTGAATCCGTTGTGTCCGATGCCCGTGGGTGGAAATGAAGGTCCGGCGGAACAGCCCGGAGTTTCAGCGAGTATCCAGCCAATCGATCGCGACGTATCGCATCCGAGCGTAAGGTTATCGCTGAACCAATGCAGCGATTCCGGTTTCAACAGCTCGCTGCCCGCGAGAAACTGATTCGCGATTCGAAACACATCGCGCGCGGTTGAAAACAACCCGGCGTGCCCGGCTACGCCATCCATGAAATGCGCGTTGCCGTCGTGCACTTCTCCCCAGATGACCTCGGTTCGCCACGGATCACGTCGTGGCGATGCCGATAGCGGTGGTCCCGGCACGGATACGGGAAGCGACGAACTGTGGTGAAAGTTCCCGGGCGATGAAAGCTCGCGAATCGCGCCGCTATCGCCGCGAGTCCGGACGTCAGCCATTGCGTTTGCCAACTCGAACTGCTGGCCGTGCTCGGTCGCCGCGATCTCTCGAATCAACTCGCGCGGCGGGTTAAACATTGTGCGGTTCAACCCGAGTGGCTTGAATATCTCGCGCGCGGCGAGATGGTCCAATCGTTCGCCCGTCAGCCGCTCGAACACAAATCCCAGCAGAACATAGTTGAGATCACTGTACAAAACTTCGGCGGGCGGGCTGGCGTGAGTTTCTCTCGCAACGGTTGCGATGGTGGCAGGTACATCCTCTCGCGCCTGGGCTTCAACATAGAGCGGCCGCCAATTCGGGAGACCGGATCGGTGAATCAACAACTCGATCAACGTTATTTCAGGCAATGACTCTTCACGGAACTCCGACAGGTACCGCGAGAGCGGGGCGCTCAGATCCAACACACCGCGTTCCGCCAGCATGATCGCAAGCAACGAAGTAACTAATGGTTTCGTCAGTGAGGCGAGATCGTAGATGGTGTCGAGGGTAACCGGTATTCGTTCGGGCTCGAGCACGGCCCAACCAAGCGCGTCTTCAGCGACGATTCGCTGATCCTCACCGATCAGATACTGCGCACCCGGAAACGAGCCTCGCGCGATTTCGGACTTTAGATAGTTTGAGATGATTTCAGAAGAATGTTCCATATGTCAGTGATTTCTACCCGGTGGTCCGGAGCCAAAATTATATCGTCAGCCGGTATCCGCTGAGAAGTGAAGTTCCTGATGGGGATTGGCGTCGAGCACTCAGGTCAGCGCGTTCTGAGGGAGGGAGCGAGATCAGATTTTGCAAATCGAGCGGCGAGTGTTTGGCAGAAGGCGCTGCGAGCTGCGCCCGTGAGTTCCAGAGTCTTGTTCTAATTTACCGTCTCGCTGTCGCGATAGAACTTGCGCAGCAAATCATCCACATCTTTCTTACCGATGCTTTCAAACACGACGCCAGGCGGAAGGCCGAGTCCATCGGCGAGCTTGAGTGCGCTCTCGACGTTCAGCGTGGTTACGACCGAAGAAAGGATCTTCGACAGCAACCCTTGATCGAATCCGGTTCGGCGGCAAAAATCCACCTGTCGCATACCTTTGGTTCGCAGGTACTTACTGACCAGCTCTGCAAGCTCGCTCTGGCGCGCGCTGACATCCGACGCGCCGTTTGAACCGGTCGTCTCAGTTCCCACTTTAGTTAATTCGGAGATTGGCTTTGGCATTAGGCTTCCCTCAAGTTTCTTTTTGTCTCTTTGATTGTCACCAGCACCCGAAGGTCTGGCCGCGAATTGACTAGCGCCCGCCTCGCGTCAGAAACGTTGCGAGCGTGGTTACGCCCACGACATTCGAAAGCTTCAACATCGACTTGAACAGATTTCCATGCACGATGACGGTGTCACCGGGTCGCAGATAAGCGTTTTCTTCGGGGTTCGCTTTTCCCTTCAGGATCTTTTTCACATCAGCTCTAAGAACCTGGACACGCCCGTCCTCGAATTGTCTGAGGATTGAGACTGAAGAACTGCCGGTGTCCATGATTCCACCGGCCTGCGTGATTGCATCCAGGACTCGCAGCGGACGCGTCATCACCATCAACCCGGGAGTCTTCACGTCGCCCAGTACGCCAATCTTTGCGCTCTGAGCTTCGAGCAAGGCCAGACTCAACCGCGGTTCTCTTATGAACTCGGCCACCGAGTTAGTGAAGTACTCGTGGAGCTGCGGGAGTGTCCTGCCGACAACCGAAACATCGCCCATCAGCGGAAAGTAAATTCGGCCAACCGGCGACACTGTAACTTTCTGCACAGAGTCCTCGGGATGTTTGTCGATGTAAATCGCGATGATGTCTCCGGGCCCGAGGCGATAGGATTGATAGAAGCTTCGATACACCGCGTTAATCTGCGATTGGATCGCGGCTTCCTCTTCGCGGTTCACGCTTTCGCCCGGATTCAGGTTTCGCTCGTCGAGAGGCACGCCGGACATGCTCTTCTGTGAGACGGTGCGAGGGCGGTTTTCATCAAGAGACCGCACGGCCGTTTTGGAATTGGTTTGTGCGCCGGCGAAAGAAACCGTGGAGATGATCATCAGCGCGCTCAATATCAAACTGACGAATCTGTTTGCCATAACTGTCCTCACTTGTGCGACCTGCTTCTCGATGCGGCTGACTGGGCCGCTTTCCGTCTACCTGCCGCCGCGCCCGAATAAAACAATCTTGACGGTTTCGAACATAATCGCTGCATCGAGCAGGAGCGACTGGTTCTTGATGTAGTAAAGGTCGTAGCGCAGCTTCTCGATCGCGTCGCCGACCGAAGCGCCGTAAGGATACTTGATCTGGGCCCATCCGGTGAGTCCAGGTTTGACCACGTGCCGTTGCGAATAGTACGGAACGATCGCGTTCAACTGATCGACAAACATCGGGCGCTCCGGGCGCGGGCCTACAAAGTTCATCTCACCGCGAAGCACGTTGATGAACTGAGGCAGCTCATCGAACCTGAGTTTGCGAATGATCCGGCCGACTCGCGTGACTCGCGGATCGTCTTCCTCGGCCCAGACCGGGCCGGATGTTGCCTCGGCGCCGGCTCGCATCGAGCGAAACTTGATTATCTTAAAGCAGCGTCCCTTCTTGCCGACCCGCTCCTGAATGTAGAAGACGGGGCCGCGCGATTCGAGTTTGACCGCAATCGCAGTCATCAGCATTAGGGGAAGAGACAATACAAGACCGATCGCCGCGAACGCTGTATTGACGACCCGTCGAAGGTGATAGTCGAAGTCGGAGAAGCGATTTCCACGCGAGAAGATCAACCACGACGGCCGCAGCATCTCGCTGTCGATCTTACCGGTGAGCCTCTCGTAATAGCGCGCCGATTCTTCAACTGCGATGCGGCCGCTCAATGAGAGGTTCAACAATTCTTCGGTCGGAAACATACCGCGGCGATCCGCAACCGCCACGACTATACGATCGACTTGATACTGTTTAACAAGTCCGCCGATGTCCGCTGTCAGACCGATGACCGACGGGTTGATCAGACTCTTTCCGACCAATTCCGGTTTGTTGTCGACGAAGCCAACAATGTGAAATCCGGCGTCGCGTCGTTCGAGGGTGGCCCTCGCGAGCTCGATTGCCTGTTCGCCCGAGCCCAGTATCAACACGCGCTCACGCACGCCCAATTGCGGATGACCGGCGCTCCAGGCAACAAGCAAACGCCACGCGGGAATGAGCGCAAGAATCAAAGTCACGTCAACCAGGAAGACGCCGCGACCCAATTGAAGGGCGGGCACCAGGTAAAAGAGGATGCTGAGCAGCACCGTGGCAACGGCAAGCGCAATGAGAAGGTTGATGATCACTCGGCGATATCTTCGAGTCGCCGGAAGATCGTAAAGATCAAACAGATAGAACGCCAACTGGATTACCGCAGTCAGCATCACCAGCTTCAACCATCCGCGATGCTCGATTAGCGCATCGCTGCTTTCCGTACTGAAGCGGATATATGTGGCCGACACTGCGGCAAGCATCAGGATCACGGTTTCAGTAGATACGAGAAATAAGCGTCTCATTTTTCTTCTTCCCAGTTGCTCGCTGCAACCAACTTCAACTCAGCGCAAGGACACCAGACTTAAGCAAGACTTCCAATGGATCACCTTTTCCCGAACACCGAGCGCTTGCGGGCTCGGGTGAAGGAGCCTTCGGCGTCGAGATCAATTTCATTAAGTATGAGACCAAGACGTTTCGACTTCGGCACGAACTTGCGCGCGGCAGTTACCTTTCGGCGATCAGTCCTGCCCGCGCGCGCGACGATGACCGTGCCGTCGAGCGAGGCCGCGAGATTCTGCGTATCAGCGGATTCGAGTATCGACTGCGAATCAACGACTACTATGTCGAAGCGTGATGCCAGCTCAGCCAACGCACCCGCGGAAGGGGCCGCCTGGCTCAGAGCATACAAACCATTTGGATCGAGTCGCATTAGACCATTGCGCGCCGCGGGATTGTTCTTCGAGGCGATTCCCAACGCGTGTGACATTGCGCGCGAATCTGTGTTCACATCCAGCAACAAAACGCGGCGTTCGGGACGTTTCGCAAGCGACCATGCGAGATTGACGGCCACCGTGGTCTTGCCTTCAGACGCTTCAGCGCTAGTGATCAGGAATGTCTTGAGCCTTGAGCGCTCGGCCATGCTGAGCAACCTGGCTGCCAGCGTTCGATAACGTTCAGCGGCCCGCGCATCAGTTCCCGCAAGAGTAACCAGGTGCGGCGCGATTGCCAGACTACTGATGTTATGAATCTCGACCGGCTCTTCAAACACCTTAGCCGCCGGTGCAACATTGATATGCGGCTTCGGCTGCGCGGTCACGGGAACGCGGCGCAACGCCGGTGCCGCAGGTGCGACTCTCACGGCTGACGAGGGGGAATCCTCGAATACTAAGTCAGGGCGCGCAGATTGATTGTCGATTGCTGGCGAAACGGGCGGGTCGGGTTGGGCCTTGATGGAGACGTTTGCCCTGTCATTCGAGGTGGTGCTTCCAATAGCGTGTTCGCGATCGCTCCACCGATCGGCTCGAACCAATGCTTTGTAGACTCGTCCCATTTCTGAAAACCAATCGAGTTATGAACTGCGTGACACTCGCACGCGTGAAAAGAAATTCAACGGAGCTTCCGAATCGGCGTCGCGTTCGGAGCTAATCACAAAACTCCCATTGCCCGAGGTTGCGCTTTTGACGGCCGGGCTTAAGCCGCGGCGGATGTACTGCACGTTGGAAGTCTCTGGCTGCGGCAAGCTCTCAATATCGCCATTAGATTCGCGGCTTGCGGCGGCGACTGTTTCCCCGAGCGTCTGGCGGCTTATCGGCTGAGTCGCCCCTAGATCCAGTTCTTCAACAACGTCCCGGATGATGGCTGCGCTTACCCGCGGGCTCGCTTCAGCGAAGCCGCTGAGCAGAGCGTTATCACAAATGTTGTTGATGACTCTGGGAATGCCCACGGAGAAGCGATGCACGAGTTCAATCGCGTCGGAATCAAACAGCGTTTCGTTCTTGCAGCCGGCGATGCGAAGTCTCCAGCGAATGTACTCGCTGGTCTCGTGCGCCGTCAGCGATTTGATCGAGCACTTCAAGCTGACACGCTGTTTGAGCTGTCGAAGCTCGGGCTTTGCCATCAAGTCGTGCAGTTCGGGCTGCCCGCAGAGGATCACCTGAAGAAGCTTTTCCCGGTTCGTTTCGAAATTCGAAAGCAGTCTGATCTCTTCCAGAAGGCTGTGCGGCAGCAAATGAGCTTCGTCTACTACGAGCACCGTACGAAATCCCTGTGAATGACGTGACATCAGGGCGTTACCGAGCAGGCGGAGCGCGGTCGCTTTTGATTTTTGCGGGCCGATTCGAAACTCGCTCGAAATCAGATCGAAGAAATCCTCGGTCGTCAGCAGCGGATTGAATATGTAGGCCGGGAGGACGGAGCGATCCAATGATTGAAGCATCGAGCGCAGAATCGTCGTCTTGCCGGTCCCTACCTCGCCGGTCACGACTACCAAGCCCTTTCCGCTTTCAATTCCGTACTGCAGATTTGCGAAAACTTCCAGGAGGCTGTCGGTTCGAAACAGGTACTTCGGATCGGGAGCCAGACTGAAAGGTATGTCGCGCAGTCCGTAGAATTGCTTGTACATAATCGATGCCTCTCGACTGCTAAATGACGAATAGGCTGGTGATTCTACTTTTTGGCTATCAGATCGAAGATGTGCAATGCGACAAAGAATTGAGATAGCGCGAAGGTGGCCGCTGCCGATAACGCTGTAGCGGCCGTCAACTTGACGGCTCCAAGCCACAGCAGGCGTTTGCGGTAGCCGGGCGTTACGGTCTTTGGAATCGAAGCTAGAAGCGGAAGCCGGGCAAAGCGCTCGACGTCGTCAGCGTCCTGAAGCGACCTTAAGCGACCGCTTTCAGCAATCAGCGAGAAGAGGAAGCCGAGAATCAACCCGAATGCGGCTGCAAGCGAGATTAACTGTGGGCGATTTGGTCCGGCAGGTTGAGTGGGCAAAGTAGCGTCGTCGAGGATCCGAACGGCCCACTTCTGGGAGCCTTCGGCCTTGGCCTCAGCAACTTGCAGCTCGGTTGCCGCTTCGTCGTTGCCTCGCTTGAGCGCAAGATAGTTTTGCATCACCGTTGAATCATTTGGATCGCGACGAATTGGCACAGGCGCCGTGGGGGGCGGTGGATACGCCTGGCTAGCTGTGCGGCGAGCGATCTCGCGCCCGGTAACTTCGAGTTCCAGTTTCAGACGATTGCGTTCAGACTCAAGTGAGACCAACTCGCGAGCTTCCGGAGACTGGCTCACGAGACCTGCGTCCTGTTGCCGAAGTTCATCTATCTGGCGATCGATCGCGGTAATCTGATCGATGATTGCGGCGACTCGGGGATGTTTGTCGGTTAGGTCCTGGCGATTTATGAGCGTATCGCGTTGACCCTGCAGCTCAGTTCGCTTTGAAATCAGAATTGCGTAAGTAGGATTGTTCCGCAGCGACCCGCTCTTCTTCTGTTGCTGAACTAGTTGTTGCTGGGACGCGATTCGGCGCTCGATATCGGTGAGTTGTTGCTGGAATTTGTACCGTTGGTCATTGAGACTTTCGATGGTCATCTGCTGAGCGCGATTCGCTTCGATGGATGGCTGTGCGCTGCGAAGTGGCTCAGGCGCTGATGCGGACGGCCGACGCGATCGCAAATCGGTCAGCCACGGATAAGATTGCTCGAGTTCGTGAATTCGAGCGGATAATTCAGCCGCTCGGGCTCGAAGTGGTTCAAGTTTGCCGCCTGCAGATGAGGCGTCTCGCGTGGATTGTGACACCAGCAGTTTGGTCAATTCAGTCACGCCGGATCGAGCGATTCCCGGATCACGAGTTGTGTAGGAAACGATTAGGGTGCCGGGCTTGGCAGTAGAGCCTGAATCGGGCTCAATGGAGAAACGATCATTGTTCGTGACGTTCTGAGCATTCGACAAGCTGCGATCTCTGGCTTGAATCAAATCAGATTTTGCGACCAGTTCCCGAGACTTCTCGATATAGCTGTTAATCTCAATCGGGGCCTCGGAATGGGATTCGACGAATATCCTCACAGATGATTGATAGAGAATTGGAGTTTTGTAGAGTGCAAGTCCGGTACTGACGGCGAACACCATTGCTGGAACCGCAACAAGCAGCTTACGGCGCCTCGCCACCCTCGAGCACTTTTCGAATATCGTTGGGCCTCGTGAGTTCATCGCGTTGGTTCAACGGGAACTGGTTCACGCGCTGTCGTCAACCACGAAGAGCGGAATAGATCCCGTCCCAACTTTACGGAAAGAGAGAATTGCGTTGGCTTTCCAGTTACCGGATTGTAACTAAGCGTTGTTATTCAAAAGTGTTGACAACGCCCGGCGGCCAACTTATAACCGGATTGAAGCTACGTCTCGAGGACTTCGATCACGTTTTATCGAGATCGAACGTCCGATCAGAGAGCTTGGACCGCAGATCGAGTATCACTGTAGTCCCGGCCAACCTGCCCTCGGAAGCTAACCGATTGCCAACCCGTCGAGGTCGCCGAAACAAGCGAAACGGTCATCTCGCCTTCGACTGGCACGAAAGAAAAGGAACTCTGCATGTTAGCTCAAAGGTCTTACGCAGCCATGCCTTTGGCCGCGCCTCCCTCGGAGACGAGGGATCGGCTTGATTGCCTGGCGGCCGCTTTGGATGAGATAAGCGAAGGTGCCGTAATAATGAATTCGGAGGGACAATTAGTCTGGCATAATCGCGCATTTGATAAGCTGCTGGTCGATAACCGCGAGGGGCATTTATTGGTTGCCGCAGTGATCGAATCTGCGGCCGATTTCTCTCAGGAATTGTTTAGTTCGAGATTATCCCCGACGGAGCGATCCGTGCGGGACACGACGGTGGGTCGCATCGAACACGAAATCCATTGCAACCTTATGCCTGATGGCATGCTCGGGGATGAAAGCTATGTTTTGTGCCTCATAAAACGATCGGCGTCGCGTTGGTCGAGCTATGAAGAGCACCTTCGGCAAACCTGGGGGCTGACGGAGAGAGAGGCCCAAGTAGCGGTTGAATGCTTGAAGGGAAACAAGAACCTCGAGATCGCCGAACGCTTGAGAATCAGCGTCGAAACAGTGAACAAGCATCTCGACAAGGTCTACCAAAAGGCCAATGTGCGGGGCCGTTCCGAGCTTGCGTCCCGGTTACTCGATAGCGGTTTATAGGATTTAGGGTATCGTAAGAGCTGACGAGAAAAGTTTTTTTCTGGCCGGTCTGAGAACTAAATGCAGCGTAAGAACGGTTTGTAAGATCCAAGGCGGATCACCCCGCCTATCCTCATAAGTTACTTTAACTTTTTTCTTGCATCCCCTTGAGAGGTATGGTATAAACTCGCCCCGTAGACAACACCGCTTTATGTTCCTGCCATAAAGCGGTACTGTTTTGGCGGTGCACTGAGGTATGGAACATTCAGATAGGGGGCTACTGAATGTTCAAGGGGGCTTGTCGATTAGACGACTCGGTGCACCGCACCATCATATTGCTCCAGGATTTCCAAGTCAAGAAATTTCGACTGCGGTTTGAGGACTACCCACACCACATTTCTGTCTTTTTGAACAGGACTTTTCTCCTAATCGCGAGAAAGGTGGTGATACGCCCGACAGGACTTGAACCTGTAACCCCCAGATCCGAAGTCTGGTGCTCTATCCAATTGAGCTACGGGCGCGCATCGTCAATGGCAGAGATGAGATTATCGACAAACGAGCAGGCGTGTCAATTCGGCCTATAGTCTTGCCGCCACAGTAATCAGAACGGCGCCATTGAGCTTGCCTGGTTCAATGGTCTATACAGCTCATTGAAATCGCGAACGCTGCGCTCGAAGATCGATTGGAACGACAGGATATCTTCTGGATGAACGGTTAGGTTTACTCCGTTGGCAAACGCAAGGTAGGTGTCGAGGGTTCTCAGTTGAGGCGAAATCAGGACAACATAAGTGCGCCGCCGATTCTGAGGAGTAAGGCTACTGACGTAATGCATCATAGCCGCGCCGCCCTGATGGTCGCTGTCGAAGGCCGGGCTAAGCACGATGACTTCAGCGCGTGAGTCATGAAGGATCTCGATTGCCTCAGGGGCGAAGTCTGCCGAGAAAATTTCATATCGTGCCGGTTCGAGCGCTGCCCGAATCGTCTCTCTCATTGACGGATCATCCAAACACAACAGCGCTCGCCGCCGCTGCCATTTCTTGATCTCGGATGTTTGAGGTTGTGATTTGAGCCCGGTAAGCAACATATCAGCCAGCGCCCGAAGCGGATCGACGGGCCCTTCGTCAGCCGGCATGGCATCAAGCCCACCAGTAATACCGGGCAGCCTGGGTTCTTCTTTCGGAGGCGGCATGATCGTTACCGACTGACGGCAACGCGGACACAGTACATTGAAGGGTTCCGTGGGCAGACGCGTGTCGTCAAAAGTGAGCGTCATCGCACACTGCGGACAATTGGCGATCATTCTGATTCCTCCGTTAAGTTTTGCAATGTGTCTCCCTCATGGCGAGCTGCTCCGATTGCATTGAGTTTCATCTGTCGATTCTTTCGGCTGCTCGCTGCCTTCCTGAATCGGGTACACGGCTCGGCACATAGCTGCGTTCCTCGCGCCGGCTCAACATATCGTCCGACGTTCCAAGCCCCGACAGCCGCAGAAGCAGATTTGATGGATTTGTGGCGAAGGACAAACCGTCTTCCTGCGTTACAACACCGCTGCGAATCATTCTCTCGATCACCAGATCGAAGTGTTGCATTCCTTCCAGCTCACCGTCGTTCATTGCTTCCAGGAGAGTCTTGCCTTCGCTCTCACCTTGTTCAATGTATTCCCGGCTACGTGGGGTAGCCTTAAGGACTTCGACTGCCGCGACTCGCCCTTCTCCATCAGCGCGGGGAATAAGTCGCTGCGATACGATGTAACGAAACGCTTGCGCCAGGCGGGTCCTGATGACGTGCTCTTCTGATTTCGGATAGATGCCTATGATTCTATTAACCGTCTTCGACGCGTCAGTCGTGTGCAATGTTGACAACACCAGGTGACCGGTCTCGGATGCTTCGAGTGCGATCTCGGTCGTTTCCATATCACGCATCTCACCGACAAGAATCACTTTGGGCGCTTGCCTGAGCGCGGCTCTAAGCCCAAGCGCGAATGCAGGTGTGTCGGTTCCCAACTCCCTCTGATTAATAGTCGACTTTTTGTGCTGATGCAGGAATTCAATCGGATCTTCGATCGTCACGATGTGATAGCTGTGCTCGGTATTTATCTTGTCTATTATTGCGGCCAGTGTGGACGTCTTGCCCGAACCCGTTGGCCCGGTCAGCAGAACGATTCCATTTTTCAGATTCGACACATCGCCCAACTGTGGGGGAAGCCCAAGGCTGTCGATCGTCGGCACGTTCGTCGGGATAACGCGCATAACAACCGAGATCGAGCCACGCTGTTTGAAGACGTTTACGCGGAACCGGACCTTGCCCGGGATCGCATAACCGATATCCGCCGATCCGGTCTGAATGAATCGGCGAGCGGCATCGGTATTACTCTCGATGAGCGACATCGCGATTATCTCAGTCTGGTAAGGCGTGAGATTGCGAAGCCCTTTGATCTCAACCGGAGTCAGTCTCCCATTGATCTCGACTTGCGGAGGCCGTCCCACCGAGAAGTTCAAGTCCGATATGTTATCGGCCACCGAAAGCATCTTGTCGAGGATTGGCTGAAGATCGAAGAAGCTCATCCTTGTCTCCCTTAAGCCCTGATATTGTGGCGAGTTAAACGTCCGTCTTACGTGGGGTCTTCTAAAACCGTGGAGGGGCAATCTTAACGGTCGGATCCGCCGGGGTGCGATGAGTTCAACATACGATACGGAACGGGAAAGGGCAACAGTATTCTCGTCACCGGGCATGTCAGCGCGAGTCGCATTCTGACTGAGAATCTCCGCGTGCTCACGCCATAGATTTATTCTGCCAAGTCGAGATTGTCTTCAGCGCTTAATGGCATCAGCCTTCGCTCGAAGAGCATCGAGAGCACTCTGAAGATCTTTCTGTTTGGCGCTCACTTCTCCAGCGGGCGCGTCACGGCGGACGTAAATCGGCTCGCCTATCAATACTTCCGCACGGGCAAATGGCGCGGGTATCTGAAGCCGATCCCAACTGGGCAGCTCGGTAACTTTGCTGATAGCTACGTGAAAAGGGAGGATCGGCTGGCCGCTGTGGCGCGCAAGCGTAACCGCGCCTGGTTTCGCAACCAGTGCGGGCCCTCGAGGTCCGTCGATCGTGAAGGCGGCTTCAAATCCACTCGCAAGGCACTGGGCCATCTCCGCAAGCGCTCGCCCTCCTCCTCGGGTAGATGATCCTCGGGCGGTACCGTAACCGAATCTTTTGATAACGCGCCCGGTGTACTCAGCATCTCTGCTCGCGCTCGACATCACTACTATCCCGCGGTTTCTCCAAAACCACGTTGCTCCAAAGATGCACTCGTGCCAAAACGTGAAGATGGGGCGATGCCCGCTCTTTATCACACCGTCCAGGTGTTCTCGTCCGCGAACTTCCCATCGCAGTGTTGAACAAATGATTCGGATCAGCCAGTAGAAGAGTTGATCCGCGCAGCGAATCACGAGCCGGTCGCGCAAAGAATAACGCGACAGGTCGCCTGGTCCATACACACGTTCGCGCAATATCTCGGATGCTGAGGAATCATTGGTTTGCGATTTACGAGGCAGTCGCATTTCGTACTGAAGCATACAGGCGGCAGTGACAAGTCAAAGCGATCTATGTCTGCTTCTTTGCTCCCGGTTTGCCGTCTGACTCGCGATGTTCGAGGTTATAGAAGTCGAGCATCACATCGGTCTTTCCGCGAAGGTCGCGATCGAGTCTATCGAGAGCGACTCGCACGACATCACGGTGATGTACTTTGCGCCGCCCGGGAACACTGCTGACCTGAATCCAAAGCTTGTGAACCAGATTTACATCATCTTCCGTCAAATGAGGGGCGTGGGCTCCCAGATTTACCACGTGCTCTGTCCCGCTGGGCTCGATGATTTTGAAACCAACTTGACGCCGCGGCTTCTCGGGCAGACGTTCCCACGCGCGGCCAAGCTCACGCGCTTGCTCTTGAGCGGTCATCTTCGACGAAAGCCCTGCTACCACCACCTCCGAATCCAATCGCCAGGCGGTCTGCGCGACGGCGTCGAAGATGTTGGTTGCCGGAACGACCACCAAATCTACTGGTCTCCCGTGTTTTTCCGCGAGGGCCACGACTCTTGTAAACAAACGCCGCTCGTAGTCGGTAAACAGAGTCTCGTCATGCAGATCGCGCTCGCCGCTTCCAGGACCGGTCATCAAGCGCGCCGTTATTACGACGATGTCCTGGGCATCGGTATCTGTGCGGGCGAGCACGTGCTCAAGATGCGAGAGCGTATTGTAATCGCGAACAGAAACCAGAACGTTTCCCGGACGCGCGCCGACAGCTTCAAGATCAATAGACTCGTTGTGCTGAAGCTGAAACTGATCGAGCTTGGCGAGCGTCATGTCGAGCTTTCGCGCGTTGATGCGTTCCGAGATCGTGAAGATTGCAAAGAAGGCAAGAGTGAATGCGATTCCTGATATCGTCGCAACCTTCTTGGTCAGCAGGTTAGTCAACGCAAGTGAGAGAAGGATGAGCGCGATGGTAATCAGACCCATCGGAATCTCAATCTTGCCGAATCGAATATTAAGCGGCACCTTCCACTCGCGCTCTTCGGGCCGCTTGAAGCGAAGCACCACGGTTGCGATCGCATTAAACGTAAAGCTCCAGATCACCCCAAAGGCGTACGCTTCGCCAAGAAGAAACGTGTTGCCCCCGGAGCCTATGATCGTGGCTATCTGAAGAATCGCGATAAGGTTGATGATCCGATAAGTTGTCCCGTATTTCTTGTGAGGGGCGCGAAACCAGTCCGTCAACACGCCGTCTTCCGAGACGCGATTGAGAACCCCATTTGATCCCAGAATCGCTGTGTTCACAGCGCCCGATAACATCAGGAATCCAACTATGACTACGAATCCCTGAAAGAGCAGCTTAAGAGCGGGCGGACCCACGAAGTGCATCGCGAGTCCTGAAATGAGATTTCTGAAGTAGGTGGGCCTCACCTCGTCGGGGATGATCGCCACCGCGAAAAATGAAACCAGCGCCGTGAACAAAACCGAGTAGATGAAGATCACCACACCCGCGCGCATCAAGTTCTTGAGCTTCGGGTGCTCCAGCTCGCGATTCACCTGAGCGAGCGTTTCTTCGCCGCTCATTGCAAGCACCGAATGACCGAATGCAATGAAGATACCCAGTAGACCGATCAAACTCGGCGCGCTGTCCAGGATCTTGAACCGCTCACCAAACCGTCCAAACCACGGCAAGTGTTCAAGCCAGCCGAGCGCGTTTTCCGGCGCCGCCGAGAAGGTCAGGTTCGACGGAATCGGCGCCGGCGGCATCTGTCCCCCTCGCACCAGCAGCGTCAGGCATCCCCAACCGATCATTATCACAACCATAACGGTGGTGATGTACATGATCCGCATCGCGTCGTCGCTAGATTCGTGAACCCCCTTGAGGTTGCGCCACCAAAAATAAAGAGTAGCCAGCACTGCGATCACCGCCGCCAGGTAGTTTGCGGTATCGGGCGAAGGTGACCACGGACGGCCAAAGTAAGTCATCGTACTCGCGATGAGGCCAACGATATACTGGCCAGCCGTAACGCCGGAGATCGGCCCAGTCAGTATGAAGTCGAACACCAGAGCTGAGACGCTCAACTTCGCCATCGTCCCGCCCAGCGCTTCCTTCACTACTCGATAAACACCGCCTCGAGTGAACATCGAAGACGATTCGATGTACACCACTCGCACCGCATAGCTGAACAGCATCACGCCCAGGATGAACCACGGCGCCGCCTTGCCCACGTACTCCTCGGCCAGTCCACCGGCGTAGAAGGCCGATGAGCCCAGATCGTTGAGAACAATCGCGGCCGCTCGCCAAAACGAGATGAATGAGAGCATTACCGAGGTGGCGACGACTACCCGGACGCGAGTTGGCGTTTTGTTGGTTTCCATCCGCGCTATGATCTTCGGTGGGTGTCCCGGGACATCAATGGTCGAGCTTGCGAGTACATTTGCAAGAGATAGAATTAGCCCGGCGCGGCTCCTTGTCAAGCGATCTACTCGACCCGCTCGGCATATGATTAGCCGATCTCAGCAAACCGAAACTATCGGTTCATTCAGAGGATGGCAGCGTCAAGCTGTATACTGCTCACCGCGATGACGCCCAACGAATCCAGCCACGGCAGGGCCATCGGGCTGATGCCCCACGGACAAGCGGGATTGTTGATTATCTTTCTCGCGGAGGCGCTGCTCTTCTCAGGCAATCAGATCGTCGGACGCTGGTTCACGCCGATCGTTTGGACTGGATACGTTCTGTTCGTCGATGCGCTGGTGCACAGAATCAAGGGCCGTTCACTGCTGGTAAACAATCGCGCGGAATTCCTGATCGTCGCGCTCATATCGATCGCCGGCTGGTGGTTGTTTGAGCTTTACAACGCACCTCGTTTTTGGGACTCCGATTTGGAGTTGTGGTGGCATTATCACAATCTCGAACCTAATCCATTCCTTCGCCGTGTCGGTTATGACTGGGCATTCGCGACGATCTCACCAGCGTTGTTCGAAACCGCGGAACTATTCGGCGCCACTAGCTTCCGTAGATTCAAATCAACGCGTCCAGTTAAGCTCTCCCGCGGATCGCTGTACTTCATGATCGCGATCGGATGCGTCTCGGCCGCCTTGCCTCTGTTCGTAATTTCAACGTGGCTCGTACCGCTCGTGTGGCTGGGACTGATCCTGATGCTCGATCCGATAAATGCTCTTCGAGGGAACCCATCGATCACTGGTGACATCATTCGCGGCGACTATCAAAGGCTGCTCGCTCTGCTTGCGAGCGGCGGGTTGTGCGGGTTGTTGTGGGAGTTCTGGAATTATTGGGCGCTGACAAAGTGGACGTATACAGTCCCCTATTTCGGCAACGTCAAGATGTTTGAGATGCCAGTGCTTGGATATCTCGGCTTCCCGCCGTTCGCCGTTGAATGCTGGGCAATGTACGTGTTGATTCGTGGGTGGGTGCTTGGGGTTGGAGGTTGGAGCGACCTTGATATTGCGTACGCGTGCTCGGCGGCCCAACCCCTAACCCCCAACCCCCATCCCCCAACTCAAAATGCTCGTTGAGAAAATTACAAGTCGTCAGAATCCGTTGGTGAAGCGGTTCCGCCGCGTGCGCGCAGGCAGCGAGCGGCCGCACGTTTTCCTTGAAGGGACGCGGCTGATCGAAGACGCGGTTGCCACCGGAGCGCGCTTTGATTGCGTAGTGTTTACCGCAGAACTTTCTGCGAGCGAGCGCGGCGCCGCTGTGTTGGATCTCTTGCGTGGAGTGCAATGCCGAGGCGCGCTAGTCTCAGGGCAAGTCATGGAAGCCATCGCCGACACGCGCTCGCCCCAGGGAATCGCGGCGATCGTCAGCCGGCCTTTTTTCGAACTTGATGATTTGTTCTCGCGCAAGCTGGACTTACTTGTCATCGCCGATGAGTTGCAAGACCCCGGGAATCTCGGCGCCATTATCAGAAGCGCCGAAGCTGCTGGAGCAAGCGGGTTGATAACCATTCGCCATACCGTTGATGCATTCAGTGATAAGACGATTCGCGCGTCGATGGGTTCGGCGCTCAGGTTGCCGCTGGTAACCGACGCCAAGCGGGATGACGTGTTGGCGCGCTGCCGCGAGCACAATATGAAGGTCGTTGCTTCCAGCGCCTCGGCAACTCGCCCTGCGGGCCTCATCATTGATGCGGCTGCCGAACCAGTTATCAGGATCTACACCGAAGCCGATCTGAGCGGGCCGATCGCTCTGGTTCTTGGACGCGAAGCGACGGGCATCTCATCAGCCGCGTCTGGCGAAGCCGATGAGTTGGTACACATACCGATGGCCGAAGGAGTGGAATCGCTCAACGTCGCCGCCGCCGCTGCGATATTGCTCTATGAAGCGGCGCGACAGCGAGCGTTCACGTTCAGAGCGGAACACAATCGAGACTGATTGAGATACCAACATCGAAAGAAAGAGAGTGGCTCAATGAAGAACAAACAGATAGTGCTTGCGGCGAGACCGGTTGGTTTTCCGAAGGACTCGGACTTCAAGCTGATTGAGTCTCCAATTCCAAACGCGGGCGACGGGCAGATTCTCGTGCAGTCGATTTTCGTTTCCGTCGATCCGTATATGCGTGGCCGAATGAATGACGTTAAGTCATACGCTCCGCCGGTCGCAATCGGCGGAGTGATGGGAGGAGGAGCGGTCGGAAAAGTGATTCAGTCCAACAACGCGGCGTTCAACGAAGGTGACATCGTCGAGGGAATGTTCGGCTGGCAGGAATATGCGGTGTCGAACGGCCAGGGAGTCAGAAAGATCGATCAGTCATTGGCGCCGATTTCAACAGCGCTTGGGATATTGGGAATGCCCGGACTGACTGCTTACTTCGGTTTGTTGGAAATCGGAAAGCCGCAGCCCGGAGAAACCGTCGTTGTTTCGGGAGCTGCCGGCGCAGTCGGCTCCATCGTTGGTCAGATTGCAAAGATCCAAGGCTGTCGCGCGGTTGGAATCGCCGGGGCCGACGACAAGGTTGCTTATCTAACCGGCGAGCTTGGTTTCGATGCGGCATTCAACTACAAGGCTGTCGACGACTACCACGCGAAGCTGAAGGAGCTTTGCCCGATCGGAATCGACGTTTACTTCGACAACGTAGGCGGAGCAATCACCGACGCGGTTTTCAGATTGATCAACACCAAAGCGAGAATCTCAATCTGCGGCCAGATCTCGCAATATAACCTCGAAAAAGTGGAACTCGCACCGCGATTGATATTGACATCGCTGCTGGTCAAGCAGGCCCGAGCCGAGGGCTTCCTGGTTTTTCAGTTTGCCGACAGGTATCCGGAGGCGCTCGGGCAAATGGCTCAGTGGCTGAATGAAGGAAACCTGAAATACGCCGAAGATATCGAAGAGGGAATTGAGAATACGCCCCGGGCTTTTATGGCGATGTTGAAAGGTCGAAATACCGGGAAGCAGTTGGTTAAGGTTGCTGACTTGTAGCGGCGACGCCAAAACAAACGCGAAATGTCGGTGGGCTTGAAGTCTTCTGGAAAAGCGGCCGTCCTGCGGGTTAGGTGAGGCTCCCCGGCCGAAGTATGAGATGTTTCGAACGACGGGAGCCTACTAAAGCGTGTCGCGCGCCGTCAAGCTAACGATGAAAAGTCGGGTTAGGAGCGGCGACAATCGCAACCCGCCGCTCCACGCCTCGGCCTATCGACCGTTGATTCACTTGGTCAATTCGTTTGCGGCTTCCGTCGCGCCGTAAACCTTGCGCAAGGCTTCGATCATCGCTCGCGAATCGACGGCTACCGCGCGGTTTTGAGTTTCATCGTAAATGAAATCACCAACAAGTGACTGGATGTTTCCATCGAAGATCAATCCGACAAGCTCAGCATTTCGATTGATCACCGGCGAGCCTGAATTTCCCCCGATGATGTCGTTGGTCGTAACAAAGTTGAAGGGCGTGTTCGGATTGATCGCCGATTTTTTCTCAGCCCAACGCATCGGCAGCTCGAATGGAAACTTGTTGCCGTGCTCGGTAGCTCGCTTGTAGAGCCCGGCGAAGTTGGTGAACGCCGGCACGCGCTTGCCGTTCTCTTCGTAGCCCTTCACCGCGCCGTACGAAAGCCGCAGCGTGAACGTCGCGTCCGGATAAAGCTTCGTGCCTTCGATATCAAACAGCGCGCGAGCGATCTTTCCGTAGTTCACTCGCTCGTTCCCCTGAACCTCAGCCTCGTATCGCTTGTTTAGCTTGCGAGCTTCATCGTCGATCGATCGCGCAAGCACGATCATTGGATCAGTCGACTCCTGAATTCCTTTTACGCCCGCGGCAGCCAACTGCTTTCGCGCGGCCGCGTCTTTGAGCTTTGTTCCCTCAACCAGTTCCGCGGCTCGCGCATTGGGTGTCTTGCCGCCAAGTACTTTCTTGACTATCGCATTATCCGCGCCCAGTTGGTCGCGCATGAACGCCAGCGAATCGGCGAGTTTCGCCTTTTCGAAATCATCGTAGATCGGCGCAGGTGAAAACAGTCCCAGCTCGAGCGAGGCCCGGCGCGAGTCGGTGTAAGCCGGCAATCTTTGGTCGTTTGGTTTCGCGCTCTCGATTGCCAACCTGACCAGCACACGCGCAATCCCGAACAACTCCGAGTTGAACGCGGAGCCTCGGTCCAGCAGCGACAGTTCTTTGTAGTAGTTCTTCAGCAAGGCCCGGCCCTTTGCGATGTTATCCCACGCGTCACCGTACTCGGCCTGCTTCTTGGCGTCGGCCGCGATTGTGTGTCGAAGCGTCTCTTCTGATTTCGCCTTGCGGCCCATCAACGTTTTGTCTTTCAATCCCTCGATCTCGCCTCGATATGCCTTGAGGCTATTCTCGATACTGAAAAAGTCTTCCTGCGCGCGGCGCGACTGCTCTTCGCCTTGATCTCTGTACTTGGCGAGGTTCTCGCGTTCGCGCGTTAGCAACTCGATCGTGAACGGCAAACCGTAGTCTCTGAGGTACTCGAGGTGCGCCATCGTGTCGAGTCGCGAAGTCGAACCGGGATTGCCCGGGACGAACACGAGGTCTCCGTCCTTCGCGCCCGCCTTCGACCACTTGAAATAGTTTTCAACCTTAACGGGCTTGTCGTTTTCGTAGACACGAAACAGCGCCACATCCAGATCGTAACGGGGGAAGTTGAAGTTGTCGGGATCTCCTCCGAAAAACGCGATCGCAAACTCCGGAGCAAAGACGAGCCGCACGTCAGTGTACTTCTTGTAGCGATAAAGATTGTATTGTCCGCCCTGGTAGAGCGTAATCACATCGCTTCGCAGACCGGTCTTCTCGGTGGATTCTTTTTCTATCGCGGCGACAGTAGACTGCCGCGCTGCGTTGGCTTCCGCGGGTGACATCCCCGGTTTGACGGCGGAGGTTACTCGCGCGGTCACGTCTTCGATGCTGACCAGTTGATTCAACTCGAGATCCGGCGCTTTGGCTTCGCGTTCGCGGGTCGGCGCATAGAAGCCCTCTTTGACATAGTCTTGCTCGGGTGTGCTGATTTTCTGCAAAGTGTCCGCCGCGATGTGATGGTTTGTGAGCACCAGCCCATCCGCCGAAACGAATGACCCCGATCCGCCGTTGTTGAACCGCACCGACGCCAGTTGGACCTTCTTCAACCAGGCGTCTGTTACATCAAAGCCGTAGCGCTTCTTGATCTCGGCTCTGGGAATAATATTGAAAGGCCACATGCCCTCGTCGGCGATAGCAACCGCGGACGATGTGAATAGCGCAATAAACAACGCGCATAAAAACTTTTTGATTTTCATGATTGATTCCTCGAACGATGAAAGTGTCCAGCAGGAGAACGGATTTGTCCGACGATCCAAAAAATGAGGGCGAGGCGTTGCACATCGTCTCGCCCTCTACCATTCCGCTCACTCTTTGGAGAAGAGATGGCAGTTCTTGTGCTGCCAAACTAAGTCTACCCCGACCAATCGATGTAGTGCAATAACGGATGCGACCAACAAAACATGAGAGCATAGTAGGCTCGCGCCAGCACTATTCTGTCATCAGCGAACGCATAATCGAGCCAATATGCGCGATACCGTTATTGCCGCAATAGGCAGAGAGACCATCGACTATCTTCATAGTTATCGCCGGATCATAGTAGTTCGCGGTTCCGATCTGTACGGCTGTCGCTCCAGCGATCATGAATTCTAGCGCGTCATTGGTAGAGGCAATTCCGCCAATGCCCATCAGCGGGAGATCGACCGATTTTGCAACTTCATAGACCATTCGAACGGCGATTGGCCGGATCGCTGGGCCCGACAATCCGCCGGTGCCGTAGCTCAATCGCGGCCGTCGAGTATTCACGTCGATACTCATGCCTACGACGGTGTTGATAAGGGAAATGCAGTCGGCGCCGGCGTCCGCAATCGCGCGCGCAAGCTCTGCGACGTCGGTGACGTTCGGTGAGAGTTTTACGATGAGCGGGCGACTGGACGCTTGCTTCGCTCTTGCGGTGAGGCGCGCTGCGGCCGTAGGTGAGTTGCCGATCACGATCCCGCCCTCCTTCACGTTCGGACAGGAAATGTTTAGCTCATATGCCGAAATGCCCTCGCCGTCGTTGAGGATTGTGATCGCCTCAATGTATTCATCATCGGAATATCCGAATACGTTTGCGATGACCCTGGTGTCGTAACGGTTGAGAAGCGGCAACCTTTCTTCGACGAACGCGCGCGCTCCAATGTTCTGAAGCCCTATGGCGTTCAGCATTCCGCCGTGAGTTTCGACGATGCGGGGCGGAGGGTTACCGGGCAGCGGCTTCGCGGAAAGCCCTTTGGTTACGAAACCGCCGAGTCGATCCAGGTCTATCAGCTCCGCGAATTCGAGCCCGTAACCGAAGGTCCCGGACGCTCCAAGCACGGGATTGTTGAAGTGAATACCTGCGATTGCGACTGCAAGCCGTGGATCGTGATTGATTGACATGCTCAGTATCAGGCGCGAATCAATGGCCCATAGCGTTAATGTCCCAACAAACTGCTTTGGCATTGAAGATCGAGCCGTCCGTGCACACTCTTTTGTAAGATCCGTATCCCAGCGGCCCATCGGTCTTGACTGCCACAACGCAACCGACGCAGACTCCGAAGCCGCAGCCCATCGGCGCTTCAAGAGAGGCAAGGCAATTCACCTCGAAGCGATCCGCCAATTCCGAGACCCGCTTCATCATCGCCCACGGGCCGCAGGTGTAGATCGTCACGCCTCGTCCCCCACCCTCTTTCAGACAGCGTTCGAGTGGCGCAGTCACAAGTGCGTGTTCACCGGCGCTGCCGTCCACTGTGCTCAACGCGAGTGGGAAACCGCAAAAGCGGAAATCCTCGAGTCCGCACCCGGCAGCGGCCACGGCATTCGCTGCTCCGAAGAAAACTCTGGTCTCAACGTCGGCCTGCTTGAGTTCTTCACACAGCATCAATACAGATGCGGACCCGATGCCCCCTGCTACAACAATCGCGCGTTCTTGATTGCTCGGAATTGGCCAACTATTCCCAAGCGGCAATAGCGTTTCTACCTCGCCGCCTTTCCCAATCTGCGCGAGCGCTTCCGTTCCGCGCCCAAGAACCTGGTACAAGAAACTGATCCGTCGAGGGCCGTCGACGCGATAGACAGCAAGAGCTCGCCTCAGTAGAGGTTCAAACATCCCCCGGGGCTTCAACATCGCGAACTGCCCCGGTCGCACTTCGACATCCTGGTCCAGTTGCAACCTTAACAGTCTGTAGCCCGGTGCAATCTCGTCGTTGGTTTCGGCTAATCCTACAATGTCGATCATCAGCTCTTCTTGAAATGTCGAACCTGTTAGTGTGTTCGAAGCGAGTCTAGCAAGCCGATTGGGTTAACTCAACGAATGCTATCCGTGAAAGCAGCCCGGTACTCTGCCGCTTGCATTAATCAAAATCGCATCCTATCCTCAAGCCTTGGCCCAAAACCCACGATCGGAGATTCGAAATAGATGAAGCCTGCCGATGAAATAGTTGGCGAAGTCGAACTGTTGATAAATTCCCGTAAGTCTCGCGACCAAGTCCTTCGAGAGTCGGTTCAAATCCTCAAACAAGAACGCCAGCACTATGACTGGGTCGGCATCTATTTGCTCGAGGGTGAAACACTGGTATTGCACAATTACATCGGCAAACCAACCGAACATACCCACATCCAGGTGGGACAGGGCGTGTGTGGCGTTGCGGTTGCCGAAGGAGCCAATCAAATCGTAGGCGATGTCACGAAACTCGATAACTATCTCGCTTGCAGCGTCGAGACTCGCGCTGAAATCGTTGTCATCATTCGGCGCGGCACTGACATTGTCGGCCAGATAGACATAGACAGCGATCTGGCGGACGCGTTCACTAGCGAAGACGAGTCTCTGTTGTCGCGCGTCGCTGATTTGCTCGCGCGCAAATTCTAATACTGATCCAGACGCCCGCTTTCAACCTCAAACCACTCCATACCTTTTCGTGTGACCTCACACGATAAGCAGACCTGTGGACGTTCGAGCTTCAGTTTTCCGCACTCGGTTCGAGGGCCAGAAGCGCAATAACGGCGGGCCTTTACTACGCGCTGGTTTATCGGCCTCTGGGTGGCACGCCAATCGCCTTCTCAGTCACATCGACATTGATTGATTGATGAATGTGAGCGGACACTCGGAGGGAAGACAAATGGCTACCAACGCAATTTCGATCAAGTCTGACGCCGGCCTAAACGCGGCGCTCGCTGGCGATGCGATGAGCGGTTTTGAAGATCTCTATCGCAAACACTATCGCCGGGTCTATTCGATATGTCTTAGAATGACAGGCAATGTTGCCGAAGCGGAAGATCTGACTCAAGAGGTATTCATACAACTCCATCGGAAGATCGGTTCGTTTCGAGGTGAGGCCGCTTTTACGACGTGGCTGCATCGGCTGACGGTGAATCAGGTGCTGATGCATTTTCGCAAGCGCTCGGTGCGTTCTGAGTTGACCACCGATGACGGAGAGATGCCCGACTCAATCGATCCTGAGACGATCAATCCAGAAGCGATGCCGATCGTCGATCGCATAGGACTCGAGAGTGCGATCAGTCAACTTCCCAATGGCTATCGAACGGTGTTCGTGCTGCACGATGTCGAAGGCTACGAGCACGAAGAGATCGCCAGGTTGCTTGGGTGCAGCGCGGGCACATCCAAGTCACAATTGCACAAAGCGAGATTGAAGCTTCGACGACTTCTCCTTCAGCGCGCGAACGCAGCGTAGTGAGAATCAGTATTCGAGCATTAACGGCCGCGGGTTCTGTAGCCTGCGGCCTTTTTTTGTGCGTCCCGCAGGCGCAGATATTAGTTGATATTGTGATCTGATCGCGAAATCATAAACCAAAGTATCGCCCTGAGTCTGTTGACTTCATAGACTCCCATGGATCCAATGCTCGGTGACGTGGGGATGAAAAGAGCGCGAGTCTCATGGCAACCGGTCCTGTTGAAGAACAGTATTCCACAATCCATTGGATAGAAACCGCAGCCACTGGAAACCGTATAACCATAGTTACTGTATACCGAGTGTACAGTGCCCCGCGTTAACTAAGGGTCCGCTTCGACTAACGTGACATGTGATACGTTTGGTGTGAAACGGGTTACGGCTGATCTTTACTGGCTGCAAAGGTCTGCCGAATGGGATCCCGGGTTCTGGCACACTTAATGCTCGCTGAAGGCGAGTGCGGAGTTTCCGCCTATCTTTAATACTTAACCGATTTGGTGTGGCAGCGACGATTTGTAGCATTTGTATTCCTTTCATTTCGGCATGCTATTTCGCGGTATTTAGGTCCCTGATGCTTCAGGCGCTAAGACGAACAGGCGCCGAGAGCAAATCCAAGATTCGCACTTGAGGTTGCTGCGGTTCAAGCGTCCAAAAGCGCAGAGACGGCTTGAGAATACCAAGGGTTGAGGGAAATACCGAGCCCGAGTGGAGAGTGTTTCCAGGTTCTTCCGTCCCGGCAATGTCGTCGGGCAAAACGCTTTTGATAGATTCCCAAAAATGGAGAGGGATACACAAATGAATACAAAACGCGTAGTTTTCTTGGCTGTAGTGCTGGTGGCCATAGCGGCGCTGACGGTGCCGCTGATTGGCCGGAGCGCGCACGCATTTAATGTGAGCGGGAGCGCGCAACC